>Ga0126342_10000838_pt1 | contig 38344 bp, 37 predicted proteins | sample Cyp1metagenome_FD_92528 | JGI IMG/M metagenome (GOLD analysis project Ga0126342, IMG submission 92528) | Coral microbial communities from Lord Howe Island, Old Settlement Bay, Australia - Cyphastrea 1 metagenome | ecosystem: Host-associated > Invertebrates > Cnidaria > Coral ...
AAGGATGCTATGGACGCGTCTACAAACTCTACCGTGCCTCAGGCAACAATGCAAACCTCACACTTTCACATCCTACAAGTTGTGTTTTCATTGAGGGGCACAGAGGGGCCTGAAGGTGACGGACGTTAGAAGATGAAGTCATCAACAATCTGAAGGCAAGCGCATCAGGTGATGTGGTACTGTGATGAATTGTGCCAGAGGCACATGGTAAACGATGTTATTTGAAACGGGGGCCCGCTGCAAAGGTAACGGAGAAGCGCTGGCCGTCAAGATGCCCAAGAAGGATGGGCCGATGGACGCGCAAAGTGTGCAAATTTTGCTGCAAGAATGTTGCCGGGCCTCCAACTTAAGTACCTTGGCAACAAGATGCAGGATCCGCCAGATGACTTTCATAGCATGCCGGTTGGTTCCATGCATGCCTTGATGTTTGCGGCGCCGATTCCCGAACTTTTAAATCTTTGTGCTGCCCCGACGAGAGATCCAAGGTCACTCCAACATCGTGAAGGCCTTGGGAGTGCTCGGCACTATGACCTTGTGGCAGCTGGCTGAAGGCTTGCCCTGGGAGCAAGCCCAGCGCATCTTGCCGCTGCCGGCCAAGTGCCAGGCGGGGGACGTCCAACAGGTCAAAGTGCCAATTGTGTTCAATGGGCCACCAGGAATATGATCAACCTCAGTCACTTCCATGAATGGAAGCTCAAATCCAACCAGAAAGCAGCTCCAAAGCCCCTTTAGGACAACAAGTCAGCGTCAGCACATCTGCGCGATACAATCTTTATGAACAACATGCATTTATTCAATGCGAATTTCCCTACCATGCCCACATGTAAAAGCGACATGCTGTGGAAAAGTCCTAAAGTGCATCGGTGCAGTTAAAGACATTTAACGACGCAGCAAATATAAGTTCAAAGGTAAATAGGTGGCACCGGTGGGGCTGCCTTTGGCCCATCTTTTGTGAATTCGCGCCGTTTCTGGCAGGTTGCCAGGCAGTTTGCATCTGTCGGGGAGTACCTAACGAAGATGACCCACGTAATGTGGGATATCCACGAGGCAGACGTCCTCGTGGAGCCAAGTGCACCGCACTTGATGCTCCTTGACTGCTACATGGAGCCAAACGAGACGCTTGGCAGCAACCATACCAGCAATCGCTCAAGAACATTTGTGTTTTTTTGGTTGCAGTGTTCCACATGTGATGTTTGAGTTGCATAGGCAGTGCGGACAGAGCTGGTGTAGTCTCCAAGGAACGCAGGGTGCCCCTACACCTTGCCACCAATGCTTCGTGAAGTCGGAGGGCCTGAGATTCTCCGCGCAAACCCGGGAAGGGCTATGTTGAACTGAGGCAGGCATAATGCGCAGTGCTTGCCTGTATGGAAGCAGTCTGGGCCTATGTTGGGCCATCTCGGGCCCAGGTAGAGCCATGTTGCGCCCATCTTAGGCTTATGTTGCGCCAAGTCGGGCCCATGTTTTGCCATCGGGCCCATCTTAGGCCAATATTGGCCCAGGTTGGGCCTATGTTGGGCTATGTTGGGCTCATCTTGGGCCCATGTTGGGCCTATGTTGGGCCTATGTTGGGCCCATGTTGGCCTATGTTGGGCCTATGTTGGCCCATGAGACATCTTGGGAGCTATGTTGGGGCCATGTTTGGGCCATCTATGTTGAACCGATCTTAAGATGCCAATTTTTGCGCCCCGGCCCCCTCCTGGAGCCCAAATCCACGTAAAAACCGAGGTCTTGCAACATGGCCAAAATGAAATCCCTTGCCGCCGAAGGGCCCGAAACACCGTAAAAAAAAACGATGTTTTTTAACACCGCAAGCAAAATACACCGTTGGGTTCCAACCTCCATGCATGACAGCCATAGGAACAAGAAGAAAGAAAATAAATTGCCGATTCTCATACCTAGATTTTTTTGGTACCTGCTGTGTCCTGAAGTCTAGTGGCAAAATCCCCAACCTGCAATTTGAGGATAATGAGAAATGCTTGGATTTTGGGATGCCTTATTTTCAGTGGCTCTATATCCGGCAGCTGAGTGACATGGGACTTTTGCATTTCCAATCCACCTGCAGCTAAAGCAACAGTGGAAAATCATCAGAACATGGAATGTCGCTAGACTCGCTACGCAATGATATAATGGAGATGTCAAGTTGCCAGGTCACAAGGACCAAAGAACCATGTAGTGTTTCTTGATGAATCCAACTATAATGAGCCACTGAGCCACTGCGCACCTGTTGCAGTGAAAGTCATGTTGCCAACGTCGCTTTCTGAACGGACAAGAAACTAGTTCCCAAAAACTTGCTACTTGCTCGTTTCGAAGCTGCCCTCGCAAAGCCTTAGCTCCCTGCTGATGAAGGGCGGAACCGGCCCGCGCCTTCCAGCCTACGGTGCCCGTCCGCTTTCTTCGCCTTCCTTATTTCTATTGCTGCCACCTTGCTCGCTTGCTCTTGCTTTTTGCTTTCTTCGTTTCTCTGCTTCCCTCTCTGGCTTTGGCCCGCGGCCTGCCGCTTACAGTGCCTAACGTCGCTTTCTGAACGGACAAGAAACTAGCTCCCAAAAGCTTGCCATTTGCTAGTTTCGGGGCTGTCCCGGCAGAGCCTTAGCCCCATGCAGCTGAAGGACGGAACCGGCCTTCTTTCGTCTTCCTTGTTTCTATTGCTGCCACCTTGCTCGCTTGCTCTTGCTCCTTGCTTTCTTCCTTCTCTGCCTCCCTCTCTCTGGCTCTTGCTGTTTGCTCTCATTATTTCTTGCCCCTGGCTGATTGCAATGTCTTCTCTGACGCGCTCCCCTTGCTGTCGGCGGGGTCGGCGGATATGTGCACATATAATACAACGTAATAATGATAATAATCATAAAAATAACAATAGCAATAATAATAGTAATGATAATAAAATATATTTACACATGCACATACAGATGTGTGTATATATATATACACATGGATATATATATATATATATATTGAACATTTCAGGAAACATCAAAATTTGCCATGAATGTATGAACATGCAAAAATATTTCAAGAATCCACCAAATTTCCGTGATGTTTCTCAAAGGTCCTCCTACTTGATATCTGCCAGCACGCCTCATCTGCTTGATGTCTGGCGGTGGGTCAACCCCCTGGTGAAGCCCTGGTCACATTAAGATTGCTAGATGTATAGCTGGATGTTCATCCCCCCAGCTCAAGTATCATCTTAAATCTTAAGCCTGTTAAACCATCTATAGCCATCTCCATTTCTTCAATTTCTTCCTCGACTCTTCGTCTTGTTTCAAGTGTGGCCACCAGGAATGGGACAACCTTCATCTTTCAGGTGATCTGCTTAGCCCTCACTTGGTGGTTTGGCTTTGTGATCAGTTATGTGGCCATCACACAGATTCCAGAATACAGCGATCCCAAAAGCATGAACTACGTCCCCTACACCATGTGTTGGTGTGTGGTTAGTGGCTGCCTTGCCCTTGGCTGCTCCTTTCCCCACATGATGGTTTTCGATACATCCTCAGATACCATTCTGTATCTTCAAACTCTGAGAGAAATGCGAGAGGAAGAGGCTGAGAGGGAACTTCGACAACTTGCAGCTGGTCCCGCCTCGAGTGTGATTAATATATTGCAGGACATGGCAAGCTCTGCTGTGAGATGTGCTTTCCCAGGTCCCTGACATTCTGAATTCATTTCTAGCTGAATAATGCTGAATAGATCACTGAATAGATATCACTGATATCAATGGATATCAATGGACAAATAGACGCTGAAGCGACCAATTCGTTTCACATCTCTAGACATCAGCCAGCTCAACGGCTTGGCAACACAATGCCTGCGGCGAACTGTGCTTTCAAAGTGTGTGGCACCTTCGACGGCAACAAAATCGACGATTGGGGTTTTCACTCAAGTTTCTGATAGGTTGTATGTAGTTTCTACAGTATGTATATACAGTCCACTGACCACTCTTTTGTAGCACGATGCAGGCTCATGAACGCACGGCAGTTCACAGAGCGCATCGGACAGGATTACGCCGAAAAGTATGTAGGCGATCCGAATTTGAGCCAGCCGCGTCATTCGACACAATGAGGTTGAGAGGAAAAACATGTTATAATCAATCATACATCACATATCCTATATCAAATATACCTCATTCATGTATATGTATACACTGTATATATGATATATACTTCAGTGGCTCAAAGACGATTTGTTGAAGGTCATGAGTCATGAGTCATGAGTCAAATAAAATCGGATGAAAACTGCACATTGACCTCAACAAGAGAAGCGACATACTCATTATAAAACCCTTGCGGAATATAGCAAATCATGGAAGCTGACGACACTAGGGTAAGATCTGTTAAACACAGAACATCAACCATGAAGCTGGCTGACGTGGCTGGTATGACTGACATGGCTGCTCCGAAACAAGTGGAAGACGACCAACAATTTCGGGAACCAGGAGTTTTTCAGTGTAGCAAGGGTATCCATGGAGTATCGCTTCCTCTCCTTCAACGCTTCCAGGACCCGACTTGAGCCGTGCCCAATTAAAGCTGCTGAGAGGAGGAGTCTGCACGCTGAGATTCGGGATGGGGGGTCAGAAACACGTAGTCATCACTATACACAACTGGTTGGAAAGGTGAGAGCAGAGGATGCATACATACTGTATGAATCTGGCGATTTTGGCTCGCCTTCTGCTGCTGTCATCAAGAGTGGCTCCGATCTGCCACAAGTTTTCGATTTTCTGAACTATCTGACCTTCATGCTTCGGGTGCTTGTGGTTGTGAACAGTTTCAGGCTGGAATCTACTTTTTCTTCATTTGGTATGGACGGTCGCTTGGAGAAAAGTTTACACGGCAAGGCGCATGTGTCGCAAGATTTCTCTCAACCTGGGCTCAGGTTGCAAGAACAGATCTTCAAGTACAAGTCGCCTTCCGGAGCGAAGCTTCTCGAACCAAAGATTCAGGATGTCAAACCAAGCTAACCAGTTCCAATGTCCAAGACGGCTACATCAAGCTTCACAAAACCTAGTTTCATCAGATTTGCCACGATTTGCCACTGCTTCCCAACTATGGTTCTTGCGGTGTATCGAGGTTCACTTCGGTCTGGTTTCTGCAATTTCTTGATGCATTAGCCAATGTGGCGGTGGGCTGCTCGCCTGCAAGTGCCAATGTCCGTTCAGTATCAAAGCGGCGGTAGGTCGCTCCAATTTTGTTCCGCAATTTAGCATCCCTACAGTGACATTACTAGATGATTCGACATGGAAGTCTGCATTCACCGCATTTGCCAGCTTGTTTTGTGCTGCAGCTGTTCGCTGTGTGTGTGTGGATTTGGCTCCAAGACCACTCTGGGGTCAAGCAACCAGATATCTCAACGAAGCGGGTGTTGAAGAGTATTCAAGACCCATGGCGAGGCTGGTGTTCAGCATTCTTCTTAGTCTGCCCGTGTTGACCTTCACAGCAAAGACCCACATCACCGTGAAGACTGTGAAGGAAGAGTTGAATATTCAAAATGTGGAGCACCCCAGTGATGGAGTGATTGTGCGGATCATCGATCCTCCGCAAGATGAGCACGAGGAAGAACAGGGGGAACAGGGGGAACAGGGGGAACATGGACAGGAAGAAGCCGCTCACGATGCTGGAGAGCACGGTGTCGAGCATGGATCCCATGGAGACGCCGAGCACGGCCATGGGGATGCGGCACATGGCGAGCATGGCGAGCACGGAGAGCATGGAGAGCATGCTGAGGGACACGGGCATGAAGGCTGGGAGTGGAACATCCAAACAAGAAGCAGAAAATCAAGATGCATAGGATATCATAGGATATCATAGGATATCATAGGATATCATAGGATTACTGGATATTTATTGTGAACAGTCGTGATAATCATAAGTCCATCATTGTTAATGCAGGTCATGGCCACGAATCCCATGGCCATGGACACCATGCCCCTGATGATAAGACCTTGACGGCTTCCTATATGCTGATTGGTGGTGTCACTTTGGTCATGGCCATGTTCTACTTGGTGCAGCATCCGGAGCCGTGGTTTTTCAGATTTTTCATGGTTTTTGGAATTTTCCATAGGGGTATCCAGAAAATCCACAAATGGCTGGTGATTTCTTCAGGATCACACAGCATTCATGGATTCTAGCACAGTTGGAGTTTGGTAACGTTGCTGGTTTCCAAAACACTGGCATTGTTGCTGGTCAAGGTTGAACCACTCCCAAACACCGAACTTCTAGAAATTCTTTGTATCATTGGAATCTGATATTCTGCTACTGATCCTGTACGAATGGCGCCTCCAGCACTTAACATGTCAGACGTTGCTGTCTCAGGACCTGGACATTCGCTACTACAGCTGGAACATTCTCACACTGTCCGCCTGCATTTTCATTGCAGTCTTGGCCTCTGATGTGGTGAACCAGATGGCCAAACGATTCCTCTTCAGTGGCATTCATGTGGCCGGCTGGGGAACTGTTACTTGCACTTGCTTAGCTGGTGAAAACCTCAAAGATGAACCGAATAGACAACGTATGGAAATGCGAGTACTAGGAAATGCTGGGGAAATTAGGGATCTTCAGTTACCTGCAGCCAAGTGTTTTTCAACGGTCTTCTTTATCCTTACCAGAACGCGTCCAGTTTCGTTGTCACTCCGATGAATCCAGCCTCTATTTCCAACGCTCGTCGCTTCTTGGCAGGTTATGGTTGACATTTCGCTGGCAGTGATGTGGTTCTTGCTGTCTCAGCTAGTGACTGCCGCTTTGTCTGGTGCGTTTGGCGAGGAAGCAAAGGAGCCCAAGGAGAGCAGCAACCATGCCAGCTTTCACTGTGAGTTGGGTCCAGGAACTACAAGATGACGACACATGACCAACATGTACCATCATATTAGCTACATCATCGCACATCTTAGAAGATCTTAGATCTTATACATATATACATCTTATATCATCTTGTATATCATATACATGCAGTAGGTCTGCGAAACTTCAATCAAATTTTGCAGCAAAAAGGACGCCAGCAGTGAAGAAGAACGTCAAGAACTGGAGGAGCTCTGGGATCAGCGCGAGACCGCCATGCGCCTCACTGCAACAAGTGGAGGTTTCCATAGTCACGGCGGTACCGGATGGTTTATTTCATGGAAAATCCATCTATAAACGGATGATTTAGGGGTACCTCCATTTTAGGAAACCTCCAAATCTTGAAGAATGGAATCACATGCTTGGCCGAAATTGCGTTCAGAAAGCGCGTTGGAATGCCAGACTGGCGCATCTCTGAAACTGCCAAATGCACAGTCGGAATCTTCGACTTTCCTTCACACAGGTCATACCGACTTTCAGAAACACGTGATCAGCTTTTCAGTGCCATCTCCATATGACATATGTGTTAATAGCTCCACTCTAAATTGGGCTACCCGTGGATCCAGAAAAATTGCTCCTTGTTGGTATCAAACCATGCCTGTTGGGCCCAGGAAATGCTGGGGAGGTCTGGTGGCACACTGCGCTGGCTTCGCCATCGTTGCCACTTTGGCTTCTTTGCAGGAGCTGGGCAATAGCAGTCAAGGAGGTCCTAAAAAAATGTACGGTGTATCCCTGTAGAGTGGTTGGTTTCATCCCAGATTATCTCCTTCAAGTGGTTAGCGAACTGGTCAGTGTGTCAAAGGTTATGTTTTATTTTATACCCAGGATGGCCCAGGATGTTTAATCAAGAACTGCAAGGATTCGGCCAGGACTCCTGCTAGGATCTTCCAGGAACTGCTGTTCTTGACAATTCTCAGGATCTGATTTGCTTCTCATGTGATTCTATTGTCATTTGGAGGACACTGAGCCCTTCAACAAATCCCCTGGTATGTCGCTTCTAGTTGTTCCAGGCCAGGACTTGTCTTGTGGAGACTTTTTTTTTGGAGTCGATGAGTTGATGTTTTTCCGTGGCTTTCCTCCGACCAGGCGCCCTGCTGCTGGTCACCATCCTGTACCGTGCAGCGGCCTTTACCCGAAAGAAGATCAGCGAGATGGACGATGGCGTCGTGAGCCGCGGGGAAGCCCTTTGGGATGAGATCTCTGAAGAGGAGCTACAAGTGGAGCTTATGGGGTCGCCATGGGTAGCTGGGATATTTTGGGGAGTCTGAAACCCCCAAGTGATGGCTATTTCGATAGTAAAAATATGTAAAAATGATGATAAACCAAGTGATCCAAGTGGATTGAGGTCCCAGTACCATATTTTTTCTGTCAACCACCTGTGAAATTGGGGAAAACTGTTTGTTGTGTTGCTCATGAACATGATTCCTTGGATTTCTCATTGATCCATTGCCACAGGCCGAAAACGAGTCCTTGTGCTTGGGCCTGTCCTTTGCCGCGATCAGAAGCATCAGCTTCTTCGCCATTGGGGCTATGCCGGACACCCACTTTCACGTCTATGGTGAGGTGGAAAACGCTGATTGGCATCGCGGATGGATGGTGCCTCGATTCACGGGATGGTGCCACATGGCCTTGGTTTGCACTATCAGTTGTTGTGAAGTTGCGAATTTTGCATTTGGTTCCGTTGAAACTGCCATCTAGCAAAATGGTTCGCGTCACGTGCGCACCAAACAAGGAAGTTTTGTTTTGGAATCTTCCCTTTGCCCCACTCGACTCGGCCAAGGTGCTTGCTGCAGTGTCCTTGTGCAGCATGGTGCTTGGCGTTTTGACCCTCAAGCTGAAGGAATCGATGTTTGGCGGACATGGACATGGTCATGCCCACTCGGATGAGCATGGGCTCGGTCATGAGGAAGTGGCACATGACGAATCTCAACTTGGCTGCGATACCCTCTGGTAAACTAATATAGCTATGGAAAATGGCCCATTTATATATATATTTAATACATATATATATAGTTGATTTACCTATCAATTTTCCATAGCTATGTTAGTTTACTGGAGGGTATCTTATAATGGTCTTCTTCAAGATCATTTGATTTTGTTTGCCACAGAAGTGATGATTTGTTTGGATCCTAGAGGTATATTTTCTTTTGTCAGATGTCATACTGAGGAAGATGACATTCGCCTGCGCGCGTTGCTGATCCTTTCTGAGACTTTCATCATGAGCCTCAGCTGCAAAGCAGAAATGCATACGGCATTCCAAAGGTAACATCATTGCAAAGGCACATTTGCGACCAGGGAGAAAAGATGGGCCAGCTTCGACCCGAAGATAGACTGATTTGTGCAGCCTTTGAGTCGAGCTGTGGGAACTCCCGAGTTGTAGACTGGGATGGATAAAAACACCCAGCTCATCACCGGACCTGCAGCATTGAGTCCACACTTCAATTCATTTGAAAAAAAGGACAAGAGATCTTCTTTTGTTTTTTTTGGGTCCCGCTTCGGTCAAACTGAAGATTTATCCAATCATTCAATCCGTGTTTAGAAAGTTTCGATGTGCGCGAGCTCAGGAGCTTTAGCTGGGGGATGCTCTCCAGTGCCATTGCCATGCTGAATGCCTTCCTGCCACATTTGGAGCATCACCTCATTGGACACCTCATCGTGGCCCTGGTCGTTTCAGCTCTGTCCTGCTTGATGCTGGTCTCCCTGGACAAGGTCGACCGATCAAATGTGCTGCCGACCAAAAAAAAAGGGGCTTACTTAGTGTAAATCTTGGGAATGCCCAACAGATACTTGCGAAAAAAAGGCAACAGATTCTTATTCTTGAGATGTATTTGTTTGACATGTACATGGTTAATATCTTGAGCGTTTGGAAGAGAAATCCATGCCAGTGGAGAGTATAGACTTCTAAAACATCCACATCCATTGGGCTTTTGTTGTGCCTTCACTTTTTCGCAGGTGGCAGATACCTTGAAGGCAGGTGGCGACTCAGAGTCCGCAGTTCACATCATCCAGCACATCATCTTGGCTCACGGCCTGCTCATCGGTATCAGCTGGGAGGTGGGTTGAACGGATGGTGTTTGAGTCCCTGTGGATTAGGAGGTCATGTAGGTTCTGAATGTACCAACCTTGGGGAAGCATGGCAGCCAGTGCTCAGGTGTGCTTCGCCTTGGGAATGCACGCCATCGCACATGTTACGGAGAGACCCAACGTGGATGTCTACCTGGCGGTTTTCCTTTGCCTGGTGGTGGTGCCAGCCTATCGTCTCTTCATGTTGCCAGAGCTGAAACTACGGGAAGCCAAGACGAAATGCCATTGAACTCATCGAGGAGTTTAGCTGAGGGCAACAGCGGTATGCGCTGCGAGGTGAAGAATCTCATGTTTTTTTTCACACCAACACATGGATTTCATGATGCAACTCCCTTTTTTTTGCAAAGTCTCGACCTCGCAGTCAATTTCTCAGCACGTCTATAGTGAAGATTTGCTGGACCTCGCCACTGATTTGGAACAAAGCTGCAGGCGTATCATAGTTCTCACTTTTTCCTTTGAAATCTCTTGGAATCCTTTGAAATCCTTTTCAATGGCTGTCCCTTCCAAGAGAGAAGTGCACCCCCACGCAGCTTTCGACTTCAAACACCGAGGTGCTTTGGGCCGTTGCCTCGAAGGTAGTACTCCACTTCCACAGGCGAACTTGGGATGCCAATGGACACACTGGCTGGGTCAATTCCAGTTTGAAACCGTCCATTTTTGGGAAGTAATTTCAATTTTGACCCATAACCATTTGGGTTTCTCTGAAAAGGGGCCTTGATTTATGCGGATCATCATTTTGCCGCAGATTCTTCCCATCTAAACTGACAATATCTTGGGGATGTTGTTGGGCGCTCGATCCATAATATCTACCCGCCATTGGGTATTTACCCCAAAATTGATGGTTATCCCCTGTCGACTTTGCAAAGCCCTGGGAACATCTCAAACCAACCTGCTTTGCCGCAAGAAACACTCCTTTTCTCCCAAAGAAATGCAACAAATGAGGAATTCGACGGGACAGCGGGGTCGCCCAGTCGCGGCAGTCGCGAGGCCTTTCTGCTGTGTTGTGGCTTTGGACAGGTGCTGTCGTGGCTTGGCTTTGGATGGCTGGATGGCACATGATGTCAATTGATGTCATCCTGGGTACCCTCTGGTAAACTAACATAGCTATTGAAAATGGCCATTTATAGTGGATTTACCCATTAAAAATGGTGATTTTCCATAGCTATGTTAGTTTACCAGAGGGTAGTTGAACATCATTTTCCCATATTTTCCCCATTGGTCAGTGGCAGGTTTTACATGGTTTTACCGTGTATCCATTTCAGGGATCATCAACACCAGGGATCATCGCACTGTCCGGCAGGAAGTACAGCACGAGTGCATCCTTGTCTGTCGGTCTTTCCTTTTCCGTGGCGACCATGGCGAAATCTGCCAAGATGGTTCCTGTGATGCTGCTTGGTTGAGAGCTAAAGTCTCGGGTGGATTTTACATATTTGTCCACAGTGACCTTCAGAGAGTTCTTTTTTATTCTTTTTTCTTTTTAGCTTCAATGACTTTAATGACTTTAATGACTTTAATGACTTTAATGACTTTAATGTGTATTTTTTGTAATTCGGGCCTTGCTTGGATAATTTGGATCTTTCGAGCCTGTCAATCAGACGAGGATTGGTTCGCTTTTGCTTGGATCCATAACCTTTTCCTCCACTCAAATTTGTCAAGCTGCAGCCATCGTTTTGGGCACAGGACTGCCATTGGTCAGCTCCCAAAGCCGACTCAACGACTCAAAATGAACATCCACAGGCAATTACACAATGCTCTGTGAAACGTAAAGTAGGTAAAATATGGTAAACTTGACTAAAGCGCCATGACTGAAGAGCACAGAAAATAATTGCAAACACTGCTTGAGCACCTTCACTTGTATGAAGTCACCGGTGCAAAGCGTAGGATGATTCATCAATTTTTGTTATGTTCTTTTTGTGTGAGATGGCGTGTTCAGAGCGGTTTGGGTGGGACTTGCAGGAATCGTTTCCTTCGCCGAAGGCCGAAACAAGGAGCCTGGGCAAGGGGTGTGAGTTTCGTGAAAACAATTGTCAAACCTCCAGTCACTGTCTGGGTTTGAATGTCTGAAGTCTATGCAATATACACTTGCTACTTTGCATAGTCTTGGACTTGGACAACGAATTCCAATCACTGACCGGGTAGAGTTGTGTTCAACTTTGACAGTTGCAATGTGTTGCGAGCGACGCCAGAAAAGTGGCGAGAGCACAAAGCTGGGGCTCTTTTTCATCATGAGCTCCTTATTCTGCGATGGCAACTTGACAGCTTTCAGCTTTTCACTGTTTGAGTTTGTCCAAAAGTTGGCGACAGCAAAATCCAGCAGTTTCGAATTTTCACCACAATTTCAGACCCAATTTTGGCCAGGTATAGTCAGCGGCCTTCAGCAGCGACTCAAGGACCGATGCAAGGCCGAGAAGACGAAGGCGCTCTTCAGCCATTGCATCCATCCCAAGAAATCATGGCAAATGGCCAAACTTGGTAGGTCAAAATGTCGGAGTGAGATGTTTCTGAAGTTTCTCCTTCCTTTTTTAGGAACCACACAGTTTTGGAGTACCGAAAAAAATTGACTCACATCAATGTAGCCAACAACCAGTTGATGGGACCATGGGGATATTTCATTGGATACAGCTAACCAACTTGATATGATAATGGGTGTGTCTGAAATTGGGGTATACCCCCGAAAATGGCAATAAACAAATAGGCAAATGGATGATCACCGATAATTTTTTGGGACAAACGCTGTTTCAGTGGGATACACATAAAGAACTACGGCCAATCCCTCAGAAACACATCCAGTGACCTGGCTTTCAGGTGCGATCCTATGTGCTGGCCTCACCAGGTCCAGTGTACTCCATGGAAAGACTGTTGACACCGGCAGTTTTGATGCGAATTCATCAGCTTACTTGGAGACCATTTGGTTGGATTCCCTTCATGCCTAGGACCTGATGTTTTGGACCAATCTCTACATGGAGCCTTGGTGAAGAACAGTCGCTGCCATTTGCACACTTGAGTGATTGACCATGTATGATCCAATTCACCGTGGCTACCTAAAGGCAGCCGATCTTCAAATTTGAAAACCCATATCATTCTCTGCGCGATGAGGCAGTAGCATCCTTGCTATTTGCTGTGGCACGATCAGAGATGCGCGAGGCGTATGACCAAAACATGGGATCTGTTGATGGGCAGGACACTTTTGCAGCAGTACCTAACCAAGGTACCCAAAAAGCATGATTTTGAACAGCGTAAATGATGATTAACCACATTTTTTTTGTGTGTACTCCATTTTCCGACAAATCATAGCTAAGCTCCGAACATGAAAAACCATGGCAAGGTGTGCATTGTTCCATGCTGCAGGGCGCCAGGTTCTGCCTGCAGAATCCCCTTCTGGCGCGGAAGATCTTGAAGTTTGCTTTGTGTGGTGCTTTGGGACAGGTCGGCCCCGCATGTATCGCATGTGGCATTTTTTCCAATGCCTCAAAGCTGCAATAAATGCAGTTTATGTCTGGTGATCACTGGATTTCTAAGTGCCTTTGCTTCTGAATATCCCGTTGTCCCGTGTCCTTGGCAGGCTTGCATTTTCTACACCATTGCAAACTTTGATAGAAACTCAGCAGCAGCGCGTTTCCTTTTTTCCCCCGCTGGATTTCATTACAGAAGTCTGCAGTCAGCACAAATTCGGGTCCTAAGCCTTAGCCTGAGAAATCTATGCTTTTTCAATCTGCTATGGACCCCCTCTGCGAGCCAAGGGCCCGGCCGCTCGCCAGGTGTGGTGTGCTCTGCTCTGACCTCCACTCGGAAGCTTCTCTCCGTCATGATCTCCGTGCTTGAAGGCAGCAGGACTCCTTGGGTGCTAGTCATGGACCATACTGGCTAGGGGATGAATATCCAGAATCATGACATGGCGGTGTGGATCCATGGCCAGTTCTGTTTGTCAACGATCTTAGCAGTAGCCCAGTCAAAATGACCAGATTCCATGAAATGGTTCACGGATTTGCAGTTTTTTGGCATGGCAAGGGAGGCTCTGCAGAATCCTCCTTTTTGACATGACATGGAATTGATTGCTTGGGAAGGTTCCTTTTTGTTTGAAAATTCTTTGATTGCGTTTCCACAGTACAGACTGTGGGACTGGTGAATGCACCTTCAAGATCTTCAAGCATCCCAGCCGCCTTTTGAAGTAAATCACTTTAGATGAGCAAAAAAGGACGCACACATTTTGCAGTTCCTAAAAGGTGAGGGCCTTCCCTACTTCGGATGGGTCGGTGTGGTCATTGCATCCGTGGGCATTACAGGCAGGTCATGGGGGGAGGGTGGAGAGCCTGACATGCTCGTATGCAAGTAGTGCTGCAGGAGCGACACCACTGACAGACATCCTCTTCAATTGTGGCAACTAGTGTGATCAATGGTACTTTGACACTTCTGAAATTGATTTGTGTCTTTCAGCAGGCGAAATTGGGTCGGACAGGCACGGCACAAAGCAACTGTGCTGAAAGTGGCGGTGGTTACTGGTAGTTGTTTTGCGACCTCTTGGCCTATGAAGGTGGTTAAAGGTGATACGATTTGGAAAGATTTGGAAAGTGGGTTTGTTCTAACTATGATTCCTTCTAACTTGGCGATTCCTGAGATCTTTCGGAGTGTTTCGAGTTTTTGCTGATTGAGATGGACTTCTTCAACGATGAGAAATTGCACTGCTGGTTGCAAAAACTTGACCCCAGCTGAGGCAACCCCTGAGGAAGCTGCCTCCCAGTGGACCCAGCATCTCGTGACGGAGCTGGGGGTACTTCGCCTCGAGATTTCGGATCATAAATTCAACCTTTGGGCCCCTTTGGGCCGGAGGTTTGTTGAACCGCATGATGGCTGATCCAGAATTGTTTTCTGTGCCCAGTAAGTCAAAGACCGACATGCTGAGACGAGTGGTCGCTGAACATCGGCGAATTCCTCTAGCAGTGGGTCATGACACGTTTTCCAAGTGTCTTGTTGCTGGGTGGTTCAAAAAGGCTGTTGCTGCTTCGTTTTTTGGGCATCGTTGTGCTTCTGCCACGCTTGAGAACACACATACATGCAGATTCTGCAAACAAGCTACTCGTAGATTTGATTGAAATCATGTGGGAGCTCCCTCGATCAGGGAACCAAAGAGCTTGCTTGCAGAGTCAAAGAGAGCCTCTGATGCTTCCAATGCCAATTGAAGAGAGTTTTCACTGGAACTGATGTTCTCATTCTTGCTCCAACAAGTCTGCACAGTGTCCATGGATTCCAAACGAGCTGCAAGAAACTTCAAGAAACACCAGGAAATGAAGGTGTCACACACACCCACCCACCCACCCACCCACCCACCCACCCACCCACCCACATATCTGCACATATAAAACACATATTTGGACCTGGTCTAAGCCACAGACTTGCACGAATGGCCATTTCTCTGAAAACCCATCCCGGCCTTGGCACTGGAGCATGCAATCCGTCCGTTTCTGTCGAAAATGGCACACCTCTTCTGCAGGACAAAAGCCATGTTGGCAGAATTGACAAAAGCAGTCTCTGTTCTGTTGAGATTCCGGGTGTTTTGTCATGCAGCATGTATGGCTATGCTATCACATTCAATGCTGCAGCCCTTTCTCCATCGTTTTTGTTGCATTTAGCAGCGTATTTCCAAGACTCTCAAATGGTTGCTGAATAGCAGAGCCATCTATTGGGCAGGAAACTATGGCTCCTGGGTGTCTCCCATATTTGGGCATCATGACTAAAGCATACGGAAGCCACAACATGGAGAAACTTGATGATGTTAAAACTACCCAATCATTCACCTTCGCCCATTTAGCGTATTTTTCCGTTTGGGATGTAATAACACCATGTAAAACCCATTGCCTTGCTTACTCATGGGGTCACGCTGTCAGGAAGCCAGCTGGAGCAGTTTGTCTGTGGCCCAGAGATGGTGATGCGCATCCAAAGAGTCATCAGATCATCGTCTCATGGAAGCAGGTAATAGCAGGTATGCAATGATTGATCTCTTTCAGACTGCGGGAAACAATCTCTGGACACAAAGACAGGTGACTTTGTCAATAGATCTACGGTCTGCATCCGAAGTATTTCCCAGGTTTCAGCGGTCTGCTCTCATCGTTGGTGCGCGAGGAGAATGGAGAGGAGGACCAATCCGCCATCTGGATGGTTCAACCACTTCACACAAAGTTTCTTTTTTCATCTTTTTTCCTCAATTTTGGCAGTTGGTGGTATGATGTAATAAGATGCAGATCATCATCATTTTCTACATCGATTTTGATGTTTGAAGCCATGGGGTCTCCGAAAAGGAGGAGGCCACAAGCTCCACAGGCCGAAAGAAGCTACCGCCTCCACAGCCGGGTTTCTCGAGGAATTTGGCAGTAAAACGCCCTAAAATCCAATGGTTTGACATGGGACTGGGTCAAAACCTCCAAAGAAAAATGCATGGAATTTGGGGGATGAACATCCATTTTTAAGTCAGCGACATGTTGGGGTGAAAATCAGGGGTCCATATGGTTGAGCATGATTTTCCATGTGAAACTGACGATTTTGTTCTGGGTACAATGGACAATTATTTCATTTTCGGACTGATTCATGCAGTGTGTTTCTTCTTCACCAGGAAAGTGAAAGCACTCAGAACTCTTCTTTGGTTCTACTCACTCCTTTACCCTTGAGTTTCTGAGGGTCGAAACACAGATTCCATCAGGGGTGACCGTGAACCTATTCGCAGAAGACCTGGACAGACAACTGCTATGAATCGCAGCATGGCAGGTCGGACAACATTTAGACCGCAGCATGTTGCCTTTTGAAGGCGACAGGTTGGTGTGTTTTTTAAGAGCACAATTTTTGGAGAGGAATTCCATCAAATCAAAGCAACAAGAACCGGAGAACCACGGAGTGAATCCTGAGACTCAATGACTTTGCAACTCGATTCATGAATTTCAACAACAGACAAATACCATATCTCTATGCATTGTGATAAACAAAGATACAAAGACAGGTGAATAAGAAATCCACCAAAGACACCAATGGCCCATTTGGCGATGCCTTTTGTTTGATTGCAATGGCAAAGGCTGTTGCATCAGACACAAAGGTCCGGAGTCTCTGGCGCATCAAATGGTGCCCATATGTGCCCATCCAATGGGCAAGAAATGAGCCAATGTGCTGCAGATGTACTTCAGAATGTTGAGGATACCTTTCGTGGCGTGGATTTGCCGAAGACGTTTCCTTCACCAAGAAAGGTACAACACGTGGTCCACCATTTGAATCCGATGGATCTCTAGTTTCATAGCCATCAGCAAATCCTCGGGATGGCGCCATGGTGAAAGCGGAATGATGGAAAGGATAGACGGATCTAGGTCGGTGAATGATGGTGAATGACGGTTAATGTAACGAGATATAAATAGAATTGAATGACAAATAGACAAATAGATGGATGGATGGGTGGATGGATGGATAGATAAAGAACACAGTAACACATCCTATTTGGAGGATTTCAAAGATTACCATTCGATGGTGGAGATGATATATCCTCAGTTGGATGCATGTGATCCGAACAAAACGGCTCCACTGCCGGGTGAATGGCACCAGGGTGGTTGGCCCTCCACTGGAGAGTTATTTGTTGCTGGAGATGGTGGAACCAGTGGAACCTTTCTTGGAACTTGGGTCAATGGAAAGCTGGGCAAAGCCGAGTTCTTGTCTACCTCTGGAGGCTTCCGGAGTGGTGAGATGGCTGGTGTGATCACCTGAAGGAAAAACACCTCAGAATCTTTGGAGGTCATGATGGAAGCCGTCGCCGTGGCAGCCTCGCCCTTTTGTAGAAAATGGCAGCCTCGTTTCACCGAGTTTCACCATGAAGGCCATGAAAAGTGGAGTTTCTCTTCGTATCTGTGTGAAACTTTGCTTAGGCCCCGGTCGGGATGGATCAATGATGTGATCGCCAGAGCCATCCCGCAGGCGATGAAACTTGGGCCATGTGGGCCATGTGGACCATGTGGGCCATGTGATGTGCTTTCTGTGATAGCAACGGCACTAGCCACGGTAAGTCATGGCATGAAGCAAGGCATAGATGACGAGTGATGACTTGCGAGGCCCGCGAAGGTGAACCGATACTAGAGCTTCTGACCATGGCACAGCAAAGGCTGCGATCCATCCGCTTCACCAAAGATTTGAAGTTCATAGCAGCATATAGCAACCAAATTTGCCGGAACCCAGGGTATATCTATAAGTTATATAAGTTATATATGATGTTATATGCATCTTTCCCGAAACCGGCATGTTCAAGTTATATATCTCTTCAAACCTTGGACGCTGGCACTGTAGGCGCCTCCTTCGGGGTCAGAAAGTGAATGTGAAGTACACCACCATGGTCGAGGCTTTTGGGCTCCTGCTGGATTACTGGATCAGCAAGGGAGATATTAGCCATCAAACATGGTCATGAAATCACCACTTATGGGCCGGGATATGATATCTACCTTTAATAGTGGAGGTACTAACCTGCAAATCGCCCCCGGCTTGTGAAATTTGATGGCGAACATTATTCTTTTTCTGCAACCATTTGGTAGAATGGGGTACCCAATTTTCAGACAAAATAGCTATGGTTTAAAATGGTTGGTCCCTTTTCTTGGATGGTCATACTAACCAAGACAATTCTTGTGGACATTCGTACGCCAACATCATGGTTGTGTATGCCACTATGTCCCATAATATCCCATTGTATCCCTGTGATAGGCCCATTGTAGCTTTTTTTTGCAGTTATCCTCTGGTAATTCAACATAGCTATTGAAAATCAACATTTATAGTGAATTTTCCCATGAAAAATGGTGATTTTCCATAGTTATGTTAAATTACCAGAGGGTATCCTCCGATCCCCTTCCCCGATCATCTTAAATATCCCCCCTGCTGGGGTATTCAGGCTGTCAACTCAGAGAACTTGCAGGGGGCCTTGCGCGAGGTGCCTTTGCTCTGCGGTCTTTTGTTGCTGGTTGTTTGCCGTTCCCCCCAAATAGACAGTGGGATTTTGGGGGTACCCGATTTTCAGAGACATTTTATATAATTTATATATATATGTGCAACAATACATCATCAGTTGTTTGGCTTGGTCAGCTATCAGTCTTCCACTTTGGTTCGAGGGAATAGACATACTGTAAGTCAACTTGATGGGTCCCTATTGAGGAGCAGGAGTTTGTGTGGAATCCATCTCCTTGAGTGTGTTGTTCAAAAGTGGTGCTTCCGGAGGTCGCGATGGCATTTGCCAGGAAAACCAATGGAAAGAACCGCGCCTTTGGTTGCAACATGTCGCATAGCCTTAACAGCTGGCTGTTCATCATGATCTGGAAGATCCAGGAGATCATGTTGAGCATAGGTCACTAGGTCACTACAAAAAGATATGAACATGATCTCCTGGATCTGAACATGCCATGAAATGGTGACCCGCCTTTTGTGAGGCTCTGGTGCAGACCTCACTTGGCGGCAAAAGGTCTGGCAGATCGTGGAATTGAAACGACAAGCCCAGGGATTGCAGGCGACTTCAATGGTGAGATGAAGCAATGTGGAAGAATACTATTGGCCAAAGATGGAGAATATGGAAGAACTTTCAGCTCTTCCAAAGCCCAGATTCTCAATCTTGATTGGAAACACAGGTTGGAGATCAAGGACGGTTGGAGATCGCCTGCCTGCAGGAGGAAAGCGAGCATTGCTGGCGGTGGAGGTTTGTGGTGGAGACTTTGAAAGCGCACCGAAGTTTGGAAAACAAGGACAGCATATGCACTATGCTAAGTTTCTGGTGCTCCAGTTCATTTTCTGGGAAGCGTTCTATTTCTTGACCAAGAACAAGCCCTTTGAAATACATATTTCTAGGTCAAAAACATCATGCGCTGGGTGAGTGTGCATGCTAGGAGAGCTTGGAGAGCCAGCTTCAGAGGACAGTGGCAACAGAGCTTCACTACAAATGCAGTGGCATCTTGGATCATCAGATCATCGTCAGGATGGTGAGATTCAGTTGGTTTCAGTTGGTTTCAGTTGAATATGTTGAACATCCACTTATCCATCAAGACTGAGAATCAATTGTTCATATCAGCTGGATGCAGCTAGCAGCTAGCTGTTTACTTCCACGGCGATGCCATACCTTTCAAAGCTAAGTCTGCAGGATGAACGAATTTTGGCCACAGCTCGCGGCTTAGAGAATGCCATGGTGCCAGTGTGATTCGTTCTGTGATTCTATGCACCATTGCATGGGAGCACCAGCACTTTCCAAGACTCCACCCTGATACCGGCTCCATTTCATATCTTACAATATCTCCCATCATAAGGTGCATAAAACAATACATTTTCCTTGGGATGAATGTGGCTGAAGGTTCCATCAGCTCTGTCGCAGCTCAGAAGAACTTGCACGGCTGCCTCCCGTTGAAGTGGAGTCGGAGACTTTGCATTTGGAAGGTGTGGAGTGGGTTGGGTGTCGCCTTTGGAAAGTGAAGATTTCTTTTTTCATTTCTTACACCCATTGGCTTTTGGGCTTTGGGTTCAGGGACTGACATGTCATTCACTTTTGTGGACTGCTTGCCAGCTGGCTGTATTTGAGATGTCGTGCAAGGAGAGCAGGAGGCGTCGAAGCCGACAGCCAGTAGAAGTCTCCCTTCGTTTGGAAGCTCAAACTATTCGTCAAGGCAATTGCGCAATGCCTGGTTATGCTGTCGTTATGCTTCTCGCAAGTATACATACATTTTTTTCGCGCAATGGTGGCCATCATTTGTTTTTTTGCCGCCATTAAATATTGCCCTTTCCTCAAGTTTACCAGTCGACTGGACCCCTAGCGCAGCGATCGGTGCCCTTGTGAGGTTAAAGGTCAATGGCAGCCTCTACAGGGGTCATCGCTATGTGGGGGTTTGAGCCTCGTGGAACTCGTGGAATTGAAAAGAAAGAGCGAGTTGTGTGGCTGTCGGCGAGGTTAAAGGTGCTGAGTGGAAGACCCGAGCATCGAGGAGAAGCGCGGGAGTGTGATGATGTTTTTTCACAGTTCCAGAAGCCACAAGCATCTTGTCACCAATTCTTGCAGCCATTGGCCTTGGATCAAGAGTGATAAAAGGAAGCTGAACATGGCAGGAGATGAAATGTTGAGATGTAATAAGCCTGGTTAGATCTGGTTATAAAATAGTCCTCTCAAAACAAGAAGGTGCAGCAATCAATAGAATAATGGACTTACCATGTTCATAACATGCCAAGTGCTGTGACATCCAAATAGCACTAGTCTGAACAGCCGCTCATTCACGCGGTAAATCTTCATTGTTCAGGCATAGACCGCATGCTGTAACGCAACATAGTTTAAAAGGTACAATGCCGACAAACAAATAGAAAGTGGCGAGGTGAGATATTTGAATATTTGGATCGATCAGTTTCCTTTGGCATGAACTTCCAGGAGGGTTTAGCAACAAACCTCCCATGGTGTTTGCAGGCGAAAGCTCAGTACCTGGAAGGTGACTGGCATTTTGGATGTTTGCCTCATGTCAATCAGAGTTTTTTTTGTTGTGGTGATGAGCTGATCGAACTCCGAGAACATGGTGAACGTGTTCTCATCTATCGCAAAAGAGCGTTGAATGATGCAGCTGATCAGATGGATAGCTTCCGCGATTTGTCTGAACTGTCACGGAAATCCGATGCCTCGTGGTGTGCTGCTAAAGATCGGGCTTTGGAATATCTCTGGCTGGCATTTTCTGAAGCACGGGTGTTGGCCATTGGGGGTTTAGAGGTCTTGCGCTTTGGTCTGCAAGACCTGTCATGTCAGGTATGTTGGGCCTCGGAGGCAGAAAGATCTGCACAGATTGCAAGGGTCATCCATCGCGACCTGCAGGCGGTCCTGACGAGATTACAACAACTGAGGTATGGCCTGCCCACATGGGAACCATGTCTGCCACACTGGTGGCAGTTTTTAGCTGCCCCTTTCAATGTGGTCAATGTCAGAGTGCGCATGGCTAGCAATGTGGATCGCATGCTGGCACTGCGGCAATGGATGGAATCGATAGCTGTGTCTATGACTGCAGTAGCGGGAGAGTTTCAATCTCTCTCATACATCCTACATTCAAGTTCCGATCTTCCAAGCACAGAACCCTCCGCCACATTGGAGGGACAGATCCGCGATGTCCCAGTCCCAAATCAACAATCTGGCAGGGTAGCTCTGTTTCTGCATGAGTGCGCACAGATTTCGTATCCTAAAGTTGATATCATCACAGTTGGGAAGGAAGAATGTCAATCCCTTTGGCGGAAGTTTCCTTATGCCTCCCCGAGCACCTCAGTGATGCTTCCCAATGCGAGCCTACGTGTGTCCTGCTTCACCATTCCCTCAGAACCGCAGCTGGGGCAACTGACCAACTTCCTCCAGGGCGGCCAGGAGGCACCCAGGATTCCTGGCTGTTCATTGGTGGAATCTGCAACACCTTTTGACTCAAAGGTTTTGGATGTCCATTGGGTCCAAAATGTCCAAAATGTCCAAAATGTCCAAAATGTCCACAGCTCAAAGGCCTTGATTTTTGTCTGTCTTCACAGCACCTTCTGTGGAGGACATGGGGATCGTCTCTTTGGCTTGCTATCGGCCTACCTTGCTGCCCTGCTGTCTGGTAGAGCATTTTATATTGATATGAGGGCACCCATCCCCTTGTCCAGTCTGCTATATCCCAAGAGATCCTGGCCTGCGATCTCGGGTTCATGCATGACATATCGTTGGACCTCCGCAGAGGATCAGGAAAGTTTGGATGGAGATATCCAGCAATTCATGAAAGATGGCTCGGAGGTTTTATGTGTTGCTTCCAACCTGAGGCTTTTTAAGTCACTTTTGAAATATGACATGTCGAAACAGTTCACTCGGCCTGGTTTGCTTTCTGGACTCTTCCTGGATCTTTTTTCATTGGCTTCGATGCCAAGAGCCTTGCTCCTGGACTTCCGACGCAAATTGGATGGTCGGAAGCTGATTGGAATCCACTTCAGAGCAGGAAACGAGACCAGCTGGTCAGATCCCGCACGCCATGCCCTGTCAGAGCTGGAGCTGGCATTAACATGTGCTGCAACGGTGGAGAACCATCTGAATCTTCAGGACTCTGCATGGCTGTTGGCAGCAGATACCTTGAAAATCCGGCAGCAGCCAGCTGTGGTGCAGCTGCATAGTATCGGAAAAATTGTTTATCTCGAGGATCGACCGACCCATATTGACAGATCCAGCCCTGATGTGGATGGCATTTTTCAGTCATGGGCCGCCTGGTGGGTCTTAGCTTTTGAGACTGAAGCGCTCCTTTTATCGCATTCCAACTTCGGTTGGAGTGCTGCGGAGATCGGCCAAAGACGTGCCTTCCATTTCCCTTCTTGTAGGCCAGCCGATGTGACAAGTCCTTGAAAAAGGTGCAAAACCTCTTGTGAGGGTGAAGGAGCAACATAGTGACATAGTGATGAAAGTGATGTTTGTTGGAACTGAAGATGGATTCGCAGATTCTTTCATGCTTTCTCCTGAAAAAAAAAGAGTCATCAGGTGCCATCGCTCATCCAGGTAACGTGTTGGATTTGGTTCAAGTGTGCAGCCGCTTCTGCCAACAGTCTCAGCTCAACCATCTTTCGGCAGGAGCCGATGGTGCGCTTCTGACTTTCGTGCAGAGGCAGCGAAAGAGGTGTGCAGCCCATCCGTTCCTGTGAGGTTTGGAGACGCTTTGGTTGTGCATCAGCTGTCTTCGAGGCACAAGTCGGGCCAAGATTGTCCCGGTCCATGTCACAAAAGCTTCAGGCACGCCAAGTTTTTCACTGCTGATTTGGTGTGCACTGGTAACAGAGACTCCTGTTTGAAACACAGTGATGCGATTCTTGGGAGATTAGTCAGTAAAAGAGTTCAACTGCTCTGCTTGGACGATTTTGCTCACATCTATATATACTGACTGTAATCATCTATATATACTATATTACTATATGATATGTATTCACATCCACCATGCGCAAAGCTTGGAAGGAAAGCGGGGATCAGAGCTTCAAAAGAGCTGGAAATAGCTGGACCACGAGCTGCTAACTCCATTTCGTGCAGGACAGCTCTATCATGGATCCTTTGGCACAAGCCTCTCCTCAAAAGAAGCTGCGGCATTTGATGATCCGAAGGCAGGGATGGTCTTTCCAGTACGGGCACAAGGGCACTACCCCTAACACCAGTGGCAACATATGTCGCAACGACGGTCAGGTGGCATGAGGTGTAAGATGGTGTAAGTGAAACTGAACCAGCGTTTGACAAGACTCTCGCAGAGTGACACTCAAGCTACTTCTTGGATCCTTCTTCCAAGAGAGCAAGAGCGATTAATGTAACAATTATCAGATTCTGTATGCAAAACGTACAATTATTTTATATTATTGTCATGCCATTCCTTGAGGCCTCAACGCAGAAAGTTGCCCAGAAGGCTAAGTTTGAAATCGGTCGATCCAGGCCTGTCCAGAGCGACAACACAACGTTCTGCTCAACGCGGACCAGCTTTCAATCTCCCAAAGCAGCGAGTGCGTCGCCGGAGAAGAAGCAGGCAGGGAAATGCTTGAAACACGGGAAAAAATATTGCGTAGTTGGATAGTATACAACCCCATAAATGCTTAACTATACCATTCGCCAACGGGGGGTAACCAAGGATAGAACACGATCATTATTAATTGATTTAATTATCAACCAACGGACATGATGCTTCATCCCATCACAAGGATCTTTAAATCGTTTTCCCTAGGGAATATATGGTGCATTCAGAGCCCCTTAGGAATTTCATGTGTGCCTCAGTGAAGTGGGCGAACGATCAAAATCAGAAACAGCCAGAGTTAAGTAGCCCAAACATTAAAGCTTCAGCTGATCAACACATGAACCATGCGCGAAGTTCATGTGAAAGCAAGACACCTTCCCTTCCCAGTCGTTCCTGCAGTGACAGCCTCCCGATCCCAAACGGTAGCGAAGGTCCTGGGTCCATCCCTTCCAAAGAGAAGGCGATCTCAACATCGTAGGCAATCTGAGGCGCTGTGTGTGGAGGTTCCAAATTCCATGTCAAGTCTTTCAGAGAAAAGTAGCTGATTTGTGATGTATCCTTCATTGTTCCATGTCCTGTTTAGGACACTCAACTTTGAAATATATAGTTGATTTACTCCTAGCGTGGAAGCCTGCAAGCAACCCCTGCAACACCGTGACGCTATAGTCAAACGGTGGTCTAAAGAAAGGATGCAGCATAAAAGTAGTGGTTCTGGGTGCGACTCAATTACAAGTATCACTATCACCAGTATCGCCAGTATCAGCAGTATCACCAGTGATAAAGGTATTTCAAATCTGGGATCTATGTGGGATCTTTCCAATCATCACAGAAGGGGCCGAAAAAACATCTGATGACAGGTGTACCTCTCATCAGTGATGCTCCAAGAAGGAGGCATCAAGAGTTAGGGCGGCCCAGCCTTTCACACGCGCTGCAATGCAGATTGGGTCGGGAAGCTGTGACCCTTTTTACATGATATCAGACTGGTATCAAAGCATCCAAAATCAGCAATTGTGAACATCTACAAACACTATGCTAGCCGATGGATGTTTCCCTGAAGCTGAAGACACTTGTGTTTTTTGCAGTTTGTTGCAGTTGCAGCAGAGTATCCCCAAATCATCCACTTCAATAGGATTATCCACTACTACAAACCATTCAGCTATTGGGGTACCCCCATTTATGGAAACCCGCATTTTGGATCATCCATAAACTGCAGCAGTGATTTCCAAACTGCAACCGACAAGGTTGGAGTGACCTGGGCATGGGCCGCGACAGAAAGACCCGGGGACGGTGATGGAGATTTGATTGTTCCAGATTTTCAGGGCGTGCCATGAGAGACTGGTGCAGTTCATGGATCACTTGAAAACACATCGATCTGTGGGTTTCCAGATGTTTCTTACATGTTTCTCTATGTTTCTCTTGCCTATCAACGTCTTCGGATCATGCAAATTGATGCGTGATGTGCGAAACGGTGACACCAGGAAGCCTTTTTCGAGCCCAGAGCTTGGCAGACATTTTCTGGGTTTTTCAGTACCTCCACTGATTTGAAAGATTTTGCCGTGAAAACCAGGGCTTCATTCGATTCCTCTCTTTCAGGTGAGAACCTCGGTGCTGCCGATTTCATCGATGGTCTTAGCCCCAGACACTTGGCAAAGGATGGTAGGTACGTTCCTGTTGACTTCAAGAAGCTGTAGGGAAAACATGGGTGTGTCTGAACATGGTATATATATAATATATAAAATATATATAATATATATATATATATGTATAATATATAATATATATATATATATGATATCAGTATATCCACAAAAACGGTCATTTAAGTTTAATATCATCTCATGGTGATTTTTAATGGGAAAAAGGGATGATCAACCACTGGATTTTTGGATTCCCCATATTTCCGTGGCGCCGAGTCGCGAGGTTCACCCATGGATGAAACTCCAAGAGCCGAGGTCCAGGTGTTGCGCAGGGCTGAAGAGCTTTTCCCCTTAATGTCATGTACTTGTATTCATAGAAGTGAATAGATTTTCAATGATTTTCATATGTCTAATTATTATAATATATATATATATATTTATTAATATATATTATATGATATATGTGTGGATGAACTTTCAATATGTACTCTCCTTGGAAGAAGTGCGCTGAGAGCCCTTGTAGGGGTCGACATTTCGACCTCCATGCGCAAACATGGTCCCAGATGCATCTTGCAGAGGTTAACGGCGATGCGAAAGTTTCCTTCACAGATTTCCAGGATTCTTCACAGAGGCCTCGCAATTTTTGATCCCCAGAATCGATTGGAACTTGCCGCATATGTCATAGGTGATACTAGTTGGTACACACGTTCACATTGGGTTCATTGCCTCAAAACGATATTTTCGGGGGATTTGCAGACTCGCAAGACTTCTTGTCTTCCATCTCATTCTGTGGAAATATCAAGCTGACGTTTGCCGTCTGAATGTTGAAGAACAGCACTGCACTCAAGAAACATAAGTGTGAACCACAACCGAACATGCTAAGTCTCATCGAACTGCCATGGAGGATTCTACTGGTGCCTTCCATCATGTCACATGGCCGGCTTGCCAGCAGGGTATCGATCCAAACTGCACCCCATGTAATATTAGATTCATAGCCACAAACCAGTCACTTTTCTTCCCATTGAACATTGCCATATTTTGTCAGTGTACATCCAATCATATATATTCATATATCATATATCATGGGGATGTACGTAACCAACTAACCAACTAACCAACTAACCAACTCTATGATATTATGGATGTGTTTGACCATGTTTTTTTTTTTTTTTAAAGCCCCCTATAGATTCGCCCAAAAATGCCGTAGGTCCCCCTGGCCATTGACCGATGAGCACGAGCAGCCGACCTGGGACGAAGCGCTGCCGGAGCCTCCGAGGAATCCACTGATTCGGAGGCTGGGATATGTTGGGATGTGAACAACCAATGTATATTATATGATATATGATTATACGTATGACAATATATGTATATATATATATATATTATAAACTGTATATATATGTATATATATATATATGTATATATATATGTATATATATACATATATATATGTGATATATATAATGAATAGATACACATAAGGATATCTCAAACAGCAACAATGGGAATATCACTAGCCACAACTGCGGATTTCACTAAGAAAAACCGAATACGAAACACCTGCGAAATCTCCAAGAATTCCATGTTTCCCCAAACCTACAGCGCAAACAAAGTCGATCATCAACCAGGCATTTGGGGTCCCCAATTCCGTGACCCAAACCATATTCCTACGAACACTCGTTGAACCCTACGAAGTGTGAAGGCCTAACACATTTTAGATCATACACATCCAACATCATCCAACCGCAGCAGGCCAGTATCTGCCGCTGCACTACGAAATGTCAAGGATGCCGGTTGGGTTGTGGCCAAGCTGAAGCCCCAAGATGCAGACTTTGATCGTTGGGTCGCCGTTTTTGTGTTGAGGACTCCACCACCAATATCTACCTCCAGGCACTTGCCTAAGCGCGCATTGGGGTGCAGAGCACACCTGATGTATGAAAGAGATCCCTAGGTGCCTACAGATGCCAAAAAATCATATCAATGTGGTAAAAGGAATCTACAGCGATGCAAGTCTGGTTTTGGCATAGTTGCCAGAACCCTCTGAACGAGTAAGTTTAGTTTGTACATCCATGCGGTCTTTCTTTGCTTCCTCAAGGAATGTGCCAGCCAAAAGCTACTTCCGAGGCCAGGGAATGCATCGCTTCACACGAAACAGCTGCGAGCCATTGTGTGTTTGCCATTGGTTTCCCCTTTAAATCCATGATTTTTGGCTTCTCTTCACTAAGAAACATATTGGATCATTACCATTCATTACCCATACTGTATTACTACTCATCTAAACATGACCCAGACAATCACCTCCCAGGCCCTCACCGCTGATCACGGGCCATTCCTGTCGTTTGGACGCCCGGCATTCGGGCCTCAACGACGCGGAACTCAACGCCTGCCGAGTCTGCATGGCGCAGCTCAGCGTGGAAGCCGTGGATTTGGAGGCCCTGTGGATGGCGTGGGGGATGGGACGCCATTTTAAAGGGAACACTTATGGGAAACATGGTGATAAACTGATAAACATCGTAGATTTGTGGGCAGCCTGATGGCATGATGTCTGGCCAGGTATGGGTATTATCCTAATGACAAGTTGTGCTTCAAAGGTGGGAAGGTGTCACTTGCAGAGGCCAACATGACGCTCAGTGATCAAACTATCGCTGATTTCCTCGTTGTGACCTCAAAGTGTTGGCACATGTGTGGTTGAAACGAACCATGGGGGTTTGCCCAAAAGTGCAGGAGACACCATTCTATAGCCATTTCAATGGAAGAAAACTTAATCTAAACCGTGGGCGACTATTTTTGGAGAAACCTCCATAATATGTCCAACTCAGTTATTTGCCATTTGCCCATTCAATGGTCCCGTGGTGCCTGTCCAGTGGCTGAGGGCTCACTCGGAGCTGCGAGCCTGTCAAGCCTGTCGTTTCTCAGCTTGACGAAGCCTTAGCTGGGCCTTAGCGATCAGTGGGATGCGTGTTGCGACTTGATGCGACTTGTTGAGGGCAATTCTTGGCTTCGAAAGTGGTCATTTCCCACTAATTACTACTAACCATTCTTTAGTTGTCACTATTTACCAGGGTCATTATTCTCCCACAATTATCCCACTAATGGCCCATCCCACTTGATAATATCATGGATTATCAAACACCAGGAAGGACTGCTCTGGGGCTGGAGCTCGCACAGCAGCTGTGATGTGAACAGCTCAGTTAGCGACACCATGGTGCAAAGATCCCTTGGGGATCCTTGGGGTTTGATGGATTTCTCACAGATTCCAGGGTACTTGCAGACGTCAAGGTGAGTTTGTCTGAAAATTTAGGGAAACCCCCATTCTATCCACTGGTTCACATGAAAATTGCCATTGGGGTCCCATCCTCCGTGCCAAGGCTGCAGATGTTGGGAGACTTCAACAGCTTGAAAACCTTGGTCGCTTGGCGTGATCTGCTGTGGGACATGTTTGTTTTACCATGTGGATGACCTCAGACCAGCAACTGTTGGCAGGACCTTTCCCAGTGTTGGAAATTGAGAAACTGTCGAAACCCACCAATGGTGCCATGTTTTCAGGACTTGAGTGGCATCAAAATCAACATGCAGGCTCGTGCTGCGGAGCTGGGCGGGTTTGATGTCAATTGCAGCTCAAGTGAAAGTCCTGGAATCATGAAACTGGAAAGTGCGGCCAAATGATACGATCATACACTCTATAATGCTTCTATTGGCAGTTATTACAGTATTATATAGATAGATGTATTTATTTTACATAGAGCATGGGTTGTATATTGAGATGAGGACTGGACCACATATGACTGGACGGAATATCACCAAGAACAACTGGTTTCGAGTCCCGATAAGAACTAACAACCACCATCAACCAGCGTCAAAAGAGTTGGACCATGACATTCACAGCTGGGGATGGCAAACTTGTAGAGTTTTTTTTCTGTTGCATCAGAAAAATGTCCAGACTAATTTGGTAGAGGAAGTGCTCTCACTTGTCCCCAATCTGAATAATTATCCGCAATGCCATTTACATCCAGATAAGCTTAGTCACTAAAGATCTACAGATATAAATCAAACTTCATGCCCCCCTTGGCACCCAACCAATTGAGCAGTGGCTGCAAAACCCTTGTTGGTTAATTATAATAGGGGGTCAAAATTATAATAGCAAAACTAACTATTATATTTGGGATCATCATCATCATCATCATCATTGATTATTTTCACTTAGCCATTATTGGGGATTGCTAGTAATCTAATACTCCGTATATGGTCAATCATTAACTATTAGCATCATCCGTTATTGGCATCTCTATGAATCAACCAGTGCAGAGATGGAATGAGAGGCCTTTCACGCATTGTGTGGAACGCTTGGGAAGAGCCTTAGCTGAATTCATGGATGGTTTACTTCAATTTGACTAATAATGATGCAAGTGATACCCACGCTTTTGTTCATCATTCCTCCATCATTTCTCTATCAGGTTTGTCTGAAACTAGTGTGCCCCGAAACCCATGTGTTGACCGCCATTTTTGACATGATTTCATGGCAATACATTGACATTTGAACCCCCCAGAGATATTTACAGAGCCACCTATCATATCAAAGTTGGTTAGATCTCCAGAAATTTTGGTTATTGTTGTTTATCTAACCAACCCTATCATTTTGGTATTGGTTATCCTTGGTTTATGTACCAAAACTTTCCCTATCATTTGCGACTCTGGGACCCCAAGGCACCCAGCCCTTGAGTCCTTGCAGCTGGCAGATCTGGGCATTGGCTCTTCTGGTGTGGCACTCGGGGGCGGGGGGCTGGCCCATTTCCATCAAAAATTGAGGGTTTTAACCATCCAATGGTTTACATAACATGGATTAACCATCCTGAAATGTGGATTAACCATCCTGAAATGTGGATATAGATGGATATTCAGCCAATATCATATTAAAAGTGCGTGAACGGATCCAGTATTAAACCAAGGTTTCTAGGGGGTATTTCATATTAGGATGCTAGGATTAGTGGTCAAGCATTGCCCCAACTACCTGTAGGTCATGACTTATCCGTTGGTGCACACAAGCTTTTCGGTTGTGAACTTAGCCGTCTACTCCCAAAAAATAAAAAGCATTTGTTGTTGATTAAAAAATCAAAAGCATTTTTGCTGCTTATAGACCCAATTCGATTGTGACAGTTAGAACGATGGACATAGCGAGGAACAGTTGGTTTCGGATCCATTTCACGGTGACTGCGGATTTTGCAACCATCCTTATTGATAAGCGCCCCATCTTTGCTCGGTTGCAGATCCTTTTTTGTTGTCAAACAAAAGCCCAGTGACTTGTAAGCTATGTAAACATGGTTCCTAACCATGGTTTATAACAATTTTTCATATCTCTTGTTTGTGACGCATAATATACAGTATATCTAAATAGTAGACAATAGACACATCATTCGATGATACTTCACATATTTGACACATCTATATACGTCTATACATCTATACATACATACATACAATAGTATTATTATGTATCTTAATAATAGTATTTAATGTATATATATACATATATATATATACATATATATATATATATATACATATATATATATATATGGCCCAGTGTCTGGTGGTCCCCCCCCGAGTCCTTACCCCTTGCCAGGCACGGTCGGCTCGGGCTCCTTGATCCCATCCCTGGATTCCATCCTCAGCAACCGCACGCTGCGGGAGCGCCTTGGTGATAACAAGATGGTGATAACGGTGATAACGGTGATAATGATACGCCTTGGGATTATGTAATCTCCCAACTTGTTATTAAAAAAAAATGGTGATAACGGGAGATCTTTAAGGGAGATTTTTGGGAGATTTTTCCAAGGGATTACAATCTGAGAAAACATCTTGGGAGATTTTGAAGACATTTCTTGGGAGGAACATAGAAATGATCAGTGTTGGGAGTTATATTCTGAGATTCTCCACTTTTTGGGATGAACGGACTGAGAGCAGAATAGAAAAGTCCTGTTTGCCAAGCCGTGACCAACTGGATCAGCTGTTGGTTAGGCTGGATCTAAGCTGGAACCTCTTTGACGCCCAGGCGAGCATTGCTGGATCTGCTGTGTTTTGGATGTGGCCATGGTGGGTGATATGCCCTACTTTAGATACTTTAGATACTTTAGATAGGAACATCAGCCATTCATATCATCAATGGATCAGATAGGGGCGTGGTGGATTTTCAACTTCAACATTTTCCTATGTAGAACATAAAACATCCACCATGTTCCAAATCATCATCCATCATTTTCATCTAAGTGGTAGAGTTTCCATTGCCAACTTAGCCCATTGTCCAGGTTCTGGTGAACCTCGGTCGACGTGCAGGGGCGCCCATTGTGGGTGGTCTCTAAGCACCATTCGTTGGGATTTGTCAAGGGAAAATCTGCTGGAAAGTGCTGGAAAGACTGGGTTTTTGCCATGAGATACAGGGCTTTCCAGTAGATTCTCGCTGATTCATGAATATTCAGGACCTGCACGTAAATCGAGTACGATTTTCAACAGACGCCGCATAAACCTGCAACTTCTACCCTATCACCAGCTTGGCTGGGTAGCTGGGAGAAAGATGATACTCCAAATCAAGATCCTTTATAATTCAATTGGAGTATCATCTTTCTCCCAGCGCCATTTGCTGGAAAGTAAAAACATTTGCTGGAAAGTATCCATAATTCCAATTCCATTTGCTGGAAAGTGAAAACAACACATTCCAATTCAGAGGCGATAGGGTCCATCAGAAGGCAAAAATCAGACTACAGAGAGTAGGGAGGGCCTCTGCCGAAGAGTGGTGCAAAGTTGCCGGTGCCCACATTTGAGGGGTGTAACCAGCAACATTTATATAGTAAACCCCAAAAAGACACAAAAGATAGAAAAGTGAAGTCATACTCAGTGTTCAATATGTTCAATTACATGTTTTTTCTTGGGGGTTGCTATACCCCAATTCCATCAGGTCCGCGAGAGCAATCTCTCCAGCCTGCGGATTGCCAGCTGCGCGACGCTGGTGCCACTCCTCGGATGCGTGGCCATGTGTTTTTGATTGCGTGGATGAGAAAAGGGCAAAGGGCCACATTCATCATACAAAGTCATGTGGTGTTCTACAAGTGTTCACCGGTCTTAGTGCCAAAGTCATGTGACTGTCGCATTTTCCCAATTTTGTGGGCTCTGAAAGGTACCTCCAATAGGTGCCCCCAATAGGTACCCCATAGGCCCTACCACGTGGATTCCCCGAGGTATCTGACAATGGGCAGGAAGTCGGACAGCCAGTAGGAAGCTCAACGATGCCATGCACATTCCCAGAATATACTGCTTTGTAGATCAAGGTTGTATAGCACCTGTAGAATATACTACGATGGTATAAAAATGTATAATATGTTTCAAGATCAAAGAATATTCTTGATTTGTTAACAAAGGCTGCATTCCTGGAGTATTTGTCTAGCTCGTGCGGGCCCAAGACTTTCAGCACAACCTTGGGATGACTTCATCAGGAATTCTGTCGATCCGCTTTGTTTCTTTAGCTGCTCTGCTCTGTCGACTTTCTAGCGATATTTTTGTTGCAGGCCCGTCCACTTGAATTGTTCAGGTGTCCTTTGAAAGAACTTGATATCTCCCTGAATCGGATCGACTACAGAGCGGCTATTGTGTTGGAGGACGGCAGTGGTGAGATCTGAAAGCTGTCTTTGATCCTGACTTGAAGCCTGGGAGTCTGAAGGACTTTCTGTCGCAGAATTCCAGACTCAGAGCAACCTGGCACCACTTAAAATTCTGAGCAAGTGATCCAGAGTATGGAATGATTCAAATGCTTTTTCTTCCAAAAATTGGCTCAGATGATACTATGTTAGTCTCCGAGCATCCAAATGGGTTTCTTCAACAATTAGAGTACCCATTCCCTGCAATGGTTTTTCATCATCATTGTCCGCATTGTCCGCATTGTCTAATGGCCATAAATTGAGGAAACCCCATATTTGGACAAACCGGAATCCCCATTATGGGCACTTCAAGTCCATTGTTCATGGGTGGAATCTCTATTTTTGATAGTTAAATCATCTTATATAAATCGCTAAATCATGCTAAATCCATATAGACTATCATAATCTATCATATAGATCACATAGTCAACGCCCCAATTTGTTTCATGGTGGGTCATCCGCTTCCCTGCTTGGATCACCGGGACTTTTCCGGGACTCTAAGGCCCTGGATCTGTCCCACAATCCGTTGGGACCCGTGGGCATTCGCAGCCTGATACGGCTGTTGGTCTATGAGGAGCCGGGAGACTCGGGAGACGAAGAGCTGGTCGCACTGGATGGGATGAACATGGATGAACCGCCCATTTGGGTATGGGTCAATACCTATAGATACATTTTTAGTGGGATGAACATCCATTTACCAGCTATTTTGGGGTTCACTAGGTACCAGGGTTTTGACCCATCCCCATTTTACGGAGATTGATCTGTGAGCAAAAATGGGGTTGAACTACCCATTTTATGGAGATGTGGGGGATGTGTATAACCAACAATGTGATATGGGTTTGTCCGAAAACCCCGTGTTTTGTGTTCCAATGGATGGCCGTTTGACAATGGGAAACAGAATGATGATCCATCTGAATTTGAGGGTACCCTAGTTTCAGACAAACCCATGTGGTTAAAATATTGCCATTTTGATGGTACATTATATATAATATATTATAATGAGCAAGCTTTTGGGACTTATATATGACAATATATGACATAGTGAACAGTGATGTCCCGCTTTTGAGACGTATATGGGGGAACATGTTCAGAGTCAGCGCCGTCGGGGCCCAGGTCTGGACTGAGCCGGATCCATTTGGAAGGCGAGATGCGGCGAGATGGGGTTTATTCCAGAAAAGGCTGGTGATGTTGAGAAGGTGATGAGAATCAAACAGCTAATGAAACCATTCATTTTGTGCCGAAAAATCGCCCCCAGAAATTCATGCCGCAGGCTGCTCAAACGGAGAACATCCATCAGCCATTCCGGACTTGTGGCTTGGACCGTTGGATGTCAACCAGGGTCCAAGCTGGTCCATGGAGTCCATGATACCCTCCAGGCTAACATAGATGTAGAAAACCCAGCATCTGTAGATGATTTTCACAGGGAAACCATGGGTTTTCTACATCTATGTTAGTTTAACCCCAAGGTAATCGTGTTTCTAATACCAAAATGAAGATCTTTGCCACCTGCACCTCTTCCTGGTTTGATGTGATTCAATCTGAACCATCCTCTGTCTCAATAGCTCCCGAAATTCTTACCCCATTTTGCCTCGAACTGACATGGTTCCTACAAGCTTTACACATTTCTTCTCCAAAGTAGTGGTGCTGCGGTGCCTTGCAGCTCCGCGAATTAAACCGCAATGTTTTGTACAGTCTTTTTGGAGGCTCCAGGCATCTATGGGTAGAACTCGCTGGTAATATCTCTCATTGGGATACTGCGGAGCGATCCCGACATAGTTTTGTGGACAGAATTTTTGTCCAGAAGGAGGAATAGTACTAACACGATAAACGAGAACATATACAATAAAGATAAACATGATAATCATGACAATCATAGTGATAGTGCTACTAGTAATGACAAGAGTGACAATGATGATAACAAAACACACACACATATTATATATATATACACAATATAATATATAAACATATATAGTAACGATGTCATAACTATGGATTGTGAGATGAGTTACATAGGGTACCATCTCAGGAGTGCTGGATTTAGCCCTTCGTACTCGTACCTGAGGCAGTTCATCAATACAAATAACCCTGGTGGCCACTATATGTTGCAGCTTGACAGTCGAAGGCTCAGTGCAGTCTGTGAAAAATCGCGACTGGGTCACTGGGTCGGTCCAAAAATAGGATGGTCCACCAGGTTTAGAACACAAATTTTCCAGTTAAGAGTTGTGAAAATAGGGCCTACCCGATTTCTGGGCGCACGCCACTGAGTTTCCGGGTCTGCAGATACTGAGGACCTGACCATCGTTCCCTGCTGAGGACAGACATGGTTGCTTGTTTCGGTACCAAAGAAGACATACTGAAATGTGCCAAATACGAAATGCGATGCCTTTACTTCTTGAAGGATGCTCTACAAGTCCTGTGATCGTTTGGGCATTCCAGCGAGCCAGGCCATCGATGTTGGGAACCTTTTTTGGTCTTGGGAGCAGCACGAAATGAAATGCAAAAAGGATCTGAAGGGGAGTGCTGAATCAGAATTGATCAGGAAGAAACTCAAGCGAGCTTATTCAAGGTCAGAAGAGCTCATGGTACTGCATGTTTGTGAGTTTGAATGACCATTGCGAATTCATGAGTCTTCACCAGCAGCCTGAGCAAAACTGGGGTGACTTGCGGCAGGCCTTCTCGCACGTGCAGTATTCTCGTGGCAACTATTCACATCCCTCAGCCAGGATTCTAAGCCAAAGGAGCGAGGCTTCTGGATCGTCACTTCAGATTTTGGGAATGATCTCCTGGTATCTTCTGGTTGGATTTAGTGGAATTTGGTAGTTTAGAGAGACCTTCTTTCTGGACGTTTGTTGCATTTCGACAAATGCCAAGTACAGCCGTGGTCAGTAGCAGGGCTTCGGAGATCTTTCTGCTAGTCGAACTCGGTCAGCTGAAGCTTCGCTTAGGTCGGTGGAGATGGTGTTTATGAAGTTCGTACCGATGGCAGGCATGTTGTAAGTGTCCTTTCTTTCAGCCTGACATAAAGTTATCATTTCCGGATCTTGCCCAGTTGCTTTTCTGCTACTAGTACTTTGCTTGCAGTCTGCATCAGGCTTCAGGCAACCTTCAAGGTTGAGAAGGCTATTCATCAATCCATGAAGGCCAGTGCTTCTGAAGAGGAAGCTGCTTATCACCTGCAGGCAGTTGATGTCTCACCTGCGGCATTTTTTTTGCCACTGCCTTCAACTGCAGGTTGACGAGGATGACTTCGTGACATTTTTCCAGAAGAGAAATGAAAAGATGAGGCGTGCCCACCAAGCTGCATAGTAGTCCCTGTGCCAACAGTTCACAACAGTTCAACAGTGGAGTAAAAGGTCATAGGCTTTCAACCGGACAAAGACTGGGACATGTGCGACCTCTTAACCGGCATTGGTTCCGCTGCCGAAAGGCTGTATCCCTCGGAGAGGAAGCAGCTTCTACTCTTCAATGTCTGGAGGACCGACAAAAAGCTGCTGGGATCAGTCGGGGCGCCAGCCCTATGCCAGGACAGTGGCCAAAGTGATGCCAGATCAGGTCGTCTTCCTCAATGCTTTGGCACGGGATATTCACTTGCCTGGTCCCCAGGGATGCTCTTTGGGGCAAGTACAACTGTGAGTCAGATTGGGCTGGTCACTGGTCGCTCTTTCCCACAATCTCCTGAGGCCATTTTCTTTGGTTGAGCAGCTGGAAACTGAGATGTCACGGCCAGGGTGCTTCCGCTAGTTGAATTATTCGAGATGACCATACCTCAGGATATCTTGTGCTGATAGGGAGAGGAACGAAAACGCATTTGCGCTGCCAACAAGATGGGCGAAGTGGGAAGAAGTGACGGGAAATAGTCTACAGTCGACGTTGAATGAGAATCCGTGGAGCGCACAACATGCCCTCCAGGTTTTGCAGGTCGTGTACCAACCCCTCAGAAGTTGTGCCCCATGGGCTGTAAAAAAACACTTCGACGAGTAAGGCATTCTTTTTCACTGGGTGCCCAAAAAGTCGTGGCCAGGTATGCAAGCTATTCCCATCCTTCTCATCCTTTGCCAGGGCCCTGTATGCCTGGGATGCCATGAATGGCCATCAGTTGGGGCCAGCTTTCTGGACAAACGGATTCACCTAACTATTGGCAATGATCAACCAGAACGAACATCAAATCAATAAGTAATTGTATGCATACGGATACGTATAAATCATATATATATATATACATATGTAATATACATATCTATTTATATGATTTATGTATGTCACGAAAGGTAGCGTCAGCTACCTGAGTTCTCCGTGCTTCAGCACAAGCTTAGGGGGTATTGGGGGGCCAGCCCGTGCAATTCATGGAATTCTCGCCGTTATGTATTGGGTATCAATTATAAGGGGGGGGGGCCCCCCCCAAGAGATGGACTGTTAGGAACTATGCGACAAAAGGCCTTTAACAGAAATGATCTGGAGAGAGAGAAGAAACATTCATCCTCAGGTTGTAGCTCATCTTCAATCATAACTTGCTGCTACGCTTTGGCTCTTCACTTGTACTTAAGCACACACTTGCTTCTCTGGATAAAGCTTTTGCTTCCGAGATCGCAGTAAGGCAAGATCACATCTTG
>Ga0126342_10000839_pt1 | contig 38332 bp, 32 predicted proteins | sample Cyp1metagenome_FD_92528 | JGI IMG/M metagenome (GOLD analysis project Ga0126342, IMG submission 92528) | Coral microbial communities from Lord Howe Island, Old Settlement Bay, Australia - Cyphastrea 1 metagenome | ecosystem: Host-associated > Invertebrates > Cnidaria > Coral ...
CTATCTACCTATCTACCTATCTACCTATCTACCTATCTACCTATCTACCTATCTACCTATCTACCTATCTACCTATCTACCTATCTACCTATCTACCTATCTATCTATCTATCTATCTATCTAAAAGGTTTGCATTATCATCGAGATGATGTTCAAAGCCCAAGCCAACCCTGAACCAAGCCAAAATATACAGTACACCAACCTTTTACAAAGAGATCTTAAACCAACACGATGATAACACACTGCGCTTAGCCACTTCACCTTGCAATGGTGCCGGATCTCAGAGCACATGACTTTGCAGCTGTTCCATGAAGTCTGGGTGAATATTTTCTGCCACTTGGAAGCTCGGGGGCACGGGGCAATGGTGGAAACCATGAAGAAACAATATTTCCACGAGGTTGCAGCCCGTGATGGGTCCAAGCTGTGGTCTGCCCCTGGCGATCAGGACTGGACCGCATAATGCCGGGGACAGATGTGGGGTCAGCGCCGCAAGAAAGCTGGCACGGGCAGACGTTGAAGCCGGCATTTCTGAAGCACAGGTATGAACCTTTCGACCTCGCTGAAAACTTGGAGGCTGCCATTGTCAACCCCCAGCTGCAAACATTGCAAGAGATGGCGCATCAAGGTGCTTCATATGAAGATTGGCCTGCTATAGGTCAGTTCATCAGTCAGCACATCTTAAGAAATGGGACAGCACTTGTAAAGGATGGCCGCACACAGCCCAAAACATTGCTCGGCTTAAATATCCACCAAATCTTCCAGGATGACCACGGCAGCACATGGATGCTGGTGCCAAAATCTACCCTGAAGGTTGATTGGAGCATATCTGGCAAAAAAAAGCCTACAAGGACAGAAACTTTCAGGAACTGCCTCCCCATGCAGTGAAAGCATTCGCCCACATGGTCCAAGCAAAGTCCAGCGCGGAGATCAAGCAGCGACTGCACAAAGGAGAAGAGGTGGATTGGAAGGCGGCGGCTAAAGCCCTTGACGACTGGACCCTTGTTCTGTCCGGTGAAAGCACCCAGCAGTTCTAGAGCTTACATGGTGGTCCGCTCAACGATGCCGAGCGTCGCCGAGCGTCAGAACCTCCACGGCTTCCATCTATATTTTCACTGCTCCGTCTCTTCTCGGTGGGGACCATGTATTCCCTGATGCTACACCAAAACCACATCAACGGGAGCCAGCTGCCAAAGCCAAAACCAAAAGGCCGCCTGAAGAAGCGCCCTAATGGCCCAGAACGCTCTGTATCATTGCGCTTGCAGCCAGGTCCTGCTTCTGAGCCTCGGTCATCTGTGGCACCAGCTGCGCCTCATGATCCTCAGCAGTTGCTTCCCGATCAAGTTGCACTCCGCAGCATCTTACGCAAAGCCGGATGCGGGCATCTCTTTCCAGCCATGCAACAGCAGGGTGCTACCATCGCTGCCCTTCGCACCTTCACCTTCACTGATTTCGCGGCAATCTTTTCCTTGAATGTGGGCTCGGCTCACACACTGATGCAACTTCTAGCAAAGGCGCATTGGCAGACTGTGTTAGATCCTGCTGTGAACTTGGGTGTGTGGTTCTCGCCAGGCAGATGAGCTAGCACCCGCTTCTCAGCTTGATGAGGCCCCTTGTTTCTCAACATTTCTAGGCATTTCCATACTTAAACTTGGTTAACCAACATTTGCAACATGGGGCATGGGGTGACACTTTTGCAGATAACAATCCCATGTCCCAAGTAATTTTGTTGGCCTACGAAGGGTGGCTCATCTACACCGGCTTCCGTGCCCAAAGCGCGAACCGTAGAGGCACTCTGCTTTGCACGCATTATTGATTAGTGCAGCACGCTCACACATGACCGGGATTGTCCAAGTTGTATCAATCTTTGCTGCAGGGTATCTTGGTACAATGATTCTGCGGGAGTTGACTTGTCCGTGAGGGTGATGCCGGAGCTGCTGCCCTTTCCACTGCACCGTCAGCTTCCGCGCAGGTGACTGATTGTCCAGAAACTGGATTCCAAAGTTATTTTCGTGCCTACTCAGGATTGTTTATTTGCAGCCTCGAGTTCCAAAGCGCCAGCGGTAGAGGCATTTTGCTCTGCAAGCGTGCTAGAATAGTGCAGAACAGAGAGGCAGTACACAGGATTGTCCAAGCAGCATCCACTTTTTTAGGAGGAGGAGGAATGTGTAGCACTGTTCTGGCACGCACGATGTCTTTGCTGCAATTTCAGCAGATGGAAAAGTGGTGACCTGGGGCAAGGCAGACACTGGTGACGATCAGTTTATGTACATCTAGGCATATATGAGAGTCCCCAGCAACATGTACTGCCTGCTGAATAGGATATGTTTCATGTGAATCGTTTTCCCGCATCTTCATGTGGGACCCTCACCAGTCTGGAGTTCAATCGAATTCCTTATCTCCTGTTTCCGCCAAACATCATCTTTTGTGGCTAGCAAGCATGTACTAGTATTCAGCGCAGCAAAGAAAGGCAAATATGGATCCTTGTCCAATCAATCAGTGAAGGAACGTAAGTCCGGTGTAAGTCCAGTGTGGATCCAAGAAAGGGAAAATGATAAATCTTGTTGCTTGAGCAGATTTATCATTGTCCCTCCATCAGGAGTCTAAACCATATAACAATATACCAGATCAATAATATGAGGGTGCGATCCCCCTTTTCCCATTGGCTGCTTCACAAAATAGAGGTGCTGTTCCCCTTCACAATCAGTAGGTAAATGATTGGGCATGATATGGTATACCGTTGTATACCATTGACCGGCCCCTCTTTCTTTATCCCCAAAGGCATGATAGTATATTGTAATAATATTGCATTACATCCCATGACATCCCAGTATATCCCAGTACATCCCAGTGCATCCCAGTGGATCCATGACTGGAAAGTCTCGTATCTTGGGGCATACTAAAAAAAAAGAAAGTAGAGACTTAGAATGGCTTAGATCCTACCATGAAGCTGCAGTTAACACAATACCGCACAAGGCGGTGGCAGAAGTGTCAATATAGGAAACCTATAGGAGAGGTCAGTTGTTGTGATGCATGGGTTGATGGACCGAAAGAAACGTGGCTGTTGCCCTGAGTCTCTCTCTCTCTCTCTTTGTGTCTCTCTGTCTCTCTGTCTCTCTGTCTCTCTGTCTCTCTGTCTCTCTCTCTCTCTCTCTCTCTCTGTCTCTCTGTCTCTCTGTCTCTCTGTCTCTCTGTCTCTCTCTCTCTCTCGGTCTATCTCGGCCTATCTCGGTCTATCTTTCTATTTGTTTATCTATCTATTAATCGATTAATCTATTAATCTATTAGTCTATATCTCTCTCTCTCTCTCTCTCTCTCTCGGTCTATCTCGGTCTATCTATCTATTAATCTATTAATCTATTAATCTATTAATCTATTAATCTATTAGTCTATTAATCTATTAATCTGTTAATCTATCTAATCAATCTATCAATCTATCCAACTATCGGTCTGTCAGTCTGTCAGTCTGTCAGTCCAGTCTGTCTGTCTGTCTGTTTGTCTGTCTGTCTGTTTGACTACCTGACCATGATCTATCGATCTTTCTATCTGAAAGGAAATAATTATTTGATATTTCTTTCAAAAGTGGAAGTTGACATGTCCAAAACAGAGGTTTCTTCAAAAAATGAAGGTTCTGAGCTCCGAAATGAAGAATTGTTGCGAGACTTCCTCAATGTTTAATCCCGGTCCCACTACATCCCGGCAGTCTGGGCAAAACAACTATTATGATTTTTCCATCATCATTGTATGATCCCATTGATTTTAAACACTAAAAATGATGGGATAATCCCTAAATAGTTAACTTCCTACAAGGTGAACCCCTCAATTTATAAGTTGATTTATAAATCCCTTGGCTATAGTTATATGTTGTATTATTTTGTTATATCCGAATTGTTCCCAATCAACGCTAGTTCACCAAGTTGTCAGTCGACTTAGTTATCCCATATGCTCCATGTATGGAATATTTACCAACATTTACTTTAGAAATGACCCAAATGTAGGTAAATATACCATACATGGAGCATATGGGTATGGTTTTGTCGTTTCGTCGCTCCGTTCCTAGGTCCAAGCTCCGGTGGCCAACGGCGCCGACAAGGCCCAACGCCTCTGCTGTTCGGATGCGCAATATCCCTGTGCCTTGGCGCCAAAGGCGCTTAGCGGGCGGTGCCCGTTGCTCCAAAAATTATTGATGTTTAACAAACAAAATCTATGTTTTAACATAAAAAAAACATCACATATGTGCTATTGATGTGTGTTTTAACATCAAAAATATGGGGTGGAATGCATTGATTATATTGATTCTAGACAGCTTGCAGGTTGTAGGTCGGTGACATTCGGTGACACTGAGGCAAAGTGCCTTCCAAGATGCGTTTGGACGTGATTTCCGATGGGAGCTGATGAGTTTGCAGAAAAATGCGCTGCACGTGGTCTAATACCTTGGGAAACTGGCACTGGTTGACTGGAGGTTCCAAGAGGCATAATGTTATATTATATATCTGGTTGGTGGTTTGGAGCATTTTTTTATTTTTCCATATATCGGGAATAACCATCCCAACTGACTAATATTTTTCAAAATGGTTAAAACCAACCACCAGATAGTATATGATTATGATATACTGTAGAATGGTTATGAATGGTTCAGAATTAATTATTGACCCCAAAATCTTGGATGTTTCAGGTACGGAGTATTCAGGTGCATTGGTAGCCCAAGGTTGAACATCTATGAAGAACCCCACAGTCCTTTCACAATTAAACAATCCCCCTACCATTTGTAGCCAATGGTGGGTTTACGGGAAGATTTACAGCAAACAACATAGATTTTACATTGATTCGCCATTGATATCAGAGATTTTATAGATTTTACATTGATTCAGCATTTACATATATGTATATATATATATATATAGATTTTACATAGATTTTGTACATTGATTCAACATAGATTCAAATACGGAGGTTTTTCCAACTAAATCAGAAAAAAAATCCCAACTAGACTAAATCCCCACATGTCGGGCCATGCACACATTGCCCACATGTCAGCGCCACGGCAATCACTTTTTGGCTTCAAGACGGGTCCTGACCAACGTGGCGCCGGGGACGCGGCAGGTGCCCATGTCAATTAGGAAAATGAGGTGTCAAAGCAGAAATGCTGTAGGCGATCGTATTTTTGGACATACCCAATTCTAGATGATTCATAGTACTCCTTACTTGATCACATGCTCAGGGTGGCAATTCTGCAGATGATTTGATGTTCTACTTATAGTCATCCTGGAGTAGATTATGGAAATTTCAAGAGAAATCCCCAGTAAAATAGGATAAAATAGGTATATCTTTAGAAATCTCATATACTGTATCTACTTCAGGATGCGTTTAAATGTTTGGACTTACCTGCATGAAACTGGAGATGACTTTTCATTCATCCACACTACATCTTTAATGATTCATGATAGACAGACAAAAATCTGATTGCTAAATGTCCATTGAATAAATGTGCAAATTTCAGATGACACAGTTCCAGTTTCTGCACATCCAATATGCTCCATGGAGCTGGAAAATTAAACATAAATCCCACCAAAAAGGCCTGGTTACCAGCACCATGGTGCTTATTTTTATAGCAACAAAGATGATTAATCAATGGATTCAAGGATTAACTATAGAGGAACATGGAGATTCAACCAACCTCCAGGCGTCATGCCCGTGCCGGTGCTCCTGTATTTAGCTCAGACCGGATCTGGCGGTGGGGTTCATGGGGGAATTATGCTGGGAAATAGGGTAAAACAAGAAATGGGTTGGATATGGCTGGGTACATTATATCCCTAAACTAAATCTTCATCCATATATGATATGGGTTAGAGATGGTTAGCCATTTTTCAAAATGGGTCAGGGATGCCGCAAAATTGCCAGTTTTTTGTGCGATAAACATCTGAAACGAAGGCTTGACCAAGGCCACTATGGCCAGGTTTACCATCAAAACGCGGCAAACCCGAACGAAGCTAGTGTTTAATCACAGTTTTATCAGTTTTATCTGTTAAATTGTTCTTAAACACTCGAAGTTTGCAAGTCGCAGTGGACATAACTTCTCCAAACATTGTGAGTTTCACGGTTTTACCTCCCTACAATGGTGATGGGTCAACCGATCGGTGTAATATGTTGCCAGATATGGCAAAGATGTACGGTTTAGAATCGTGATTTGCAAGAAGGAACTGGTTTATCCATGTCACCATGTTTATCCATGTTTATCCCTTGTTTATCCATGTTGATCTAGCATCATGTTTATCCATAGCACTGTTTATCCTTTGCTGGAAGATCTTGGAAGGTATCTGTCAGGATTGCCATGGATTCTTAGCTCAACATATTTATGACAGTCGTTTCAAAGTGAGGTGCCCCAAGCATGGATGGTTTCAGATCCAAACAATGACCGACGACCCATCCGGGCAAAATTTGATCACGACGTCACGTTGCGACCTCACTGGAACGATGGTTATGGTTAGCAGGGGCAACTATCCCATACTATCCCCAAATGACCTTATTTCAGGCATTTTCAGGTTAGTGAATTTAGTGAATTACTATAATTTACCCAGACTCCATATCCACTTTTCTTGCTTAGATGTGGGTTGTCCGAACATAGGGAGCTTGAATATCGCAGTTTCTCACCGCAGGTGCTGGTTAGGAGTATCCTCTAGTTTTAGACAATATCATATCTATTTTATGTTAGAGCACTTTGTTCGACTATGTTTGACCCCCATTTCTGATGCGAAGTCCACTTCTTTTGGTGCTTAAACTTTCTTGTTTGCCAAAAAAATCACTTTGAGGGATAATCGGATCATCATCGGTTAATCCAATTGGTGCTTAACACGCTTCACACCCACATGATAGAGAAATATAGAGAAATATCATTGAAATATCATGAGTACAATCACTGAGGCATCCCACCTGGTGTCCCACCTTCGGCGTGAGGCCTCCAACCATCCGAGACGAAGGTCGTGACCGTCTGCTGAGACGAAGTGAGCACAATGCCAGGCGAAAGAGCGTGCTTTTCGGGTGCGAAAATTCGCACGGGGTACCTATATCAAGGGGGTTCCATAAATGGGGTACCCAAAATGGATGGTTTATAAGGGAAAATCCTACTAACATGGATGATTTGGGGGTACGCCTATTGTAGGAAACCCCAAATGTTTGATTTACCCAGAATAATTGGGTACCTTGAATAAATTGGGTACCCCATGGGATAGCTGTAGGTACCTATATTTGACCTATAGGCATTTGATTTATCGGCCCATGGAAAGGTGATATCTCCTTCACCGGTGATGTCGTTGACATTCGAACACGTTGGATGGATTGATTTGAAACTGGTTCTTCCCCAAAATCCAACCATGAATCATCATTGTTCTATCCGTGTTTTAATGACCATAAAATTGACATATTTCATTTTCTAGTGGCAAAATCCCAGGGCTGTTTGTTGGATCAATCTCATTTGTTGCTTAAACCACGTTCCATTCACATTGTTGTTACCCTCTCGTGATTTAATATAGCTATGGAAACTCACCATGTTGCATAGGCAAATCATGTAGACATGGGCCATTTTCCATAGCTATGTTAAATTGCCAGAGAGTATACCATCATGTATCACCATTAAATCACCATTAAACCACCGTTAAATCACCATTAAATCACCATTACATCACCATGAAATCACCATGAAATCACGTTTTTGTTACTTAAATCACCATATTTCCTGGTGACTTCATGGTGATCATCACGACGTTTCACCAGGGCGCGAGCGCATGCCGCCAAAGTGGCTGGATACAATGAGAGCGAGAGGACGTGGACGACGTGGCGGATGCCGGAGGGATAGTGTTTGAAACATGATAAATATATATATAATATATATATTATATATAGGGATATTACATGATATCACCAATTCACCTAGATAATTTTCAGTAATTTTCCCCACTTGCAGTTAGATAATACTATAACATGCTCTAATTAATTTAATATTGGATGTATTTAATGACATCATCCAGGCAGAAGTATGTCCATCATGTTTCATAGTTCACCAACCCGACTTTTTTTTGTGATTCTGGAATCTTTTGTCTACTAACCATCATTTACAGTCACATAATTTGTGATGTCGTAGATGCTGGGCAGATTCAACCCATGTGGCTATGTCCCAGTTGCCTATCTGGAACGTTCAACTGGATTGAAACTACTGATAATGGTGACACATATTCAGATGTTGATGATGAGTCAGAGCGCAAGACAAAACAAAACAAACGGAGCAACTTACTGCTTGCAGGATAAAAGCGCGTGATGAATTTCGAAGGCCCAAGCGGTGTGATGGGTTTTGTAATGGACTTGAAAACCACCAAGTCGATAAGGCCCAGAATTTATTCCATGTGTCATTTGTCTTGCACATCTCACACAAATATGAACGATTTGAAGCAACAAGTCATTTCATGTCATGTCCAAGGTTTCGTTGCTGTTTCAGATAGGTAATCAAACATGTTGGTCGAACTTCACCAAGGATATTTTACAGTCACTAACCAGCACTGATAAACAGCAGCGGCGGTATTACCATCATACTCAACCAAGCTTTCGATTTTGGGATCTTCTCAAAGGGATTGGGATTCTATGTGTTTTACCAAAGACATCGATGGACAACAAAATCCCAAAACACGATGGATGTCGCATCCAAAATGACCCAGAAATGGTCCCGGGGTAAAATGGGTTTAAAATCACCAGAAAATGGTGCTTAGTCTGTTGTGGTTGTTCGAAAAAATCAGACCGACTAAAATGCTCCGTACATCAAAATTCATGGGATTACTATACATATTACTACCATCAAAATTCTCGATGTCTGATTTCTGATGTATGAAACGTATGAAACGGTGACATCTCCCATGTGTTCGCCATTTCGATGTGCCGGATTGATTCCTCGGATTTTCCCACACCAACAGACACATAAGCCAGCAATGAATCCCCATGTTTTTTGGTACTTTAAATGTCGCTTTGTATAGTTGGATACCTCATTTCTGTAGCATCCATAAAGACTTGGGGAATCCCAATACCCATAGGATCCATGTATGCTATATATATATATACATATATATATATATGGTAACATTTACCATCAATAGACCCCATTCTTTTTCCTCTGGCCTCTGAGATGATCTCGTGCCGACATGCAACACCAGCTTATCGCGGCTGGTAATCAGGCTTGATGGAACCGTGCTCAGCACAGGCACACAACAATGCCAATTCAAGCCCAAAAGGCTCGTCGCCATCATCGCCACAATTGGCAGGAATTCTGGTCGAGAGCACTCTACGCATCGCTCTGGCAAATCCAAGATTTAACGCAGCAGGATATTCCTTTGCTGCGGCCGTTTTGTAACGGCCAAATTGGTCTTTGCCAATCAAATGCGTCTCAGGGCGAGTCAGGTCAGGTAGCACGCAGGACTCCAAAGCCGCCGGAAGATCCGTGTTGGAGTAGAGCAGCGTGGTGGGTTTGGTGCCAGGGGCACCAAACCGCCATTGCGCTATCGTAGTTTGTCGAAAAATAGCGCCGGGACGTCGCAGGAAGAGCTTCATGATGCCCAATCGCCACACACTGGCATACTCTTCGTTGTAGGGAGCCGCCGGGTGTTCCAGCACTGTCACTCCGCCATGGAGATTGACAATGCAAGCCAACAAGAGGCCTTTGAGAAGCAGGCTGCTTCCCACAAATATCTGGGCCAGCTCAGGGAAGGTGAGGTGGTCGAGGCCCCAAAGGGAGAAAGCGCTCCTCACACCGGCACACCATCTTCATCCAATTGCTGATGATGACGTGCGGAGGTCCACGTCTCACACGGAGGACCTTGGATCAGACCAAGGACTCGTCCTTCCCGGGCAATTTGCATCAGGAACGACCAAAGCTTCTGGTCGTGGACATCAAGTCGCTCATCCACTGCCGTATCAATAGACAGCACCCTAATGTGGAGGTCTTTGAACTCGGCAATCACCTTCTCAATCTGTTCGTGGAAGTCCTGGTCTCTGCGATGTCCAGAGTATAAGTGGATGATGTAGAAGGGGCCTTTCTCTGCCACTTTACCAACCACTGGTGCATTGAGAATTCGCCATCCAGCACGCAAATGCTCTTCCTCAGCCATATGCTTGTAATGAGAGATGATGGCATGCTCTCGGGAATATGGGCGTGTCGAGGCCGGCAAAGCGCGCTTTGGTAAATCGGGTTCATCAGGTGGCAGGTTCATTCGAAGCTGCACCAGTCGCTTCATTTGAAGCCGCAAGTTCCACGAGGGTATGTCCTCAAGGAAAGTCATGTGCACCTCTTCCAAGGTGCGTGCCACATCAGGGTCCAGATCTTCCGGCCAAGCATCATAAAAAACCTGTCTCTACCCAGTGAACAAACAAGCGGCCACCAAGAAGTTCAGGAGCAGGGAGAGCAAAGATTGTGGCAAAGAACAAGTTGTGGAACGAAACCTCATCAGGAGCAACTTGGGCACACCATTGTCTCAAGCAATCATTGAATGCCTCCACGGCTGTGTGCACCAAAATAGGATCGCGCTCTGGATGCCACCACGCAAATTCATGAGCTCCTTCAAGACGTAGTGCACTAATGCGCTGGTTCAGTGAGATCCGCTGGCGCTGTGTGCTTGTCGGTCGTAGGGGCCCATGTAGCCTTCTGACTGCTGGAAGACGCTTGACATGTTTGAGGTGCTCAGGGAGCGATATCTTGACTGGGGTATCAGGCAAACGGGCACCATGTACGCGATCCCAGCATCCATTTGGGTGGTACTTCAGGTGCTGTTGCAAGCGCCAAGTTGTGTGAAAGTCCCTCAAACAGCCAGGGCAATTGGTCGACTGGATGTACGGTCTTTCATCAGACATGATCTTGTGCTTTTGGTAGGCATGGGCTGCACAAGCCTGCTTGGTGCGAAATGAGCAATCACAGTGAGCACAGCCAAATTTGGGGGCCTCCTGGATCAGCAAGGTCATCGCCTTTCCACACATCCAAACCAAAATGGACAAGCTCTTGCACAATCAAACCATGGTAGTACTGGACGTCGCGCGCAATTCGTTCCTGAAGCACATGCTTCCTTTCAGCTCTGCGAACGCTGGCTTTCCATCTTGTGCAAGTTGAGAGGACATCCCAAATATTTTGCCATTGCAGGTTGGGGAAGTCAAACTCGAAGGGTAGCTCCACCAACGTACTCATCCAGGCAATGTCAGTAGCCACTTCCCAAAGCCATCCCTTGCTGGTGGCAAATTCCAGCAGCAGGCCTGTCTTGTGAAAGGGGGCAGCATGTTGGGCAACATGTTGGAGGTAGATGAGCCGGTTGCAAGCCCAGGTCACTCTGAAAGGTGACACCTCCAAATGATGTCGAAATTCATCGTCCGTCATCTCGGCACCATTCCAAAAACCGATGCCGGCCATGCGTCGTTGATGGTCGATGACGACACTGTCAAGCTGGAGCTGCGCAGTTCTGGGAACATCAGCCCAGATTGCACTCCCGTACATGAGCCGGGATACCACCAGACTGTTGTACAATTGAAGACGCCCTTTCAGGGGGATGTTGTGGTTCAGAAACAAAGGGCGTTTGAGTTCCTCAAAGGCCTGGCGAGCCATGGACATACGCAGCTTGATTTCATAGTCAATGTCCGCATCCATCATGAAGCGGGCGCCCAAGTGACGGTAAGTCGCCACTACCCTCATCGACAAAATATGCGACGGGGTACTGACTATGATCTTCGGCTGCCTTTCAGTGTCGAAAAGGGCAGTGCGGAGCTTTGCAGCACCAGCGCCCCGATACATGATCACCGTCTCGGATTTGCCCTCCTCAAAATTCATGGTCATTCCGTGGGTTCGAAAAGTATCATGGAGGACTGTGATCACTTCTTGCACGACCGGGATGAGCATCGCCGGGTCTGTGACTGCGACAGGGATCGCGAGGTCGTCCACCCATGAAAGCGGTGGGATGGTCACACCGATAGCGTGGCAGCCACTGGTGTACGCTGGGATGTCGTTGAGCTTGTCTCCAATCTGCCACATCATCCTGGACATTAGCAAGTTGAAGCCCAGGTCAGCCAACGGGGAGCCTGGGCGGGTGCCCCTTGCCGTCACCGTCGATGATGTCTGCGACGCTTCCAGCTTGAACCATGTATCTTTTTGTGAATGTCATGTAGGAAGGTGCGCAAGGCCACTGGAATATCCTCCGACATCGTCTCGCAAGCCTCCTGTAGTTCACGAGCCAACTGTTGGAGATCGAACTCATTGGGATCAAATATTCGTTGGAGTTTGGCTTGCGTCGCCGGCTCCCTAATCGTGAAGATGAACTCCCTGAGCATGTGGTGGAAGGCGGCCTTTAAGTCGACAAAGATGGCGGCTGTTGACAGCCTGCGGGCTCTGCCAAGCTTGCCGTGCATCCTCAGCAATTGAATCGCTGTGATTGTCTGTTGGGAGGGAAGTCCTCCGATCTGACCAGGGGCTCGGCGCTGGAGTAGCGTTGGAAGCAAGCGCTTCCTGGCCCAGGCGTGCAACACCTTTCCAAACACATCAGCGAGGAGAATCCCCCGATATGAGGCCGGCAACTGCTGAGAGCTCTTTTGCTTCCAGATGGGGACCAAAAGGCCGCCCTTGTATCTGTATGGCTCGATGCCGCTGACGAAGGCCTTCATGATGACGCTGTGGAGAAAGGGTGCAATGACCACTGCCGCATGGCGACATATTTCAGGTGGTAGTCCATCCAAGCCAGCAGCACGATGCGGTTGTTGGCGCAAACAGAGTTCCTCAATCTCGGCCAAAGTGGGAAGTTCATGCAGCGCAACATACTGTGGCATAAGATGTTCCTCCAGTTCCTGATTGTTGCGTTGTGCACATTGCTGTTTGGCAGTTGCATCCGGCATCTTCTCACCCGCTTCAAGCTCGGCGAAGTGCTGTTGGAGACCTTCACCAATGTCGTACCGCGCATGGAATTGCTTCATCCGATTCTTGGGAAGCACCGCTTTGACACGTTTCCAAAGGGCAGTGAGGCCTTCGTGTGTGTAGGCATGCCCCGACTCAAAAGCAAGCTGCTGATAAAAATGAGCATCTGCACATCTGATATCTGCAGTCACTTGCACCGTGAGTTTCTTGTACTCTCGGAGGGTGCAGGCAAAGGTGTGATCATGGAGTCGCAGCCAACCTCGAAGTTGATGTTGCTCCAGTGGTGATGAAGATTGCTGTGATCTCCACGCCGCAAAAATGGCTTGAGTGAGAGTGCGTCGCCAAGTATGTTTCAAAGTGCGCAAGTGCCGAAATGCCAGTTTCTTTTGCTGCACCTTTTGCCAAATCTCATTTGGAATATGTCTCTTGCGTCTCCATCGGTAGGTGTGTGGAACCAGTCTTTGAATGGCTCTGCCAACCTGATCCACAAGCCAATCGGCAGACTGATGCGGGTCAAGAGCCCAGGGGGCTTCAACAATTTCATCAGCTAGTTGGTGGAGAACAGCAGGATCGTGAAGTTTCTGTGCTAGTTCATGTCGGTCAATGCGCATTGGAGTTTGCCGTCGTTCTGGATGAAATGTCACCTCCTTGGAGAACCTGATGTCAGCCATGACCGCTGTGTGGTCTTCTCGGTTGCCACATAGATCTATTTGCTCAGCGACCCAGGTCGTCAATTTGTCGTAGTGGAGGAATTCAGGCACTGCAATAAAATCAATGCGTGTGCGGTGTTCCCCATCCGGTGAGCAGAATGTCGTAGACCTTTCACCAGTGTGAAACGAGCTCATGGTGCTGGGTGCAAGCAAATGATGTGTGAGCATCCAATTGTGAAAGACCTTGCCAGGATGGTTCTCACGAGATCCAGCGTGTGGGCCAACTGCAGCAGTTACATGTTCCCCAATGTGACCATTGGTGTCCCCCAAGAAGAACAGCAAATGATCTCGCTCATATGGCCGAACTGTCTGTGAAATGTACGCCCAAAAGTGTTCGGAGGCTTCCAGAGTTTGCCCACTGTGTGGTGCCCGACATGTGACAAAAATTGCACGAAAATGCAGCATGCATACTCTGGCAATAATGCACATGGGGTTGGAGTGCACAATGGTGATGTTCTGCGTCACGATGCGGGGGCCGTCTTCATAGATAGGAATGGTTTTGGAGAACCACATTTGTATGCCATCTGTGCCATCTGAAGACGCAGCATGCCCCACAATGTGGTACCATTCATTGTTTGGATCAACAATTCGTCTATGACGTGTCTCCTGAATCCCAACCACAAGGCATCCTTCGTCGTGGAACTGCTTCTGGAGAATCCGCTGTTTGGTGCAGTTTGTACTGCGGCTCTTGTGGTCGTGGGAGAGGGTAAGCACGTCGGCTGTGGCCACTTTCATGTTGATCTGTATTGTGCTCCAGTCAATGGGCTGCTGACATTGAGCCGCTGGCTGAGTTGTCAAGTCCGTATAACTGGGGACATGACATTTGGTGTGCACCAGAGTCATGTCATGGAAAGCAGGCACGGTGGGTGCACTGTCAGCAAGGTATTCAAGATACCAGAGCCACTGGAGATACATCAGCGCCACAGGGTCGTGAAGCCATCGCAACCATGACTGAGACCCTTCCACTTGGCCGAAGTTTGTCGCTGCATATTTGGCCAAGGCATCAACGAGCTCGTTGAAAGGATGCTGGCTATGGGCTTTGATGTGGTTCCAGTGCAAATGCGAGTGCTTATGGCGTTGCTGTAACACTTGAGCCATTGAGCGGAGCAAAGTTCGCCAGTGGCCATGATCACGCGTGCGCCAATAGCCCGCAGCTTGGTACCCTGTATTCATGGCATCAAAGTTGAAGGCAAAGTGGACATCTTTGGTTCCAAACTCTTGAAGGTACCATTGGCTGATCCGGATGGCCCAAATGAGCGCCCAGGTCATAGCAGCATGTTCACCTTGAAACGCAAAGGTAGCACCTTCAACTGCTTTGGAAAGACATCCTGCAAGGAAAGTTCCTCCGTCAGTCTCCACGAGGCATGCAACGCCGGCTCCAACGTGGTCTTTGATGTGGGATCCATCTACAAAGAAGTGTACCATTCTGGGTTGCTCTGTACATGATGTACATGGAGCCATCAAAAGCTGCAGGTGATCATTTGTAACTTCCGGGAGAGCAAAATCCGCAGGCCATTCTTCCCATACATCCAATTGGATTTGTTGGAGTTCATACCAAAACCACTGCACCGCAGAGAAGTCCACCTGGGTATGGCTGGGCTTGGGGATAAGCTCTTCTAAGGAGAGCTGTTGGGGCTGCAAACCAGGTCGCTGAGCATGAGCCACCGTCTCAGCTGTTAGGCACCTGGATGCAGTTCGTTGGCCGGGAAGTTGTAGCATGGAGTCTTCATCATGGGTGACATCTGGGTTGGTCACTGTTTCCCACTCAAAGTCAGTGTCGGCATTGCTGTAGATTCTGGGGACCTGCTGTATTCTGTGGCCATCACGCAGACATCGAGCAATTGCTCTAGTAGGAATTTGCATCCGAGGGTGTGGAGGAAGATCAACTCTGACGTAGTCCCCATGTGATATGGGAAAAAGCACAGGGCTGCCCAATGGGATCACACGATTGTTGACACGTACGATGCAGCGTTGTCTGACTGCTGCACAGTATGGTTGAATGCCCAATTCTTCCAGCAGCACTCTACGTGTCATGTCCTTCCTCACCGCATGGGCATAGCGGTGGACATTGAGGTTTTGCGGCTGGTTCTCATGGAAAATGACATCGACCAGTATGCATCGACGAACATCACCTGGAGCAAAATCCTGTCTTTTTTGCACAATGGCCGCCCAAGTACCTGCAATCTGTAGGTCAGGTGGGCTTGTTTGAACAAGGTGAAGGTATTGGATTTCGTGTCGTTCAAGCTGAAGAACATGGCGCACATTGCTGTACGTTGAAGCCCATGTGTCAGATCGAATTCGCAGCTACCATAGGTGCTCTCAACTGAAAAAGGTGAAAGAATATCGATTGCACATCACTGTCATAGGTTGAATCAGCAGAGCTTGATGATGATTCCATTTCATCTTGTCTGACAGCTTGGGGCATGTCAAAGACTGGCTCCTGATCTTCAACCTGGTGGGGTTGATGCGCCATAAAGGATGCTGCGTCATCGATTTCTTCAGTTGGAGATCTGTAAGGCTGACGAGGAGATCTACTGCGGGGTCGTGGTGGATCATGCGCTGATGGACCATCTTCTTCTCCAGGATCTTCAACTATTGTGTCAGCAGAAGGGTGTAGTTCTTGTTGTGCTCGAATGTGAATCACGATTGAGGCTCCATGTGGGATTTGGAGAGGCTCCTCTGGAAGGTCCAAAACTGGACGCCAGCCATAGTATGCCTGTATGGTCCTGTGCTGTACCTGTGCAGGAATTGTTGCACGGGTGACTGCAGTAATTCGGTCAAGTTGGACAGGACCAAAGCATGCTAAACGCTGGAGCGCAACACGCTCGATGGAGTGGTACACATTCGTGAACAAAATTGCACATTCTTGTGGGCGCGCTTGTTGCGTCAGGATGATCTGAGCCGCATGGTCCTCATCGTCAAACGCAATGGGTGGATCAGGACTAACTACAAAGAAATCCACAGCAATGCCTAGATCAAGTTCAGCTGCCCAAGCATTTTGAAGAAGTTGAGGCCACTGTAGGAAATCGTCAGATAGTCGCACAGTTCTGGATCTTCTGCACTCCCTGAGGCGGTGCCCGTGAAGGTACCAGGAAAGGACGCTCATGCTTCTTGTTCCAGTGTGCACGTCGACTTCTCCAAATTGGTGCATGGCAGTCTCAAGGTCTTGAATGAATGCAGGTTGTAGCCGAATATCTTGCAGGTGTGGAGCTTGACGTTGTGCTCCATGCCCAAAATTGGCGTAAAAAGATCCATAAGCACCTTGAGAGTGTTCATCAGTCAAATGACTTGTGGTTGGCGTCAAATTCTGCCTCTTCCCGGCATTCGATTTCCTGTGGTGTAGAGCCTTTTCATGCGCTGAAAAATGCATGATGGTGCCATCTTCTTTTTGAGGTATTGGAGCATGGCTCTGTGTGGCTCTGTGGTAGAATACAATGTCCTTCAAAACCGCACATACTGTGTGAAAATCACGATGATCAGCATTGGGTCGCCGAGCCCAAGGTTTGCACCTCCCGGAATGCAGAGCTCCCTCATGCAAAAAGACGGTCTGAGTAGTTCCAACCTCATCCTCTGAAAGTATGAGAACTTCTATCTGAGGAGAAAAAATCACCGTTCGGCCTAGTGCTTGCCGAGTCTTTTGCAAAGGCAAACGCTGTGCAGGGCTGGAACGGGAGATCAGAGAACTCGCATCTTGGGCATGACATTGTTGTTGTAAAAGGAAAGCATGATGTATCGCCATGAAAGGATGGAGGCAATCTGGATCAAATTGAACAGAATGGAGGGGCAAATCAGGAGAAATACCTGTCCAGAAGGAGAAGGATTCTGATGAATCCACCTGGCATGCTGCATGGCGCTCAATCCAAGATGGGACTGCTCCATAGGCATCAGCCGTGTGGCCTGCATCACTTCTCCAGGTCAGTAATGGCACGTGGAACTCAATCTCGTTGAGACTCGGGTGTCCACTGCCCACAATCACGAGGCACCACCAGGCTCGCATGAGCGTGGGCGCTTGTGTTTGTGCGGCTCGAGGTCCATTTCCTCCACTTCTTCGTCTGACAACTCGATCGCTTCTTTGGCTGTTGACGCTCTGCAGCACTTCTTGAGGATTTTGTTGACTTGGCTTCGCAGTTCCGCTTCCTCTGCATCCTGTAGAGGCGGTTCCGAGGGTTCGTCCTCCTCGATGGTAACCTCCGGAACTGCAGTCTCGGCAGCTTGAGAATTCAGTCGTTGGAGGGCACGCCTGGATGTTTGAATCTCTCTGCGAGATTTCTGGATACGATCCTGGTAATCCTTCTGCTGATTCTCGAAGGCCTCGATCTGCTTTTCCAATGTGTTCATCAGATTGGAGAGGTGCGAGAGCCATGACTTCCGGTGTCGGCTGCGAGCATCTTGTAGCTGATGTAGAAGTTTGCGTGCTTTGCTGATAGAGTCTGTTGTGCGATGCATTTCCTTTCGGAGCTGCTCTGTAGTTTTGATCTCGTACTTGTCCACCATCTTCTTCACGTGCTCCGGCATTATCTGCGAATCTGTGTATGCAGATCGAAGAGCCGTCATCATCTCTGCTGTCTCTTCCGCTGTCATCTCGACAATCTCGGTGGATGAGGCAGCTTCCTTGGCAGTAGTGCCTGATGCTTTCCAGGGAGGCGGCATGGCCGGGGCTGCATATTGAGGAAGTTCCTCGTTTTGCTGCTTCTTCCGTCCACGCTGTCTGCGGTTCTTCCTGGCGCCCTCGGAACCACTTCGTGCCTGAGGCTGCTGATGTTGCTGTCGGCCTTGAACCTGCACATTTCTCACATGCGGCGATTTGCCACGTCCACGATTGTGGGGCGACTCGCTTTTCTTCCGGTCCGGTGGCGCGGGGGGGGTGTCTTGTGCCTTGTCCCATCTGCCTCCACAGTGAGGACAGTGGGGATGCTTTCCACTCAGTATCTTCCAGCAACGACGGCATCGCCACGATTCCGTCATTTTCCCAACTCCTCCACAAAGAAGACGTCGAAGTTTGGCCAGATAGAGGTGGTCTGCTGAATGATGTTGCGCAAGGAAATGAATATGCGACTTGATGCGGTCCTCGTCCAAGTAGATGTGGCCCTGTCGATGCAACCAAATCTGCCGACGAATGGAAGCACGTCGCCTTCTGTGTCGTCTGCGAAATGTTGGGGTAGCCGTGCTCGCTTCCAACTAAAATCGAGAAGACCAATGCAATCAAAGAGATCAAAATTGTTGACATACATCATACACCGGGATGATGTGAAGGTCCGCGATGTAGTATAGTTACGGTTTATGGCAGTGTACCGTTAACCCGTCCTCTTAGCGAGGGAAAAGCCCAAACCAAAATTCCTCAGGATAAAGACGATGTCCTGAATCCAGCAAAGAGGAAGGTTATGAGCGAAGGTGTTCAGGGCTAGCTCAAAACCCTGAGAGCACAAGTGAGGCAAACCAATAGGATATTGCCCGCGGCCAGCAGAAACGTATGGCTGCAAACCGCTAGGGTTACACGAGTAAGCGAGGGGATGCTTGACCCGAGAACCTTAGACCCCATTCATGTTAGCATATATACCAGCACCATGGATCCGTCATGGGATATTCAGTGGTTCAGCAGCCTTTTCGTGGAGCTGGCAGGGAAAAGTTCCTGTCACGTCGGAACTTCCTGGACGCACTGCACGACAGGGAGGAGTGACCTGGCTCGGTTTCTGAAATAAAATGGAAGTACTCCAAATTGATGGTTTTTTAATAGGATTTTTTTTCGAAATCAAATGGATGATTTGGGGGTGCCCCCATGACTTGGGATACCTCCATATGTGTTTTCAGCATGGGAAAAATTAGGTTAACGCAGGAAATAGAGGGGGTTAAGCATCAAAACAGGGGTCAAACCGGAAGGACATTGGAATTCAGCCAGCAACCCATGGTGAGTTGACGGATGGGTGTGGATTTAGCCATCAATAATTGATAAACATTGGTTGTTTTATTGACCAACACTGAGTTTGACAAGCACCAAAAACAGGGACAAACTGATTGGTTGTAATTTGATACGTAAATCTTTTGAGGTTCCTACCCAGCTGGAGATTTGTTGAGCGCAGCTTTGTACGCTGGTCTGAACGCCACACTTACGAAGCTTGAGAGACTGCGAAAAAAGAGACGATAACCATATTATACCCATTACCCTTTGGTAAACTAACAGTTTGCTATTGAAAATTGCAATTTATAGTTGATTTACCTATTAAAAATGGTGATTTTCCATTGCTATGTTAGTTTACCAGAGGGTACTAGAAAGATGAATACATTCCAGATTCTAGATGTGCATCCTCGATGTATGGATCTGTTGTATATTCGTTGTGTGCTGGAGCGAAGCCTCTTCTGAACTTGAGACATGTTTATGTTCCAATATGACGTTTCTGCCGCATGAAACATCATCAAGACATGCAAACTTGATCAACCAAAAAAATACCTACCTGGGTGAGCTAGGTAAAAGTTGAGTAAATTGCAGCATGGTTTGATTTAATCAACATGTAGTAAGTGGGCAAATCTCCTTACAAAATTCAGTTTTTGATCAGCTGAACTAAGATCCCTGAAGCTCTCGAATGGTTCGCAACGAGGTTATGGGACCCAAAGTAGATAATGTAACGAATGGTAACGAATCAAAGGTGGCTAGAGACTGGCTGTGAAAATCTGAAATCTGTGGTGTCAAATGTGTAGATTTCCAGACATCGTGGGATGATTCTCCCTAGCCAACTACTGTTGTTACATGTTCTTTGCAACAGATTTAATGTGTCTGAGAGTACCATCACATTAGACTCTATGCAACATAAAGAGAACTGATTCATAAAGAGAATTGATATTTCACCATGAAATCATGGTACAAAAAGTCCATCATTTCCCCATCATGTTTTCCCGCATTTTCACCTCAAGGCGGTGGGTCTACAAGACGCAGGCCTGGGGGCCTGGGCCGCCTCCAGGAGGATGATCAGTTCGAACTTTCAGGGAGAACATTTGAGACTTAGATGGACGACTTACCCTCTGCTAAACCAACATAGCTATTGAAAATGACAATTTTTTGTGAGTTTTCCCATTAAAAATGGTGATTTTCCATAGCTATGTTAATTTACTGGAGGGTAATCAATGATTTCTCTTAAAAAAAACGGGACGACTTAAAATGGGAATATGTGGAATGTGTGGAATGTGTCTTTTAGGGACCATAAAAATGCTAAAAATGCCATTTGAGTTTCTGCACATGTCCACATGTCAGGATTGGGAATCTCCAAACCGCAGGGGGGTCCGGATTTTCTCAATGATTTTTGCGAGTTTATCATCTGGTTATTTAACATAGCCATGGAAAATCACATTTTTTAATAGGTAAACCATCTATTTCTATGGGCCATGTTCCATGGCTATGTTTAATAACCAGAGGGTAAGCGTGCTTGTGTTGACAGCATATTATGTCTATGCTGTGGACTTCTCTCTCTCTCTCTCTCTCTCTGTTTGTCTGTTCCATCCCAGCTTTCCAAACATCCAAACTTGCAGATCCTGAATCGGATGGAGACATCAAGTATATTGAATTAGTAGATGTGTTGTTCTTTGAAAAGTTGTTTCATGGACCTGGACCCCCAAAACAACATCAAACAACCAGACATATCCAGAACATCAAGAAATATATGGTTGTTTCATGTCATTTCCCAACCTACCGTGAAGGATCCCTAGAAACGCTTGGAACTGGGGCTTCCCAATCCCGCATGGCGCTGATACTTCTGGCCACTGGAAGACGGCAAAAAATCCCAACCACTGGTGATGAAAATTAACTGGGAATTCCGACTGACCAACTTCACTTTACATACTTCAGTGATGAATAAACTTTAAATATATCACTTGAAATAGTTCAGTGTTGAAAAAGTTCACTTTAAATATCTTGCCAATATGTGAAAAATCTGATTCTAGACATGAAAAATAAAATAAATAAACACCGACATGACTATTAGCTATCATATTTCATAATATTTCATATAGATAAAAGACAACGTGTTTTAGGATTTTCCAAGTAGTTGGTCTGTCAGGATAGCCCCTTCTATGAAGATCTTTGGGCAGAGGATGATAGGCGCGGTCCGTTGAACCGTTGGGCTCTGGGATGACCGCCAAAAACAGCAGTTGAAAACATGGCTGTTTGAACTTGTAACACTTAACAGTCAACATATATACTGGTTGGTTGTTTGGAACATGAATGGATCATGACTTTCCATTCAGTTGGGAAATTCATAATCCCAACTGACGAACTCATATTTTTCAGAGTGTGTTGAATATATTGAAAATTGTTCAGCATATTGGAAGGATTTTTCATAGCCATCTTTACTGTAATTCATGCTGGACGTATATGGCATATTTCTTTATTAAATTCCTAGGGCCATGGCGGCCATGATCTTTTCATTTTGGATCACCACAAGGAAGCCACTTAAGGAAGCTGAGAGTCATGCCATGGTCAATTGTATGGCCATAGTGGGGGATGCTCATCCATCCGTTTTTTGTTGATTTATAAAGCTAATCTAGGATGCCCATATGCGAACATATGCGAACCATGGTGCTGGTATTTTTACCTACAGAACTGGGTCATAAAAAAAAGGTGAATGTTGGTAAATATTCCAGCACTATGGAGCATATGGGATGGATAACCCTCAGCCACATAGCAAATCATCAAACAAAAACCACTAGTGTGACGAGTAACTACCCAAAGTGATCCAAAGTGATATCCAAAATGCCAAAAAAAAATAGGTTGATGGATTCTTTGTTGCTTCCACATAGCTTGGGCAGGTTGATAGGCTAGCTCTTTTCTAGAGGAATATATAGTGACAAACATTTTTTGGGGCTATAAAATCAGTTATGTTGACCATGAACTGCTACCATTAATTCTACATGGTTGTTTTAAGAAATTGGTTGTTTTAAGAAATTGCGGATCATTACTCTCTGGTACTCAAACATGGCTATATATAGCTGGATAATCATGGGATCGAACTATGGAACTAACTGTGGGACTTTCCAGCCATGTGACTGATTTTTCGGCAGACCTCAGGATCTTCCACCTGAACATCAGCCGGAACAAGGAGATGCAAATACAGCCCTGGCCTTAACGGAAGCCTACGATGAGAGAATTGGGGGATTTGTTTCCTGGGAGTGCTGCGGAAATTTGGAGAGAAGGCTCTACTGAAATCTGTGATAAATGTTTTTGAAAATACATGAACATGACTTTACTCGAGGGTATCAAGCTTCATATTTTAGCATCCCTTGCGAACGAGTTTCTGAAGGCGACGGTTCTCTCACGAGGTGGGGTATACACCAAAACGAGATACTGTGGAAAACATTGTTTCCCATAAAATGGTGAGTCTAAGTTTTACCACTGTTTTAGTATGTTTTTAAATATATACATATATATATATATTAAATAACATATAATTACTAGGATTTTGCCCGAGTCGATCTTTTTGGTGCTCTAAATCCAGCAGATTGCCACGTGATTTCACCACAGGTGGCTCAATTTCCCCCGGTAACTAACGCGCCTTGTCCCTGCGCCTCGCCATGCCATCCAAACGACGCAACAACGGCCGCTCCAAGCACGGCCGCGGCCACACTGTCACTTGTTTGCCCCATTTTAGCGGGATATCATTGGATCTTCAGCAAGACATTGGATTTGTTCCACAACTGTTGGTTTGAGCAAACATTGAGATTCTGAATTCAATTTGCACCTATTAAAAATCATTGATACATATGAATCATTAGAAAACATATACATATATGAATAATTATGAATCATGTTCACAACTGCTTGAGCAAACATTGAAAAAAGTTGTTCTTTTTTCAGTCACCTCGGTGTGCCTGGGGCGCCAGCTGCCGGGTACCCCTGCAGTGGCTTAAGAGTTGACCACTGCGGCGAATCCCGAAAAACTGGGGGAGCGACCTCACAAACTGCGGTCATGATAAGCTGGGGCTAATATATAATGATAAGCTTGGTCACTAAGGTTATTCATTATAGGTTATATAATGTTATATATGATATAAATGTTAAAAGATCGCTAGCGGAGGGATTGTATAATATATTATAATCATATGTACTACTGCCCGAGAGTTGGTTAAGAATCCGAAAACTTGAGGCCCAGGGTCCCTCAAATTCTTATGTTTAAATGCAGGCAAATTTCCACCTTAAGTCGAGGGTCCCTCAAATTCTTAGAGCATTCTTAGTTATGTATTGTGTGCATCTGCGCAATTTGGAGCGAGCAATAGTAAAACACATATATATATATATAGTATTATATTATGTTATATTATTTCACATTATACATATATATACATTATTTTATTTACTACATATATATATATTACGGTATATTATATATATATTCTACATGTCACACAAAAATCTATGTCCGATTGGTAATCCGGAGACCTCATCAAGGCCATTGTCCGCTGCTCCAACTGCTGCCGCTGCGTGCCCAAGGAGCCGTGCCCACCGCAGCATGGTGGTAGATTTGAACAGCAAAACATCATACACTGGAGATGGTAACTATGGTAATTTAACGTAGCTATGGAAATTCACAAAATGTTAAATAGGTAAATTATTTGTGAAATTGGCTATATCTTACTCTATTCAATCTCTTCAGACTATCCATAGCTGGTTGGTGGTTTGGAACATTGATTTTCCATATCTTGGGAACAATAATCCCAACTGACGAACTCATATTTTTAAGAGAGGTTCAAACCACCAACCAGGATAAGAATTGGGGCCCCTAATTTCTTTAGAAATGATTAGAAATGGGGATAGACATCATATAAGAAGCAGGAACATTTGAGTAGAATTGGAGCTCGATATGCAAGATAATTGAAATTACTCGAAATTCACTGGGCTTTATGGCAACTATAGCTAGAGTATTCATGCGGTGAAACTACACATTTTGCTTAATGGGGGGGGAATAAAGTGAATTAAGCAACAATCATACAACGAACATTGAGATTTTAACAATCAAACCCATGGATTGTTGTTTTATTCAACCCATAAATTCATAAATATCCATAAGTGATTAAACTGATTAACAATCCATGGATATCCATGGTTAAATATCCCATATATTCATAAATATCCATAAATACCCATGGACATTTCAATAATCAATTAAACTGATTACGGATCAATTATGCGCGCCATTGCGGTGGGATTCATCCAAAAAGAAATGACTATCTTGGAGGCTTGATGTTGAACCACATCTTGATGAGTGATTTCTCCATCGGGTAGCCCTAGATACTTTCTGCTTAGATACAAGCAACTTGGATACGATATACCTGGGATATTGGATACTACTAAACTATATAGTATACTAATTGCATGGATACTGACTGAATATGTACTTGGATATGACTCCGTATTGTTCATCCTGAGAGTTACATGGTTCTGTACTAGCGCCTTTGTAGATACCAACCACTACAGTATGATCCATCCGCACTCGAATGTAGGACCACCGTGGCACTTGGTCACCTCTTTTTTTCCGGGTGCATCATGTTTGGCTGAAAATAATGAATACATATGAATACCTGGTTGTTGGTTTGGAACAGTTTTTAATATTTGTTATTTTTCCATACATTGGGAATAATAGTCCAAACTGACGAACTCCATCATTTTTCAGAGGGGTATACAGGTAGGTATACCACCAACCAGATACGATATTCCACTAACTTTATAAGTTTGTGCAGGGTATTTATTTTGTTCGCCCTGGGAATATCTAGCTGATTATGTTAGCTCAGTGTGGGGACGACGTCACGACGTGCCAAGTCTTTGTAGGTTTTTATCAGCAGATGGTCGCCGATGATCTCTTACCCATATGCGAACCATGGTGCTGGAATATTTACCAACATTTACCTTATAAATGACCCAGTTTTGTAGGTAAATATACCAGCACCATGGTTCGCATATGGGTTGGTGATTTCTTGGTGATTTCCATCACTGAGCGCCTGCCCAATCATTGAGCCAGTTCCTGTCCGAAGACTGTGATCTAAAGAGTATCCCATCCATCTTTTTGTGGGAAAAAACATGGTGAATGCTTATAGCATTCAAACCGGTTATGAGCTTAGATATGATTGATTGACCACCATTTTGAAATCCACTCGTTTGATTCTCGCATAAATTCACCGCTTTTTTTCTGCTTAGATTTTCCATTGTTTTGTTGCTCCTCTTTTCAAGATGTTCTGCTCCACCTAGTCCCAACTTCAAAAAGCTCCTCCAAAAACCTCCAATGGAATTGGTTGGCCACAGACCTCCAGCTCCAGGACAAGGCCATCAAGCGCTTCCAGGTGCGAAACATGGTGGACGCCTCGTCTCAGCGAGACTTGAGGGAGGCCAGTGACTTGGTGACCTTTGTGGAAACATGTGGAGACCAAAGGATGATAGTTTGACCATGTTTGACCCATTAACCAAGAAACATGCAGGCCAGAGCTACGAAACCAGCCCCTAAAAGCTTCATCCACATACCAGTATTCATCAGCCACCGGATGTTGCCTCTCCCTTGTTTATGGTTAAAACCATATAATGATAATTATATATATATACACATCATATATAAGTCTTTATTGGTTGACTGACCATTTTGTTGTTTGTTTGCTTGACAAATTCCATTCGATGGTTCGTAAACTCCAAGTCTCCAAGTTTTCATTGCTGAAAAACCAAGGAAAACCCAACTATATCCAGCTTATTTAAGGTAAATCCCAAAGTTTTTCTTGGTCGAAAACTAACCCCCCCCAGTTGTTTGATTTCTGAGGTGTGTACCAGACCTTTATGTTTCTGGGCTGCAGAGATGGATTCCAACACCTTTCCTGTCGACAGTCTTGGACTGGGTGCTGTGAGGTTGCCCAAACTGTACATGAAGATGCTCTACTGTTGCTTGGTGGAGACAAAGCGTACATTGGCACGTCGGGGGATATATTTCATGTGGGGCAAGTATCGCGCTCCGTTCAATTCCGTTTGTCTTGGTCCTACTCTCCTAACCGTTTTGGCCTTCGCAAGACCTGAGTAGGTGATCATCCGTATCACTTTGAGGCGTCCTTTACCAGGCTCTGGAAGGTTGCGTTCCAGAATTCATTGGCATTGTCATGTTTGATCCATAGTTCTAGCAACGTTCTAGTCGTGGCAGATTTCTGAGGGCGATCAGCAAACCAAAAAGCTTTAGTTTTAGAGTCTTGAGTCCTGAACAGAATGTCCTGATGCTGTTGTGGCGCTCAGCAACTGGCGGGCCAGGGTCTGTTGATAGATCCCGAGGTATTTGTCAGTTTTGGAGCAAACCTTTCGTGAGTTTTTTTTGATATTCTTATTGACTTATACTCTGGATCCCTTTGATTTTTGTTTACATTGTTTAGACATTTTTTGGGTGGGTTCAATCAAACATTTCACCTGGTTAGGTCACTAGTTCACCGAAAATCCCTGGTGATATCCACGACTCGCGACCCAAGGTGTGTCCTGCGCCATCCACGGTCGCGTGGTGCGCGTGCGCAACAAGGTCTTGCGGGCCAGCCCGGAAGGTGCCAACGGGCACGGCCAGGTGGTGATCGACCAGGTGGTGAGTGGTTGGTGAATCTTGTTTAATTAGAAACCAATAGAAGTTCTGCATAGTTTGGTGATGGTTCCCATCAGATGTTCAGATGATGTGTATAACTACAGGTGTAATATGGTGTAGTATGGTTACAGGTATTAATACCAGCAACATCCAGATTTTCTACGGGTGCAAAGTCAACTTTACCCAAAAAAACTGGCCATGTACTCTGCAGATTGATGAATCATAGGCGAACGTGGGTACTTGGTGGCTCCTCCCACTTCGCGAGTGTTTTTTTAAACCCCAGTTATAAGTGGATTAGCCGTACTTATCCACTTATGACTTGGGTCATGTTATGTGATTATAGTCGTTATAGTTTTGCTACAAAAAGGGTAGCAGGGTAAACGCAGAAGAATTCGTCTTGGGGCCACGCTCAGGGATCTGATTTTGTTTTAATCAAACAGCACTGTCCACAGATTTGCATATCATGGTATGTTTTCCGCACAAATACACTTGCCTCAGCATCCAGTATCGCATAGATGTCTCATTCTCGTTGTTTTAGTTAACCTGATGAATGCACAAAAACTTTCCGCAATGACTTGTGACCCATGATGCATAACACAAAAAAGGATCCACAAATTGGCAAATCATAGTTCTGGAACATTTATACATTCAAGGCCCAAGGCTGTTGCGGACGGTTGCGGAAGCCACTGACCCGCAACCGTCAGTCTCTCTTTGCCACACCTAGTTTTTGTTGCTTCATATATAAATATATGCATTATCTTCGCACCAAATGAACCAAAATCTCAGTTATTATTGCTTATAATTATTGCTTCTGTGCATTACGTGTCCAAGTTGTTTCCATGTTTTTTCCCATGTGTTTTTCCATATTTTTCATGATTCCTCAAGTTTCCCATGTTCTCTGAGAACTTTCCTCCATCTGACCGTGGCTGACGACAGCTTCGACAGTCGGCTCAGGTCGCGTCTACAAGCCCCCCATGGGCAAGGCCTGGCTGGATATCTCCATTCTCCAGAGATCTCCTGGTTGGTGGTTTCAAACATGGCATTTATGTGCCATAATATACTGGGAATAATCATCCCAAGCAACTGACTATTTTTTTTCAGAGGGGTTGAAACCACCAACCAGTTACCATTTGACTATTCATATATGAGATGTCATCCTTCCCATTGAGGAACTCATATTTTTCAAGGTAGTTAAAACATGTTAAAACCACCAACCAGTCTCATATGATATCTCATATGTAATACATATGGTATGGATATCTGATATGATATCCATATTTAATATTTCATGGGGATATAATATGAGATATTCTTCACTTGAACCAAGCCATTGATGGTGCTAGGATTGGAGATATCATGGGGGTTGCCACGGTAGCAGGGGGTTGACCCATGCCTACCTGGGATATGTGATTTGGGCGGAACTACTCACTTTTTTAAAAGATGTTTTTGGATACTTAGCGAAAGTGCAAAGCATTTAGATGGACTGTCTAGAGTCTAGAAGTTGGTCTTTGCTTGAAAGTAATTTTATTTGGCGGATGTTCTATCTGCAACCAAATCCTTATGTATCATCATACATTGACGTAGCTGGACAGATGAGCTATTCCTTTTCGAGCTTGTTCACGGTCAAGGTCATATAGGAACTTCCAAATTCCACAAGCTTACCAGCTGTGTTTTGTGAATGCTGGCTAATTTGGGGAAAATTGCAAGTGCATGGACTACATGTTTGCCATACTGATGCATATCTCATATCTTGTCAAGTAAGGACACTTTTTTCCGCAGGAATCGCTACAGCTAGGCAATCATCAACAACAATGCGAAATGGTAGTGCTCTTCTGAACCATAGAGACTAAACTAAACATAACATATTGACAAGATTATCGTTTTAGCTGGGTATGATGTCTCCATACGTGGCATTGCCAGAAAATATGAACCGCTGTTGGCATACAGCAGCCTTCACCAGCGCCGCTATGCGCCGCTACTGCTGCCGCATTAAAGTTACACTCGTTCTGACCATATCCTGATTGATTTTCTCGGAAATCAATCCAGTTTTTCCTCACCATTATTTTATTGATTGTATCGCCATTCTGTTGGCGAAACCTTTATTTTGGAGGTCAAAACTCAATTGTTGCTGCGGAAGTTCTGCTTGACTAAGTCTATTGCCAGGGCGGAGGCAAGGGCAACTGAGCAGAACCGAAGACAGCGTCGCACATCGCTCCGGGGGGTCAGAAAAAACTGCGGAAGCACTGGGGTTGAGATTTGATGAGAATTAATGAGATTTAAAGGGATTTCATTCGGATATATGATGGTATACCCTTTGGTTGTTTAACATAGCTATGGAACATGGCCCGAAGAGATAGATTATAAACATGATGATTTATGGACCTATAAACAAATGTGATCTTCCATAGCTACATCAGATTACCACAGGGTTTACGGGTATATGATTTTGATCGTGGGATATGAAAGTCTTGAACCAACTGAGTGACGTGATTTCTTCATTCACCAAGAGCAAGCCAGTGTAAATACGTCAGTATAATATGTATATATATATATATATTATATGATCATTATTAATAATTATTGTTATTTATAATCACCATTTTTTATAATAATTATTATTGTTAGTGTTTTTGTTGATAACAATAATTATTATTGTTAATTATTACTATTATGAATATTATATATATATACAAGTGTATTTATATATACACACATCGATCAAACATGATCAGGAAGGATAATGTTTTTCCCTGCCTAGTATTTCGACTGGCAGTTCACCATGGTGTATTGTACCCCAAAATTTAGTATCAAAATGTTCCCTAAATCCACCAACATATTTCACATCTATGATTTCACTGCAGGTGGCTCAATCTCCCTCGCCCGCGCCTCGTTCTGCCCGCCATGCCATCCAAACGACGCAACAACGGCCGCTCCAAGCACGGCCGTGGCCACACGGTCACTTGGTGAAACCCCCAATCAATTCCGATCGGCAAGCCGCCGGCCTGGACATCGTATGACAACCAAAAGATATGCCATGTCTAGTCTGCAACCAGGTTTTGGGTTCCAAGCCCCTGGGCCACTAGGCCATTGTGCGCTGCTCCAACTGCTGCCGTTGCGTGCCCAAGGAGACCCCATGCCGATGCTGGTGATAATCTGTCTGTTCGGTTGATCCAAACCACATAATGAAAATCAAATTTCTTAATTTTGCTGCTTAAATAACTATATACTGGTTGGTGGTTTCAAACATGTTTTATGTTCCATTTCATATATGGGATGTCATCCTTCCCATTGACGAACTCCATGATTTTTCAAGATGGTTATTGCACCACCAACCAGTATATATTATTATTAACCATTATTAACCATGATTAACCATTATTAACCATGGAAATCCCATTAAATCCCATTAAATCAATGTTCAGTCACCGGTTGCTGGACGGATTCACTCAAAAACAGTGAGCAGTTGACCATGTTGACCAGGACAAAGCCATCAAGCGCTTCCAGGTGCGAAACATGGTGGACGCCTCGTCTCAGCGAGATTTGAGGGAGGCCAGTGACTTGGAGGTGACTTTTCTGGTGGTGAAGACTGTGAATATCCAATCATGCTGGTGAAGACCATGTTTCATCAAAGGAAATTCGTGTTTTTTTGTGACTTTTGTGGGATAATATAGGAAGCTCGTGGTATCAACCATGGGGGAACAGTCTTTGAGAGAAGGATGTTAGCACCTTCATCAGCCATCACTGGATCTCCCTTTGTTCTGGATTCGTCAGCCGTTTTGAAACTGATCTCATCAGTTTCATCCTATTTTTTCTTGTTGATTTGCAGCGATTTCCAACGTGTTTGAATTTGGATGAAATCCCACAGTTTTTGTTGGTCGAAAACTAACCCCACAGTTTCATGACTGAGGCGTGTACCAGACCTTTATGTTTCTGGGCTACAGCTGGACCCAGGGAACTGGGAAAATCATTGAACAACTTCAAATCTTCAGAAAAGATCATATAGATTCTGGATGAGTCACAATAACCACACGTCATGACGTCACTGGACTGATGGTTCGTACGGGGAATCATCCCCTTTTATGGCCAAAAATCTCGACTATTTCCGTGTCAGTGATGCCCTTTTAAAATTCAGCCAGATTGGGATATGTTGGGATTGGAATCCTAAACAGATCATGGAAACCTATAGGTTAACCTATAGCTGGATTGTAATACGATAGATATGCTGATGTGTTGACTAGAAGAATTCGGATATTCATTGGATATTCAATAGATCAGATAGATATAGATATTCTATAGGATATCATATCCATTCATATCCATTCACAATCACAGGATCAGATATTCTATTTTGTGATATTCTAAGGATGATATCTCTAATTATCATATTCAATATCAATATCCTAAGAATATTCTAAGGACCTTAGATATCATATATTCTATTATTCAATATCAATATCCTATATTATTCGTTGGATATTGATATTCTAAGGTCATCAGCCTGGGGACCCTGGGGATCACAGGATCTTCCATGGTCAAGTCATTTGGGGTTGGCGGAACTTTTGACGCTTGGAACCTCCCGAACTTGACCATTTTCATTAATACGTCTATACAATAATTAGATCTATATATTATTAAGTATTATTGAGTATTATGAAGTATTATTAAGTATTATTAAGTATTGTTACGTATTGATCTAGTTACTACTATTACCATTATCCTAGTATATCTGGAAATGTTCTTTTGCCAAACCAAAGTAAAACTTTCAGGGGGTTCATCTCTGGGAATGAAACGGGGAGTGAACTCCATGGCTGGCCTGCTGACCTCTCCAATGCTGCGCCAACAATTTTGAGGTTGGAGCCCGACAAAAGAATCGCTATGTCCGAAAACAGGGACCACCAAATCCATAATTTTCAGAGAAACCCAAATGATGCCTGGACTAGCAAAAACCCATCAAGAGTGAACAACGAACTTGTCATCTTGTCTTTCTCCCACAGGACAATGGAGGTAGTACATCCTCGTTTTGTTCAAAATCAATGGGGACAGTAAATGATTTCAACATGGTATCATCCCAAAGCAATAGCAACATGTTTCCCGTACCAGGACATGATTGGATTGTGCTTTGGGATGCAGGTTGCCCAAGCTGTACATGAAGATGCTCTACTGTTGCTGGGTCAAAAAACTGACATTGGCACAGCTGTTCGAACGGAAGTGGGACCAGGTCCACAATTTTTGTCAGCAAGTTGGATTGGCCATTGAGATTCGGAGGTTTCGATCAATTGGAAAATGGATGGATTATAATGGAAAATCCTATATTAAAATGGAAGTTTTATGAAGATTTGGGGCATCCCTATTTTAGGAAACCACCATTTTTGGTATGGTTCAACCAAGGGCTAGCAATGACCAACAAATTTGGTTCATTTTCCACAGCTGTGGTGGAACTAGGGTGCTCCACAAAAAGGGTCCGCAGTGCCCAGGAGTCTTCACGAATTCCAGTTCACAGACTTTATCATATCATTTTAGTGAGTTCTCTAAACTATATACGTATTAATATACATATCTGTATTGGTTAACCACTTGATATTAAACACCATATTAATATAACACTATATATCTATATTAACTATGTTAGTGGTTAACCTATACATACCTATTTACACACCCCTTTTGATGTGATTTTTAGGTTAACACGTATAGTTTTCACCAGTCGATCCGCTCCCTGATACCCACGACAAAGGCGACCCGCTAGGTGTGTCCTGCGCCATCCACGGTCGCGTGGTCCGCGTGCGCAACAAGGTCTTGCGCGCCAGCCCCGAAGGTGCACGTGGCATACCAGGAATGATGAATGGTTGGGAAATGAAGGGTTTAGCCAACAGAATCTTGGCAGGTTTACCAATGACTAAAGTGGTGATAGAATCCATGCCGTAGATGATGGGTATGTTGCTTAGATTTGGTGGGTATATTAAGCAACATGGGGAATTTCAACACGCCAAAATGGCTTGAATCCTCATGGTAGTTATTTTCGGGCTCATATCCCAAGCTATGGGGGCTTATTGATTATACCTATAAATCTATAAAGGTCACCTCAACTGCCCAACAACTTTTCCCATGTTGTTTCATGGTGCTTATTCCTCATTATTCCCCCATTTTATTTGGTCGCCTTTCACCATTTGTGAATGGCTTCCCCTTGTGGAAACTTCCTCCTTTCCAGGCCGCATCTACAAACCTCCCATGGGAAAGGTGCGAAGCCGGAGATCCCATGGAAACTGGGAGAATTGTGGGGTTTCTCTGTTTTTTTTTTAATGGATACCTCTGGTTACTTAACATAGCCATGGAAAATCACCATTTTTAAGTTCGGTAAACCATCTAAACCAGAGGGTAACATAGTTGGTGAAGTGCATAAATTAAACTTTATTAAACTTGATATAACAATCAATGAATTGGGGAGATATGGAGATGGCTATGGTTCACCAGTCGGACCAAGGAAGGGGATGAACACGGAGCGTCAGAGTCTAAGCGTTAGATTCAAGTTGGTGGATATCCTATTTGCAACCACATCATATTTATCAAACAAGTACATGTTGAAAAGCATTGCTCTTAGGTAAAAACTCCACATATCTCTATCATCATCAGTCTACATTCTACATGTGCTTTTCATGTTGAAAATCTCCACATGTTCGACACAGGGCGGAGGCAAGGGCAACTGAGCAGCGACGAGTCAAGCAGAGAACCGAGACGACAGCGAAGCGCACATCGCGCAGAGGGTCAGAAAAAGCAGCGGAGCTCACGCCTGCAACGGGCACCGTGGGGAAGTCTTGTTATTGATCTATGTCTATATATATATACATAATTATAGATAGATGATAGATGGATGGATAGATAGATAGATGGATAGATAGATAGATGGATGGATAGATAGATGGATAGATAGATGGATGGATAGATAGATAGATAGATGGATGGATATATAGATAGATAGATAGATAGATGGATAGATGGATGGATAGATGGATGGATAGATGGATGGATAGATGGATAGATGGATGGATAGATGGATAGATGGATAGATGGATGGATAGATAGATAGATAGATCGATAGATCGATAGATCGATAGATGGATGGATAGATAGATAGATATGTAAATATATAGATACAGATAGTAACCCTCCAACAGATGATAAGATATGGACAGGATTGCCAGGATGGTAGGTCAATGTGATGTCTTCGCCATGTCTTTTTCCTTAACAGGGATCACCACAGTTGAACTAATGACGGCTTGATGATTTGGTTAGGGATTGTTGAACCAAAAAAGGGACCTTCAACCTTTAACCAACATATCAAAGACAGGAATCTATCCAACACAAATAGAAATTGCACATGGTTGAAGTCATTGGGAAAACTGGCTGGTGATAGCCTTGCTAGCCGGACGCTAGCCTCCGGGAATCAAGTTGATGTGGATTTTCCAGCTTGCGTTTTGTTACCTGACGGTAGGTTTTTTACACTCGTTCAACAGGGGGTATCTTGGGGTATCTTGGCGATTGCCCTGTTGAGCGGCAAATTTTGATCTGCTTCAATGGGATGGAAGAGGACAGGATGTTTCGAGAAAGGGGAGCAGCAATGGACAGACCAATGGGCACTGGAAACCAATACCTCCCTAGGTAGAATCACATGAGAAAAAACCACATGGTATTTGGACCAATCGTCTATTGATCATTGTTTTCAATCATATTAGACTCCCGATCAACCAACCTGAAAAAACAGCCCACCATTTTGTGCCAACCCTCATATACCCCATTGTTACATAGTATATTCCGATGACATCACCATAAGATAGTTGGTTTCATCGCTGTGTTCTTGGTTAAGATGCCCCAGGGTGGGATTCGGGTGCATTATGGTGCATTAAATCGAAATGTATGTAGCATATTGTAGCATCAGGATGTACTCTATTTCCAGGATATCTCACATCTATGGTTCCATGGCAGGTGGCTCAATCTCCCCCAAACGTGCCTCAAACGTGCCCGTCATGCCATCCAAACGACGCAACAACGGCCGCTCCAAGCATGGCCGCGGCCACACCGTCACAAAGCAGCATTTTTGAAGTCCAAATTCGTCTGCAAAAATGAGGGAAACCATGAAAATTCGGGCTCTAACCACCAACAAAGCTATTTGAAAATGCACCACACGTGATTTTGACCATGAAAACTGTAGCTTTGGCTTGCAGACATTGAGTTCTTGACCATTGAAAATTGGTGGGGCAAGCAACAACCAACCCCTATAGATAATGGTTGGTGCAGTGATGGACCCGTGCCAGATCTCAACATATTCCTCACAAGCTTAATATACGATACATGAGATGAACTCGCCAGTTGTAACTGGCCCGTCTGTGGAAGAAACCACCCAAAATGGGGCAACAAAATTCACTCAGGTGCAGTAATAGAAGCCATCACATTGAAGTTCGATCCCAACTAGGAATGTAGTACCCCTTAACAAAGCCCAATTGGGGATGGTTTACAGCATTGGGTTTCGTTATTGTTGTCATATATCATATATATATATACATCAATATATCAATATATATATATACATTCCAATAATATCATCACAAACTGGTTGCATTTTAATCCCCATGAGGATATGATAATGGTAGTAATATGTATAACAACTATATATATAATTATATATATGATATATGTCGCTATTATCCACCAATAATTTTACAACGATCACATTGCTGTGCAACTATGGTCCCACAATTGTTCCTTATGTTCTCCATTTTGCTATTGAGTTTTACATGAATTTACCTCTTTATTTGGGATGTAGGCTATTTATTATGGGACTTCAATGGACTTCAACCATCTTTCTGGAAGATGAAACCTGAATGATCCATGGTTCATAAGCCGCTATCAGTGGTCGTTGGTGGTTAATGAGCCCTTAGTAAGGCTTAGTAAACCCTTGTTGTTTTCTTGATGAAGGCATTTCCCAACTGGAAGTACTGTGGTGATATGTGGTGATCCTCTTGTTGTGTCCCGATGATTGCCTGATGACGAGACGTTGCAGCATTTGAGCTATTTGAAAATCATTGGTTGATTGGTTATGAAATAGGGAATTATGCCTGGGTTCTTTGGCGACTATGAACTATCTACATCTATCTATACCCTCTGGTTATGACTAACAGTTCGCCATGGGAAATGGCCCTAATCGAAATAGATGGTTTACCGAACTTCAAAATGGTGATGGCTTCCATGGCTATGTTAAATATGGTATCTATAATAGGAAACTGTTTAACCAACATTTTTCAACCCCTGCAGTGGCCAGGCCATTGTGCGCTGCTCCAACTGCTGCCGCTGCGTGCCCAAGGACTTTCGGGATTTCGGGATCCCAAGGGGATGCCAAAACCATGGGGGACTTGTCATCAGAAACAGTGATTTTTCATAAGACATGTCATGCAACTAGACATGGCCGAAAATTACAGGGGTATATCAATTAGCAACATATATCATACAATGTGAGGCCCCCAAGATATCTAAGTTGGTTTAGATTCGCCCCAGTAACTAGTTCGTTATAAGTACCATTTTTACCATAGTCATTGTAGTTATGTTCACCAACTTAGCGATTCCGAACTGGGGCAGCACCTTGTAGTTTTAAATCAATGGTACACTGGTGAATTGGTTGGTTCATAATTCCAATAACCATGGCTTATGGTAGATATAACGAACTAGTTAATGGGTCATATCCCAAGCTATGGGGCCATAGAATGCTATGGGCACCTTTTTTGGATGGGCCGAGGTCACCTTGATTTTTTTTCTGCCATGGGGTGAAAAGCAAGCTATTTGCCAACAATTAAACGTGGCACATGGTGTTTTTTTACGGGAAAATCATGTCATAGAATCTTTAACTACAATATATATATATATATAATCATTGATTACCATATTTAGAATCTTACAGATCTTATAAAATATATTAAAATACTACAAGTGGATTTGAACATTGCCATTACCAGAGGAACTTCAGGTCCTCCTAGCTCCAGGACAAGGCCATCAAGCGCTTCCAGGTGCGAAACATGGTGGACGCCTCGTCTCAGCGAGATTTGAGGGAGGCCAGTGACTTGGTGATCTTGGTGACTGAAAATGTTGGTTGAAGCAGGGAAAATGTGTGGTGTTTTTTTTTTGGTTGGTGGTTTGGAACATTTTTTTCCATATATTGGGAATAGTAACCCCAACTGACTAATATTTTCAAAGGGGTTGAAACATGTTGAAACCACCAACCAGTGTTTTTTTTTCCGGAGGTCAAGGACCTGAGAAAGGCGAAATTCAGCCCAATGGTAAGTCCATTGAAAAGGGATGAAAAGGGGACATTTCACCGAGAAACAATGGGATTCGATGTGCAGTTTGACCAATTTCCAGAATACGACTTTGACTATCAAAGACAGAAAACATGGATAAGCATTGGCGGTAGTTTAGCCAGCCCAAAATTGGATTTTGCCTCTGGACAATTCACAATGCAGGTTTTGCCACCAAGCACATAGATGTTTATCCTAAGTATCATATGATGCGACAATTAGTTAAACCACATTTTGAATTCCAAATATGTCCACCTTACTTCTGTCAATTACATATTTTAGTTCCAAAGGTTTTTGTCCCTTAAATCCTCATTGTTCTATTGCTGAGGTGTGTACCAGACCTTTATGCTTCTCGGCTGCGGAGCAACGATGGAGATGTACCTTGAAAATCCTTGAAATCCACGATGGAACTCCGTAAATTGATAGTTTTCAGATGTGGAAACAATGTGACCTGAAAACATGTGGATTCGAAGTTAGATTTCAGGGACTTGGTCTTTTGTAATCAAAGGTGACAATTTAAAAAAATCAAACACTTGATTGGATTTGATTCATGGTTTGCCAGTCAATATATTTTGGTAGACAAAGATCCAATCATGGTCAGAAAATTGGTGAACTCAGTTCGCTTTCAGCACTCTGCCTTCAGCCCATTGTTGTGAGGTTGCCCAAGCTCTACATGAAGATGCTCTACTGTCACCTGGTGTTAAGCGTGAGCTTTTCCAGCCTTCGTCTCCAGTAAACCAATATGTAGCTATGGAAGTCCATGGTAAGTTTACTGGTACCCAAAATGGCCTTGTC
>Ga0126342_10000840_pt1 | contig 38330 bp, 30 predicted proteins | sample Cyp1metagenome_FD_92528 | JGI IMG/M metagenome (GOLD analysis project Ga0126342, IMG submission 92528) | Coral microbial communities from Lord Howe Island, Old Settlement Bay, Australia - Cyphastrea 1 metagenome | ecosystem: Host-associated > Invertebrates > Cnidaria > Coral ...
ATGGGGATGGCGCTGCTGGTGAAAGGCCAGCCAAGCGTGCCAGAACATAAGCTGAAAGCTTATGAATTGGGTTTTGAGATCCTGAAAAGTGTAGATGACAAATTCCCATAAGAACGTTATTAAGCCATTTTTGGAAAGCTCAACACTATTGATTATGACATTTCCAGAAATTGTTGAAAGTAAGGATCGTCTTTGGAGAGGAACATGTGCAGTCGACAACGTACGTGCCAGAAGAAAAGGAGTACGTGGCAAACTGTATGAAATACAAATTTCACCTGAAAGGGGTCTTCGCAATTCCCTGATAATTTCCCAGCTATTTTGGCCCTGGAATATGCTCGGCCCTGGAATATGGGCAAGAAATTGCTAGAATCATTAACCATTATTAACAATTATTATATAACAATTATTAACCATTATTAACAATCATTAACCATTATTAACCATTATTAACCATCATTAACCATCATTAACCATCATTAACCATCATTAACCATCAACATCAACATCAATATCGTTACCATCAACATCCCCATGTTTCTTCTGCGGTGAATCCGGCGAATCCCCATCTTTCTTCGGGGACCCGCACTCGCAGCCCAAAAACGCGGGCCCCTCCTGCGAAGATCAAGGGGATCATTGGATTATTTATTAAATAAATATTGGAATATTTAATGGAGATATTCCAATATTTAAGACCAATATCAATTCCAATACTCATTGATCCAATATTGGAATATATCATTGATCAACCAATTGATATTGGAATTCATCTAACCAATGGATGTTTAATAAATATATATCTGGTTGGTGGTTGACCTACCCCTCTGAAAAATGATGGAGTGAGTTCGTCAGTTGGGATGATGACATTCCCAACTGAATGGAAAAGTCAAATTCATGTTCCAAACCACCAACCAGATATAATGGGATAGAATGGGACATATTATCCCAGTATTCCCATTCATATCCTAACTCTTAACAATGGTATTTTCATTTTATCAATGGGAATTTCAAGATCCTAAAATGGAGGTACTGTACCATGTTTCAGGCTATATTTTGAGGGGATATTCCCTGAAATTAAGCCCTGATATATAGAGGCCAAACATATATGGTAGGTACCTCCAAACCATCCCAAGATAGGCTTCAGAAAATTCTGGTTTCTGTCTGAAATTGAGATGGTCCGTCATGTTTGGAAAAAAAAACATACAAAACATTGGAGTTGAAGATTTGTTATAGTTTTGAACCGTCCAGTTTGGGGTTGACAATTCAATTTAAATCAATCATTCGTTAAGCCATCAATTTGTGTACTTTACTAAACCAGAAACAAATCCGGATTGATTTTGACCCTTTGCACAGATGAGATCCAACCCTGCTTGGAGGATTGTGGCTCTTGGGTATTGATCATTCACCCGGGTTTATCCCATAATCCGGATCCTTTTTTGGGGGGCTGCCATTAGTCTAACTTACAATCTGGTCTAAAGCATGTTCAAGGGCGTATGATAGAAATATCGTATTAACTCTCTGGGTAAAACCTCTCTCTCTAGCAGGTTGTTTAATAAGTTTTCAACTTCCTGATAAGAAGACACCCGACTTACTAGCCAGCTATAAGTTGTAGCAGCTCAGAACCCGTTTATGATCGGTTCGCACCAATTTAAGTGGCTATAACAAGTATTTAACTGTAGTTACAATCGCCACAGAGTTATAGGTCAAACTATAATGGTATAATCGGTCAATAACAACTTGACTATATTTTTCAAACAATAAGATACACCATTCTAGTGGGTATGATATATAAATTTACAAACTATTCTATAATAGTTCCAATAACAACTTTACCCATATGATTCACTGTTTTTGTAACGTTGGTAACTATGAAAAAGACTATAGTATTGTATATCCATAGTCCATAGTTATCCACTGTTAATTACCATATTACAATATACAACTTTACCATTTGGATATCATCCCATGTTTCTCCAATGTTTATCCAACATTTATCCAGGAGTGCCTGCGCGGGGCGCAGAACTGCTACGGCACCGCGGTTTTGCAACACGCCGCCTGGGTGTGTTTGAAAAAATATGTGGAGCCTTCACCAATAGACCCATAGTCAAGTTCAAAAATTGTAACTACCAAGGATCGAAACTCATATAAATATATATATATATATATACCATCTGGTTATTTAACATAGACATGGAAAATCACCATTTTTAAGAACGGTAAACCATCTATTTCTATGGGCCATCTATACCATGGCAAACTGTTAGTCATCACCAGGGGGTATATTGATAGTCAAAACGAGCTTTCAACATTTACCCTAGGCTAAACGAATTAATCGATGTGGAAAACCAATCGTTTTCCTAGGAACATGATCTAGTAATCACTCGAAATGATAAACCTATTTCATGGGAGCCATTTGAAAACGGGAATGGCAATATATATATATATTATATAATGGGAAGTGATATGAAGTGAGATAACAAGTCACTAGGGATAATTATAGGTAAGGGAATTTCCAATAAACTTACGTACTCTCCGGAAGTTTAACATAGCTATGGTATAGATGGCCCATTCAGTTCAATCAATTACTAACATGTAAAAAATGGTGCCTTTCCTTAGCTATGGCAAATTATCAAAGGGGAATTTACCCATCAAACATGTGGATCAATAGGGATGAAAACACATAGTTTCCCGATTGGAAAATGATCTACTTTAATGGTGGGTTTTCGACATCTATTTACCGGAGGGTATAAGTTATAAGGTAAGATCAAATGATGTATGAATCAGATTGATTTTGTGATATTTTGTCAAGAATAATGGGGATCTACAAGAGATATTACAGTATATAATCTGAAAAATATGATGCATATTAGCAGAAGTAAAACTCTTATTGATTATCTTTTGGGGTAACAATGGGACAATAGGGTTTACCCAACAAAAATGCTTGATGACCAACAGTAACGGGAAAGATATGCAGATTGTATTTTTCTCGATTCTCAGATGAAACGCGTTTCATCCTTGCTGCGGTAGCTTGAACAATTCTGGAGTTCGAACCACCATATAAACTTATAAACCACTAAAAATAATTAATGTGATCTTGTAATCTACTTGGCACCGTCACTAACATGTCATCATTTTTTGTGGTTTATATCTTTCATGGTTATCATCCAAAAATGGTGGATGTAATAGGAATTTAATGATGGCAGTGTATTCTGGGGATATATACATTCATACAACTTGACTTCTTCATGCCGGAAAGGATATATATACATATATATATATGTATATGTATATATATATATATGTATATGTATATAACTGGAATTAAATTATATTATATACAGTAATGGGATACATTCCGAATTTCAAGAGGCAGTTGGTTTGTTTGGATTTATAGTTGATGAACATTGTTAATTAGGGGCATACTAATGGGATATAACAGGATATAGGTAACCAAATGTATGAACATTTGCCCCAACACTAGGTGATATGATCTACTACCATTGGGTATGTTTATTTTGGGTGGAAGTCAAATAATAACATATCCCATCCCTTGAACAATAAGAAATTAATACGGCCTTGTTGAGTGCTCATTATTAGGAGCTCAAAAACACAATGATTGCTGCTCAGGGTTCCGAGATTGTACCCTTAATACAGATGTCCCCAGGGGAAAATGTAGGAATTAGATGCAGCAAAACTGTATTTGGGGCTGCAGTTGGGCGTATGAATGTGGGTACATATAACTATGGGAAAAACCTCCAGAAGTTTGGTAATATGGGTCTTCTACAACTATGATTCAATAAGCCACATCCATTTCTGCATAATCTGCAGCCACTTCTCGTAGTCTTTCCCTAACAGGTGAGACCCCCCAGTGTTGCTGGTTGGTTTATAAACCCATTGACTATAATACTTACCCTCTGGTGATTTAACGTAGCCATGGTATAGATGGCCCATAGAAATATATAGATGGTTTACCTATTAATAGCATTGTGATTTTCCATGGCTATGTTAAATAACCAGGGGGTATATGTTATATCATATCCCTTATAAACCCTAGTTAACCTAGGTACGTTTGTCAACTTAGGTATTGTTTACATGTGGGATATACAATAGGGACATTACCCAGATTCACCATGTAGGATACACGATACCACAAGCAAGTGTATATAATATCTATATATCTAATTATATAAACATATATAAACTAATATCCCTATGTAGCCTATTAGTATCTACCAGTAAGTGGGATATCCCTCGGTCATCAACCTGGATTGTTTTTATCACCTAGTAAAGTGGGTCCGCTCCAAGTCGGATATCCCGTACAGAGTGGTATCCCCCCAGGTATGTTGGTTGGCTAATAAACCCCATGAAGTAGTTCAATATCTACCATAAACCATAATGAAACATTAGCGAACTAAACCATCTTAGCCAACATATATCAACTATAAATCCTCATTTTGGTTGGCTAAATCACCCCTTTTGGTTGGCAAAATATAACAACCAGAATTAGGCAGTGACCATTTTGTGCACCACCGATGCCTTTTTTCCAGGCATCCGTGCCATACTTGGAAGCCGAGAAAAGGGTCATCAGCCTGCGCGCCGGAGGTGTCGTCGTGAGATAAGGAATCTTGGGGACTTATGCAGGAATATATGATGATATATATATATATATATACATATATATGTATATATCCTAAAACATATATTCTATATCAGATGTGCCAGGAGATTTTCCTTGGAAAATCTAGGGATTTATACAAGCAACATAATGATGATTTAGGGTTGATATAGTTGATTCATGCTGATAGCTAAGTTGGTGCAAACAACTTGGCGAACTGTTCGGTTTATACGGTTGTTATAAACCAACTTATAACTAGGGGACCCTACCTTGTAGTACCCCCTCCAAAACATAAAACTGCGCAACTCTACCAAAATGCTGGTAAATTGAGTTTTCTTAACTATTTTCTAATATGTTTGGGGCTTACAACATACCTCCAAAAATCTGTGGGCAACCCTATAGCAAATATAGTAATATAGCAGACAAATTGGATGGCAGAGCTTTCGCTGTGCTCCGCTGTTCAAATTTGCCCGGATATGGGGATGAGTCCAAAAAATTGCGACATACTTAGGAATTCATTCAGTGGCTTCTAGTCTTGAAATGATATGTATTGAGATATACCCCACTGACTAGGCGGCTGTGTGCCAATTTCACGGGCCATTCATTTCACTCAACTAAAACAATTCACGGCCATGTTACAGATAGGAAATGCAGCTTCTTAGTCCCTGAATTTGCAGGGAAAATCTACAGGAAAACTCTACATTTCATGTTGGAAACCATTTTTCCTCCAGATTTTCCCAACAAAACCAATCCAAAGACTTAAGGCAACCCCCAAAAAATGCCCTTCGACCAGGCCACCAGGATGTTGCTTCGATGATGGTGAACCAACATTTACCAACATTTACCCGGCCTGGTAAACGTTTACATAACGAACTGGAAAGATCCACCATGCTATTGATGGTTCAATCAACAATTTCTATGGAAAATCATCATTTTTAATGCGAAAATTCACTATAAATGACCGCTTTTTGTATGTTTACCAACATTTACCAACCATAGTTCCAGGATGTTCCAGGTTTCCCCATAGGCTTTTGCCACTTTTCGGCATTGCGCTGAAACCGACCAGACTTCCCCACCGACCATTGTGGATCAGCTCAAATCCTCCGCCTCAGCGGCTGAGGCTGTTCTGAAGAGAGTCGAAAAAAATACTCGACAGTAACTTAAAGGAATGCAACTTAAAATTTCAGAACGAATACTTCACAAAATCCCGGTCTGAAGAAAATATCGGCGAAACATCTGGTTTTTGTATGTTTTTGTTATTTGTCTGTTGAGATCTATGACTTTTCCTGCCAGTCTCCATCAAATGCAGCGCTAGTCATCAAGGAAATCTGGTAACATATGTGCCCATGGTCACAAGATGGTATGTAAATTGAAATCCCACCATCAATGGCCCAATTTATGGGTAGAAAAAATAACGTTTATGAAACCGGGAAACCGATGACCGTCCCCCAATCTGGGGTATACAATTCAGTTTCTGATCGTTCATTTTATATATCCCATAAAACATACTATTAAGATGAATTCCTATCTTCAATGATTAAAATATATCCTGTTTTTTTTACTTCAGCTATGATGAATTTTCCACCTCTGGATGGCTTTGACTGGTCTAGATCTGTGAAGGAACTAGCAGATTTGCGGAAGTTGAATTGAATGAGTGAAAATACACAAACATCCACTAGCATCCACGGGCTCACCTTGTATTTTTCATTCAATCCATGGACTCATAAGCTTCCAACCTTACGAGCCTATCAAATGTCATCTCAAAAGACCTGAGAAGTTTGCCACTACCAGATTTACATGTTGCATTCAGCCTGCCATTTTGGGACATCTCCTATGTTTAAAACAAACATACACTTTGAAATCTAACATGGGACCATTATATGGCCAATCTTGAAATTGACCCAGCTATCAGCAACAAGAATCAGTTTCCAACATTGATATTCATGGATATTCAGATATATTCATTGATATTCAATAAGACTTCCACATGTTCCATAAATTTCCGCGATATAAGCCATTGATCAGTGCCATCCTTGGCTTTGCGAAAGTCCAGCAGCTCATCTTTTTTTCCACGGCTGCGGGCGATTCACGTTTCGTGAGGCCGCAATGGGGTTTCACGTCGAAAAACGTCCAAAGGAATTGGTTCTATGAGCAAAACTAGGGGTTAAACAAACTCTAATCTAATGCAGAGATATGTATATATATATAATATATATAATGGGATATTTCATGGGCTATCCAAGCAACTTAATCTCCTCTATGAGCAAAAATGGGGATTAATTCATCTTTAATCGGCATCTATCGGATATTTCATGAGGTATCCAACCAACTGAGTGTGATTCGGGTGTGTCTGGGAATGGAGTATACCCCAAAAATTGCGATTTTCAGAGGGATATTAATAGCGATTATCCGTTGGATTTAGATTGATTTAGGGGTACCTTATTTTCAGACAGAACCATGTGTGGATCCAACCATCCAGTGAGGATTTGATAATTTAATATGGGAATTCAATGAGAACATGATGCAAATGAGCAATTTAATATGGGAATACATAATCATATTCATATACTATATGTTAATAATATAATTATATATTATATTAACATATATCAACGTATATTAAACATTTGATTCCACCTGAAGGCATCCATTTATTTTGTTGGGGGGGGGGGCGACGCATCCATTTCGAGTCGTCCAAGCAGAAAGATCATGTTGCGGAAACAATTTCATTGGGTACGTTTCCCATCGGTGGTACCACGTGGAAAATGCTTCCCATTGGTGGTACCCCCAGTTCTCATTCATTGATTCATAGGATTGTCCATGTTTTTTTTCGATAGGATTGTCCATGAAATCCATCAACCATGGTAAATCATCCATAAATTATCAACTTTAAATAGGTTCATCATCCATTCATAGATGGATTTTCCATGAAATGCACCATCCAGCTATTGGGGGACCATGACTTAGGAAACCTCCATAAATCTAAGGTTGGCAGTCGAGGCAAGATGTCACTCCACGAGTTTGGCTATTGCAACTTTTCTGGATATGCAGGGGGTGTCGTCAAGACTTCATTGTCAATTCCAAAGGTGGTTGAACACGCTAAAAGTTGAGACGATATGATCAAGAGATTGGTCTAAGGGAAAATACTCCAGAAAGAATGGTGTCCTTCTCAATGTTCCATAATTTTGCCTGCATTGAACAAAAATGGGACAGGACTATCTCTGGTTCATCCATATGGCTTGCTTGGGATTTTGGCTGGGGACATGAACCCACCACACATTTTCGCTGCCGCCCTTCTGTCGCAAGCATCTGAAAGAGTTCACTGATCTGATGCCCGAATTCGCAGATGAAATGCCCACAACTATTCCATCTTCATCCCCATTTTTTGTTGTCATCGGTTTAACCCCTTAGTAAATATTCATCCCAAAAAAAGGGGATCATAACCAAAACTATTCATCCTCCGTAAACTTTGTAGGCTGCATTGGTTTAACCCCTTTTTTTCATCTTTTTTTGGGATGTGAGTCTATCCTTCCCAAGCCGCAGATATCCATGATGGCCGGAGCCAGGTGCATCAAGGCGACACGGAGCCGCATCAGTAATCCTAGATGCCGCAGTAATCCTAGAAAGATGTAGTTTTTTTTCCGGAGATTGTCTGGTTGGTGGTTCTTCCAGGATCAATTAGGAGGCCAATACTTTAATATACTTTGAGCTGGGGAAATAGTGTCCCATCTTTGGTCAAAACATATCCAACAGGAAGTGAAACCACGAACCAGTCTTGTTTCGGGAGTTTCAAAAACCCAATGGAGCGAAGATTAATTTTGCAACTTTAGAGTCTCTGACGTATCCGAAGCTTAAGTGACCACATGTTAAGTACAGTGCAAGAGTCCCCCCACAAAAAATTACAAACTATCTCCCAGCGCTTGTTCAGCGCTATCCCAGCGCTGTTCAGCGCTATCCCAGCGCTTGTTCAGCGCTATCCCAGCGCTTGTTCAGCGCTATCCCAGCGCTTGTTCAGCACTTACCCTGATGCTCTTACAGCATCTTTCCCGTTGGCCGGAGCCTGCAATACCTACAGCGGAACACACCGCTAACTACAGCGGAACACACCGCTAACTACAGCGGAACACACCGCTAACATGTAACAGAGCGGACAACCGCTTGAAGTTTAGCGTTGGCACGGAGCCCAGGAATTACTTACAGCGGTAATCACCGCTAACATGTAACAGAGCGGACAACCGCTTGAAGTTTAGCGTTGGCACGGAGCCCAGGAATTACAGATGACGTGCAATGCTTCAAAAAACAGTCAATCCAGTTTGGTGATTCAAGTTTCAAAAATGGAATGTGTTCAAGCTTCATGTGCTTTTTCAATGTTCAGTGATCACTCTTCAATCATTTCGTTTCAAGTCAATGTTCATGGCCTTTGTTCATATTTTTCCACGGGCCGCAGGCTCCTTTTTGGGCCGCGTGCGAGGGCTGACCTTCTGAACGGATGCACCCAAAAATTTTGATCCAACCCTGGTAATGTTAGCCAAAACATGATTGAAGAACCAGGAATTCAGCATAATTCAGCAAGATTCCTGGGAACAAAAAAATTGGTTTCTTAGTTCTTGGCTACTTGGACCCCAAGAAATACTGCTTTCTGTTCTGTTTTCTTCAGAATTGTGAGATTCAATGGTTTCTCTTTGGTGGTCCAGGTAACCAGGTAACTATTCAGACATATCTACTTTCTGCAACTCCCAGTACCTCAATATTATCAATATTTTCATTTTTCGTGTTGCTGTTTCTACTTTTTCTTTGGCCGCCGCTTCAGATGCTTGCTCCACCCCATCAGGGTGCCGGGCGTTTCTCACAGCATCGCTAACACAGGCGGTTCATCGGCATCGGTGGAAGAAATCCTGCACCACCTTATATGGTTGAAAGCCTATAACAATTGCCAAAGTCCCCATACAAACCCATAGAATCCCTATATTTCATATATGACAATCCCCTAAAGTCACATATATTTATATATATAGCTAATATATAACTACTGTATATATATATATGTAGTAAATCTATAGATATATAGTAAAAATCCCGGTCCCATGGACCATCCACCGTTTTTTCCACCTCTCAGCCAGTCGCAGCATCCGGCTCTAAGCATCCGTCAATAAAGTCCTGGTCGGATCCAGGGAAATGATGCATATACACCCATAGAGTGTGTATGTCGATATGTATATATTGTGTGTATTAAATGAATATATATATATATATACATAATAAATATTCTATTATAATATTTGTATTGTTGTATTTACATATATGTGCCTTGAATTGTTGACTTAACTGTGCAAAAGGGGTGCAGTTGTGGTGAGCTGCTCCTGGATAGTCCCATTCTTTTCAGGGTCCCGTGGGAAAATAACGGGATACAACTAACCAAGAAGCGAATATGGACGGATTTTATGATTTATGATGGGATACAGATCCTTCACATAATCAGATATATGTTTGAGGATAGAATTCCTGGGGCATGGATAAATGTGTCTAGTCATATTATACGTATATATATATACATATCATTCTATTAGTAATTGCACTATGATGTATTGATGAGCATGTACTATACAGTGAATATGTACAGTCCATTTAACATATATATATATATACATGTTGTCATTGTTTGAAAGAGAACCACAACTAGGGCTCTATGGAAGAAAAACCGTGCTTTTATATTGTTCTGCAGTTCACCTGGTTTGGGACACATAGTTCACAAGCCTCTCAAGTGAGCGTTGTCTGCAAGAACCTTTTTTGTTGGTCCGTTCTTCTTTCTTGTTCAGATCCATTCAAATCCCTTTTTGGTTGGTTAAACCATATTTTCTTTTTGGTAAAATCCGCAGTCCTGTTGGTTCGGTTAGATCACCATTTAGATTTCCATTTCAATATCCAATTCATTTGAGCTAGATTCCATGTCATCCCATGGCTAATGCGATAAACAAGAATTAACATTGGTTAAATCACCATTTGTGTTGGTTAACTCCGCATTCCCATGTGTCATGCGAGACAAAAATTTCCAAACGTCATCAGGGATGACCTCGGAAACTACCCAACTGGGGTGAAGATGGATCATCCTGAAAAATATGACTTCGTCAGTTGGGATGACGACATTCCCAACTGAACGGAAAGTTATAAATTCATGGAAAAATAATCCATTCATGTTCCAAACCACCAAGCAGTTTTGCAATTTTGATAGGGGGAAAAAAAAACGCGAAAACTCTACGCAAGGGTTCCTGTAGCTTTGCACTTCAATGACTTCTAGGAATGTTTGACCCTGTCAACAAGTTCAGCAATGACCACCCAGAAGTCCAAGAAGAAAATACTCAATCAGATGTCAGAAGGTTGGGACTGAGTGAGGTTGATTTGGACCCGCCTTGTCCTTTGGACATGTCTTCAAACTTCAGGGCTTTTTTTGCCATTTCCAGGGCTTCAAATGTGTTCTGTCCCTATCAACCTTGGGAGGGTGAAGCATCAACCAACCATCGAAATTGGGTGGATGTAAGGGATCAAGATTTCACTGAAAAAAACAGAAAACCATCGAAAAAAAAAAAAAACATCGCTCACCTAACAGCTCCACCTTGAGAATAGCCTATTCTTGGGTTGGAAAGTAGTCTGAAAAACCCCCAAATCACCAACTCAAGGCAGGGTCATCATATTAGGTGGGGGATGCTAGTCTATACCCTCTGTCATTCCAGTAACTCAGTATACTGGTTGGTTATGGAACAGGGATTCCCAGTTCATGGATGATGCATCAACCCCAACATATAGGGTACTCAGGTCCCCCAACAAATCATCAACGTTCTGTCTTTTTGGGGGTCACTATGACTATGACTGCTTGGTGGTTGACCTACCCCTCTGAAAAATCATGGAGTTCGTCAGTTGGGATGATGAAATTCCCAATGGAAATCAATGTTCCAAACCACCAAACAGATGATGAAAATAGGGCTTCAACTAGAAAACAACAAACTCGATGCGTGACGTTGACCGGACCTGGAAGTTGCGCTGGAAGTGTTGACAGGCGGGGAATGCCACCTGAGGCAACACTTTTCAAAGGGACAAGGGAACCAAAATCCACAAAGATTGTTAATAATGGTCAGTAATGGTTAACAATGGTTAAATAAAGGTTAAGTAATGGTTCTAGTGATTACTATATCAACGTACTGTGGATGCTTCAGAAATCTTGCACATTGCGGCAGGGTAGATGGGGGATCCCATATCCACAAGTCATCCAAGTTACCATGGGTGTCAATACGAAGTCAAGTCGTATCTGACTTGGATGATTTGGGAGTACCATGACTTAGGAAAGCTCCAGATATCAACATGTTTAATCGGTACAGTTATGGCCATTTATCAGTTATAAGTACTAACAAAACCCCATTTATAGAATGTATAATCCCATAGAAATAACCAGTTACAACTGGTAGCCATGGCCATAACTGTAATGACCGTCATTGTGAAAAAATCCATGGGATTCGTTGGGGATCAATCCAAAAGAATGGGCACCAAAACCAGCAACTAATTATAGAAAAATGACGTGAATACAAAATGCGTAAATCCCTCCACAAATGTAGGAAAAAAAACGGAAATCCAACCAAATTGTAATGTTGAACAAGTCCGCAACAAACCATTCTGACACCGAAGTGTAGCCTATTCCAAAAACACCCTCCAGTAATCGGAAATCTAACCATCCAACAGATTGTTTCACAGATTTAAAAGATGTTTCATCTTAAAAATCCCCAAACTTACAGAAGTTGTTCACACGTTTTTCCCATCATTTTCCATGTTTTCCATGATTTTCCATGAGTTTGCCGAAAATAAAATATGATTGCTATGGTCTGTTGTCCATAAGTTTTCCATGATTTTACCATATTTTTTCTATATGTTCCATGATTTTTGTATAAGTTTTCCATATTTTCCATGAATTTTCCATGATTTGTCCATATTTTCCATGATCTTCCAGCCCGGAATTCCCCATCAACTGGGCCCTCCCAACGCCATCGCCCTTCTGCGGAATAACCGGCATCACCGTGCCGTCGCCATCGTTGGTCTCCAGCATGCGACCGAAGGCGCCAGCGCGAGGCTCCTGGGGAAGCCGAGGGTGATGGAAAAAAATGTCTCTTGGAAAGTTAGGTTTGACAAAATAACTACCCTCTGGTTATTTAACATAGCTATGGAAAGATCCACCCATTTTAATAGGACAACCATCTATAAATGAACCATTTTCCATGGCTATGTTAAATAACCAGAGGGCAACTTATTGATAGTTATATATTAGAATCAATAACATTATTAGATAAGATTACTGTATATACAGTAATAATTATCAAATAACTATCAAGTATGGATACTAATATTTATTTCATAGTTCTCAACTAACTTTTCACAGTTTTTCCTAGGATAAACTAACATAGATGGTGGAAAAGCCATGAGTTTCTCTGGTAAAATGATCTATAGATGGTGGGTTAATATCAACCCTGGATTAATAAATCCCTAGGCTGTTTCATTGGGAGGGTACCATTTAAGTATCAAATCATGACAGTTAGGGAGAATACCCCCCTAATTCATAAAGCATGGTTTATTAATCCGGGGTTGACATTACAACTATAGCTATAGTTGGAGAGTTCTTGACTGGCTATAATTATTATAATCCCATGTCCCGTTCATATTGTACACCCCCATTGTATGGTCCCAAATATGTGATTTTATCCCCAACATTCACCATGGTTTCCTGCGTGTGTTTAACATGAACGGGGGATGGGATTACTTAGAAAATACAGTCTTCAGTGCATAGAACTAAGAAATCCCATCCCTAAATCAGTTGCTATACGTTTCATTAAAACCTATAGCAGTAGTTTAAAGAGAAAAAAACTTCAAGTATCAATGCACCCATTACTAATTTTACTTAAGAAAAAACTCTTACTTCGACGACGTCTCCCTCAGCTAAAGCGGGCCGCGCTCACCGCCTTCCAGTCATTCACCACCAGGGCTGCGCTCACTTGCACCTGGTGAAATCTCGGAGGTTGCAAGTGTACAAAAAATCATATGTGATGTGTAGTCTAATATCTACATTAATGAATATATAATATTGTATATATATAATATATAATTAATTAATATATATATATCTATATTATAATATATAGCTATAGGATGGTATAGTTATAGGAAAATTTATAGTTTTTACCAATAGCTTTTCACTGCACCTCTATGGCCACCTCGGCAGGCCGTTGAGGCCCCAGGCCAAGCGCTGCTCGCGCCAGATTTCCATCACCACGGCCTTCTCGGGAAAAACGCAGAAAGGGCCCTGCAACCAGCGCAGCGCAGATCCGCACGGAGGGTCCGTGATTCGGACCCTAAAAAGCTGGGAGAGTTTCAAGGGGATGTGACAATGGTGAAACAAATGATATGGTTACTATGATTTGTTATAGATGTTACGAGAAATTCATGAGATTTTCCGGGAATTGAAACATGTGTCCAACATTGTCCAGCTCTTGTTGATGAATTTTGCAGTTTCGGGAATTCTTTGGCACCTGGTGACCCGGATGTTAGGAGCAGATTGACCACCATTCAACCTTCCCAGTTGAAGGATGACATATCTGGGGTTGAGAACTCCATGAAGGACCCGGGGTCTGGCGGTGAATTTCACAGGTTTAACACACACGCAACACCCTGGTCTTGCTGAAACCGGTCGGGTAAGGAGTTCCCAATAGTTCCCAGCTGCTTGCAAGCTGGTTCGTAGTTGGTACTAGAAAACCATCGCCCATTCTCATTCATTTAAGGTTTTTTTATGGGAATCACAAAATCCGTTATCAATAAATCCAGCTGTTGATCATCATTTCATATCATTTCCCCATTCAAATGGCCATACCTTGGGGTAGACCCCATGGCTTTGACAAAAAAACACCAAAACACAAGGACCCAAGGACTCGACGCATCGGCATGGTGAAAGAACCCTTTTGAAAATCATGGAAAATTCAAGGGATACGTATATATATATTATGTGTATATATATATAATGTATGTATGTAATGTAATGCAATGTAATGCAATGCAATGCAATGCAATGCAATGCAATGTAATGTAATGTAATGTATGTATGTACATACGTACGTACGTATGGATGGATGGATGGATGTATGGATGTATGGATGTATGGATGACATATATATATATATATATATTGTGTATATATATAGTATATATATACATAGTCTATATACTGTGCAAGTATGAATGTATACAGTATGCTTATGTATATTCGCAATTATATATGTACATTCACTGGGACCAAAGTTGACTCCCTCTTGTTTGATTGCTGAAACTTTGGAAAAGTGCACGTACATGATTGCTGGCGCATTCAGGCACCTTGCTCATGTCGATGTAGAAGAACTCGGTACCTTAGGGCAATTTTTTCGGTTGGCACAACACCATTCCTCAAAAAGGACAGGTTAGTGAAAAACCATCCCCATGGATCAATAAAAAATCTGACCAATAATTAGAGGCTATTGTTGGGCCAAAATTTATTATACACCCTAAAATTAAGATTCGTTCATGTGACTCTCTCCATGGAGTCAACAACACTATCAAAATGGTTTTCCCATTCAAGATTCACCTATTTACGGCATAGTCTGTGGGTGACTTTTCACGCGCAGTTTGGCAAAAACAAAAATGTATGTTGTCAAAATTGGATATATACCCTCTGGCAATCTGCAGGTCATGCAATTCACCCGAAACAAATGTGATAAAGGTATCTGAAAAAAAAACATCTAGAATGTTCCCAATAGATGTTATGGACCTGCGTGTTTTTGCGTTTTTGTTTAATCCCAGAATATTCCCAAATTATTATTAAATAGATTCATGTCACAATGGTGCTTACATTTATCTCCATGTGTTTAATGGTTTTCATACCTCCATACCCCCAAAGATCATGTGATTTCTCAATTATATCCCCATCACATCACCACTTCTTCCCATCCGCATTTTGTCCCAAAAACCTCACCATGACGTCCCATGAAGTCTTCCCAACATATACCATTATCATAATCATAGCATGGTATATTATACTAAGGACACGTTTGTATATATATATACACACACCCTCTGGCAATTTAACATAGCTATTGACAATGGCCATTTATAGTGGATTTACCCATGAAAATGGTGATTTTCCATAGTTATGTTAGTTTACCAGAGGGTATGTTGTTTAATTCCCATGCTCATTGTTTTCTATACCCATATCGAATATCTTATAGATATTATACCCATTTTTGTTCTATACCCAGATCCAGAAGTTGGGACGATTAATTTCCTCACGAGCTAATTTGCCCACAGTGAGAAGCCATGATGGATTGTGTATATTTGGTTTAGTTTTACCCCATTAACTATTTCTTATATACAGTTATGATCACCATCAACATCCATAAACCATACTTAACCTAGTTATAATTTGGCTATACCCCCATATCCTATAATATCTATAAAATCATGTACCAGGTGGTGCCCCCCAGATATAAGTTGGGTTGTAAACCATAGTAACTAGTTCGACATATCTACCACACACTCTAGTAAACTTGGAGTTATAAACCAAACAAAATAACGACCTGGGGCACTTGCAATTTATCCGGACAATCCCCATGATATTTGAAGATATCCCACTGGCTATTTGCTGGCTATTTCTATACCCAATTCTCATATAGATATCTAATCTAGTAGCATTATCTTCCTACAAAAAAAAAACAACTATAGTCACTACACGATCCGATTTTTTCCGGTAGTTATATATTAATATCTATAGTTGGTTTCTTTATATCAATCCCATAAACGATGTTTCCTCATTTATAGTGGTCTCAGATAGTTGAGTTGGTCTCTATAGATTTGGTTTCGAACCATATCTTCTTTACATAGTGTGGGTAAAACAAGTTCATACACCATCGAAAATATGTTGGTAAAGAAGACACCAGATATAGATAAAGATGGAATATGTTCATATTATGAATATATCATATATGCCAAGTGGACACACCCGAGAAACATGGGTTATTTACAGAAGCAATTTCACCATTTTTATAGGTTTGTATTTTTGGCATTAGTCATGGGTGGTTTATGACATTGTTTTACCCCCATTACGTTGGGATTTTGACCCCCATGACTCTCTGTTAATTTCACATGGCTATGGAAAATGCCACATTGATAAATCATTTATCCAATAGGTAAGAGGATTTGATCTTAATTAATCTATAGTAGGTTTCTATTTTCTGATTTACGTCTTAAGAAATGGATTAATTAGGAAACCTATAGATTAATTAAGATCCATTCCAAAGAAACCTATAGATTAATCTATAGACATAAATTTCCTAATAGACATATGACTATAGAAACTATGAATCTATAAGATGAATCTATAAGATTAATCAAAAAAATACCTCTATAATGTTTCTATAGACATTTCCCATCTCCTCAGGTCAAGTCACCAGCTTTGGTGAAGGTCCCCGCCACCTGCAGGTGGCCTCGCCAGCGTCGCCGGAGACCTCGTTGCCAATGGGACACTTAGGGAGAAAAACCATGGGAAAAGCAGAGGAAAACCATGGAAAAACCATGGGAAAACACGTTCTTTTTATTAGTTTCACGTTGTGTTCATTCAGAAACGGAGGTTTGAAGCATCAAAAAATGATGCTAATGCACGAGCTAAAATTACGGATTGGAGCCTCAAATATGAGCATTTCATCCAGGATTTATCCCGAATCAAACTGGACATTTTGAGAGGAACATTACAATATAAAGACAAGACTTTGGAGCTATACTCTTTTTAGACAAAGCCATATCCTTGATGTGACTTAAGATGTTGAAATTGATATTTCATTAAAATGAAAAAATAAAAATAATGGTGAATATTCCCATTTTGATGATGACTACCCACATATATAGAAAAATGTCTGGATTATGTTAAATAAAATACAACATCCTCATAAGCATGATCATTTCTAATACTGATTGGTGCCATGCCGAGTGTCATTCGTTGCCGACAAGATACAATTCTTTTGGAAGTATCTGAAAGTAGTTACCCTCTGGTAAACTAACATAACTATGGAAAATCACCATTTTCGATGGGTAAATCAACTATAAATGGCAATTTTCAATAGCTATGTTTGTTTACCAGAGGGTAGTTGATATGGGTTCAATGGGTTCAAACATTGGGGTGCCTATGGACCCACCGAATTGGCCATGTTTTTTGAATAATCCCAAGCCACTCAGTGCGCACCTGTGATGGGAGGTTTACGTATTCATTCTTTTGGCGGGAAGGGGCGACTGGGTATAATGGGATAAATCATACATGTGTATGTGGTTAGTGTGGATAGCAATACAATACACATTACAATTTGAACTAAAAACATTTTTCATTTAGTGCCAAAATAATCATATTGACTACCATTACTAACTACCATGGTTAATCATATGACATGGCCAACATGGATTGTATACTCATTTTGAGGGATGGTCATCAATCTATGTTCAAAGGAATTTATATACCAATATATACCATTATATACCAATGTTACTAGAGATCCCAGATATGGGATGGAAGACCAAAAATCATATACCAACTTTGACCCTAGCACATATTGTGGATGGACAAGATTCTGCACCAGTTGGTAGCTGGTTTATCCCATTACTATTCGATTCTTTGCAGGGTTTCATAGTTGCCAATAGTAACCAACTGGCGCAGGATTTTTGTTTGTCCACAATACAATAAAACTACGAGCTGAACGAAACATACTTTATTTGTTGTCATACCATACTCAGCATGTGAACTGCCAATACGAACTACGAGGATCATCCCACGATTCGTGGATAAAAAGCATTTTTTTCGTCGCTGATCCCATCAATAGATATCATATCCATATCCATATACCTACGGTTATCCCTATGAATATGGTAAAATTAATGCTTATACCTATATGGTATTATAGCATATCAATGGTTATATTATGATTTGATAACCATAATAACCATATCATATGGATATGGATATGGATATGGATATGGATTATACCATGTTATATAGGTATATTATATGGTATTATAGCATATCTATGGTTATCAAGCACCAGTGGCATTCCCTCCACCGTTACCCACTGGTTACCCGCAACGGTCCGTGCCGAACCGGTCGCCGGGAGCTCGCACGTGGAGCCACGGTGCCCGGGACTTTTCCTGGCATGGGATGTTTGGTATCTTGCCACTCGTGCTTGATAACCATAGATAACCATATAATATGGATAGTTTCCATCTATTATACCATAGGTATAACATGGTATAACCATGAATTATGCCATATGAATAGGGATAACCATATAATATGGATAGATTTGCCATGAGATAGTCTGGGCAAGAATATCTCGTTGTTACGTACTTGGAAGCCTCTAGTAATCCAACCTCGCCAAAATGGCGAAATCATAGGTGAATCTACAAATGGGTCCTCCATACTGTACCTTTCCAGACACCGCCATGTCACTTTCATGGTCCATTTTAGCGGGGAGAAACCGGTGGGTCAATTGTAAAGCCCAAGTTTGAACATACCCAAAGAGCTTCAAATACCTTGGAGGAACCCCTGAGGGGACACCTGAGAGATTGGACAATCAATGAATCTTGAATGAACCTGAAACCTTCATTCTATTTTGAATTCATATTCCAGACTCATACAGTTTGATCAGATCAACTCAGTTTCAAGTTTCATAAAATCACTAGTATTATGTTTGATTTCTGTGGATGTTTATAGAGTAAACCTTCACGGCAGGCTGGACGTCGAACAGTGGCTGCAGGGACCAAAACAAATCTTCCAAAGCGGGTCCCATTTTCCGACAACAAACATGTAGTGCCTTGGAAAATTAAATGGCTTGGCTTGACTTGGAATATTTGAAACATCTAGTTATCTTGAGTTCAAAACATCGAATTCAGGTATCACCTAAATCTTCGCTTTGCGATGCAATATATCCTGGCAGATTGGTCGTGACAATACCCTTCTTGTAAGATAGTGACAGCGATCGTGATCCATTTGTATATCAGTATTATCTGGTTGGTGGTTGACCTACCCCTCTGAAAAATATTAGTGATGACATTCCCAATATATGGAAAAATGAAATTCATGTTCCAAACCACCAATCAGTGATATATAATATATAAAACTTGGACTGAACCTATCATGGTGCTTAAATGGGTCCGTCCGAAGGAACCCCCGGGCCCTAAATCTCATCTTTTGCAGTCCTCTCCACAAAAAAAAATCATGATTTCCCCATCACATTGCTGGTGATATATCCCATTGCAACCGATTCTATACTCATGTTTGACTGTGAAAATCCACACTCTGTATATATATATATACTGTATATATATATACTGTATATATATAGATATAGATATAGATATAGATATAGATATAGCAACCCCCCAAAGAGATAGAACCGTGTTTCCAGGCTTTTTCCATATCGGTGATAGTTTCCCCTTATTTTTTCTAGGTTTCCATATTTTTCGTCATTTTTCCATATAGGTGGGTTTGGTCTCACCATAGTAACTGAGGGGAAGCTTGGGCCCACCATCCCTTAGGCACCTGCTTCTGGCGCCTCGAAACAAAAAGGCGCCAGGGATGGTAAGGCTTGGAGGCTCACCACGCGAAGAGTTAGAAAACTGATTTTTGTGTTTCTGGGCTGAGTTTTAGTTCACCCATGTGGGTGTGTCTGGAAATGGGGTATACCCCAAATTATCGCCATTTCATAGGGACACCCACAAATGTAGCGACGAATACATCCCTCAATTGAATCCAAATGGCTATAAATGGTTACTATAGTAGCCAATTTGCTTGGGACAATTGATGCAATGATGAGTCACCTTTGGGTTTAAGGGTACACTATTTGAAAAGCCAAACACCTCTGGTTTTCCATCGGAGAACATACGAATCCAGGACCAGATCCGACCAGTCGGATGATCCTCTAAGTGGAGATATTCGTGGGTATAGTAATGGGATATGATCAATGGATAGGATTTGGGATATTCATGTGTAGCTGGGAAATAAAACGTAGTTGTTACATGTTATTACTATGTGTTATCGGTGTTATGGCCTACTTACTACCCTCCGACAATCTAACGGTTTACTGTGGAAAAAGGACAATGTGTAGATGTTTTACCTATGTTTACCTATTATTTAATCCTATATGAATCCTATTGCAAATGATGAATCCCCAAATTCCCATAGCTATCCAAAATTACCAAAGGGTCGACTTCCGACCTTCAACAAAACTGAGAGTTACGTCTGAAAACGTGATATTCACCTCACTGAGGGGAATTGTTGGAATGTGATGAGAAAAAACACCTGGATTTTGGGGTATACAGATGGTATACACCATTTCTGGACACACCCATTTGACGAATTGTCCTGTTTTCTGGAGGATTTGGCATGGCAGTTGGGGGACCTACCATCCAATGCGGTAAACCCAATGCCATAAACCATCCCCAAAACCACCATAAATGGGTATAAACCATCCCCAGATCGTAGGGTTTCCCCGGTTATGGTACATTATGTCTGTTGCAATCTTTGTTTGTTCAAAGGTGAAGCAAAAAGAAACAAATCTAGATGTTTGCTGTGAGGATTCCAAATCAGAGGGTACCTTCTTTTTTGTCCATTAACCGGCTATTTTAAGGTACCAGGAGGATATCTGTCTGGGTCGCCACTGAACTGGTGACCAACGGTGACCGAGTCACCTCGTGGAAATTTGCACATCGCTGAAGGGGCACCGTTGCGATATATCGTTACACCAACAGAAGAAACATATCGATACAGAGAAGAAATGGTGGCCCAATGAGTCACAAAAATGACTGAAATTGGTGTGTCTGAGAATAGGGCCCCAAAAAATCGCAAAGCTGACCATAATTTTCGCCATAAATGGAGGTAATCCCAAATTGATTATCCATTCATGGAAGTCAACTGCCTTACCCAACCACCACATGGCGTCGATCGAAACCATTAGGGAGTTTGTCAGTTGGACAGTCGCAGTTTGGGATCATTTGTCCAACCAGATATTGAATACTACTGGCTGATATAAGTGCGCGATCAAAACGAGGAACAACCATGCCAACATGATTATGCACAATATATTTCACTATTACTATTGTTTACGAGTTTACGATTACATGAGTAATCCACATTTCAAATCATTCAAAAAACAATGAGACAAAACCGCCCGTCAGTTCTCCATCCACCTGGTCCTGTTCATCGATCCTTAGTTTGGCTGAAACCGTGTTTTCACTCGCATCAGTGTACAGGGTCTCCATGCACCAGTTGAAGAGTTAGGGCCCGGCAACAGCATTCAAATGCTGTGACTTTTTATTTACCCAACAAATCCAAATATGCATTAAATACTGCATCCTTGGGGTTCCAACAATTCGAGAAAACGTGCAAAAAAACAGTTATGGATTTTGGTTTGGCGTTTTTCTTGTCTCGGGGTATCCCGTCCCACCTGAAGCACGTTTGCCAAGAAACCCCAAGATCTTCAACATCACCATGACCCAATCCTGTTTTTCATGAGAACATGTGTTTGCCAATATGGGGGTTTCCTGAAATTGGGATACCCCTAAATCATCCACTTTAAAAAAATGTTTCTTTATTATAAACCTTCCATTTTGGGGTACCCCCACTTTAGCAAACCACCATATACGCGTGGGTCGAAAAGTGAGGCTCCACGGGACCCACACATGTCTGGTCATTTCCACTTGAAATGCATACGATTGTTGACACATACCATTCCACGATTGCACTGATCCACACCTGTGTTGTTTGATGGCAACTGAACAATGAGAACAATGGATAAAATGACAAATCTACAAGTCAATACAAATCACCAAACTAAAAGGGTGGCACTGCCAATGCCTACAATCAAAAATGCCTATGTGGAGGAAGAAGAGGATGATGCTGCTGCTGATGATGATGACGATGATGACGATGCAATGATGCAATGACGCAGAGATGCGCACATGCATGATGACAGGATTCCGGGATTCCTGTGGGTATGCCGTTAAACCGTCAAAACATGTCAAAACCATCACTTGGAATCTGCAAAGTTCAAGGCGCTTTATCAGGTTCACTGATGTTCACTGTGCATGTTGCGCATGTGCACTGCATATAACTCCGAATTTTCTGTATGGGGTTGGGAGACAGCATGTCGGGATCCATTTTCATCTCGAACTCCCAACAAATCGCAAAATCAAGAACTTCATGGATCCATGTGGTCTGCCTTCATGTCCCCCGCAGCACTGCACCACTACTGTATCTTTAGGTTCTGGGTAAATGATTGACTCGGCCTTTGGATTTAATAAGATTTAATAAGTGTCCGAATTGTTCTTTGAAGCTTCGATTTTCTCTCGGGGCGCCAGGCAAACACAAACATTCGTTCTGTGGTACACGCGGTCAAGATTCAAAAACACATGCACGTAATGAAAAAATGAAGCAAGTGTTTTTGCATGTGGTCGGCAACTTAAATCACACACGGCCGTGTTAACTTGTGCCGACAGCTTCTCAACATATACCCGACGCGCGCATCCAAGCACAACAGCCGTGAAACCGCGCGCCTGCACGTCGTCAGATTTCTGCATGTCCTCGAGCCCTCAGTCGTGCAGAGGAGTTGCATGGTAGTTCCCTGAAGCTTCCCCCGTTGTTGAGCGCCACTTTGCCCAAGCCCGCCCGCAATTCCAACAACCAGTCAGCAAAATCCATCTCGGCCGCTGGCTGGCTCATTCACTGTGCTAAGCTGCAAGCTGGCAGGGTTCAGGGGCCAGTTGTCAATCGCTTCCTGGGTTCGTTTCTCCTTACGAGCGGCCCATGTCCACAAAACGGGCTGTGCCAGCAGCGGCTCAGCCCTTTGCTTCCTATCTTCTATTTGGGTTAGCTCAAACGAGTTTGCTTCAAGGAAAATCACGATAAACCACCCGCTTTGGCCGCGCTCTATTCCCAAACGCCGAAGGGAACCCACGCCTGAAGCCTACGTACATCCACCCGCAATTCTGGTTTTCGTAGGCCATCTTCCAGCCTTGATGCAACCTATGGTGTCCTACATGAATATGTAAATGGAATTAATGCTGTTCAATGCAAAGATGTATGTCTAACTGCCTAAGTTGTCCATCTTTCAGCTTGGAGCCTCTTCAGTGTGTTCATCTGGAGCTTTCCCAAAATGGATGGTACCCCAAATCATCCAAGATTAAACAAATTTAGTATTATTGCATTTTGATGACAGCCAGATACAGCCACCGGGTCAACTGATCCACGCCGGTCCTGTATAGCTAAAAATTGGGCACCATGGCACCAGCGGATTGGAGATCGTTCGCAAAGATAACTGCTTGGTGGTTGACCTACCTCTGAAAAATATGAAAGTCAGTTGGGATGATGATTCCCAATAGATGGAACAATTTCAATAATCCAAATGTTCCAAACCACCAGCCAGATAAGCGAATGTCAAGGGATGGATCAACAGGAAATACAGGGTCCTTGATTCTGATGTATAGTTAGCAAGGCACACGGCCCACCCCTTGCCGTCTCCGCAGATTGGGTTGGCGGTCTCTCTACGAAATCCGGTTGGTGGTTTCAACCCCTGCGATGCCAAGGAGTTACTAACCACCATCAAACCTGCGCAGCAAAAGGGCTTATTGAACCTTTATTTTTTGGGGGTGGGTGGTACCTTTTGGGGGGCAACCCTCGAACTTCCGGGGATTCCAAGAAACCTAAACCACCAGTTGTGAAGAGACCCATTTCAACAGGGCCACCCGTTGGTCTGTGATGGCCGGGATCAAGTTGTCTTGTTTTCATCCAACTCAAGGCTTTTCTCCACCATAAATCCAAGAGATATTGCAGTTACAGAAAACTATCCAAAATCCAATATCAATCTACATGTTTCGTGGTTACGTTAGATCCCATAGTTGAAACCACAGGACCTGGGACACACATACCCGGCATACCCTAAGGGGGGGAATTTGAACTGGGCATTTACCTCCCAACTTAGAAACGAATGGGACAATGACAGGAAAACACCCCGAAGGAAACCTGGTGGAAAGCGCTTGGTCTCATGATGAATTCGGATCCGTTTTTACTTGTTGACTTCTTTTTTTAATGGGGGTGGGATTGCATAACTTGAGGCCATCTATGAGCAAAGAAAAGCAAACTAAAACTACTTGGATGTGCACCGCAGTTGGCATGTGGTGCCCATGGTTAAAACCCATTGAAAATATGGAACCATCATGGGATAGTATATGGACATCCAACCAGTTTCACCATTGTATACCATGACAGTCGTGTCCAGCGATCGGATGGACCAGCAGGATAACTCATATGGAGGTTTCCATAAATGGGGGTAACCCCCAATAGCTGGATGGTTTATAGTGGAAATCCCAATCTAAAATGGATGATAACTAGGGGTACCCCCATGACTTTGGAAACCTCCATATGCTCGCCATGTCCTGTTGCTCCCAAAAGTCCGGAAAGCGACGCTCCTACGGCGATTTAAGGGATGTTTGACAGGCAACCAGGGTCCTCATTAACAAAAGGCTGAGTGAATGCGGGTGACATATATTTTGACATGTATCTTGCCATATCTTATACATTCTGACATATAGCATCTGGTTATTTAGCATAGCCATGGAAAATCACCATGCTATTAATAGGTAAACCATCTATAAATGGGCCATCTATACCATGGCAAACTGTTAGTCATAACCATAGGGTATTCTGACAATTCTTCGGATTATTTTTCTAACAATTCTGATATTCTGGTCGTTTCACTGAGATGTGTATTCTGACAGTTTTTTTTCTGACAACTATTCTGACACTTCTTCTAACATCTACATGGACATTTATCCAAACATATGTTCTGACATATCGTCCAACATATTTTCGGACAATTAGTCTGACATGAATCTTGACTGTTTCTCTAACATATATTACATCATAGGATGAATCAGCTTTCAGGATGCCGTCCGGGATTTGAGGGTTCTGTCAATCTTGAATTCTACTCGACCGCAAGGGTCGGCTGGACGTCTTGGACGTCTTGGATGTCTTGGATGTCTTGGGCACCTTGAAATGGGATCACTACTCAAAATGGACCAAACATTGCGGTCTTGTGGGTCTTGTGACATTTTGACCCATAGCCCATAGCCAGGGTCCAAGAATGCTGGAGAAAAATCCCAATGATCAGCTTGTAGATCCCATCGTAGAAAAACATCCCCAAAACATCCCCATGTTTGGTGGTTAAAATTGGTGAGTCTCCATGCTGATTGCTCGAAAAATCACCTTCTTTTTTGGACCATATATAGTTAGTTATACCCTCTGGTGATTCCCAGAAGTGCCGGTCGCCGGTCCCGCTTTCCGTAGCCAAAGGTTTCGGACCTGCGTCGTGGGTTTTTTTTATGTTTTTTTTTGGGTTTTGTTCGTCCCAAGAGAGGACATCAACATGGAAACTTAACACAAACAATGGTGATTGAAGTGACAAGACACCCTCTGGTAATTTAATATAGCTATATAGAAAATCACATTTTTTTATAGGTAAACCACCTATAATTGTGGTTGAAACAATGTCATGTTTACCACCCATGACTGGGAATGGTAAACATACCACCTATAAAAAATGGTGGTGACTGGGGGATGGTAAACATGACATTTGTTTAACCACATTACAAACAATGGTGTATTTTTCAGTGACAAGTTAGGATCTATACTTCAGACAAACGACATAAGGATACTTATGAGTTTCTCCCTTAACAAAAACACTTGACTTGGTCATGGTCAGAACATATAAGCAGATACCAGGGTCTCCCAAATCCTCATGTGGAAGAAAACAAGACATGCACAAATTCAATGGGAGATCTTCAGGATCCTAAAACGGAGCTACGTAAACGTACCATATTTCAGGCCATATTTTCTGGGGATATTCCCTGGTACCCCAAATTCCAATGGATTAATCTCTGGTTATGTCAACAGTTTGCTATTGAAAATGACCGTAGAAATAGTGGATTTCCCAAAATGGTGATTTTCTATAGTTTTTTGTATGTTTACCAGAGGGTACCATCAATCTTCAGACAAAGCAATATGCATTTTGGGGGGACTATGACTATGGTATACCGCATTTTCAGACAAAACTTACAAAACCCACATGGTGATGGGTCAAAATGACCCCTACCAAAAATTGCTATGGATCTTTATTCCCCCAGTCATGGTAATTTGGCCCGACATCCATACCTGGTAAACGTTGACATAACGAACTGGAAAACCACCATGTTCAATGGGTAAATCAACTTTAAATGGCAATTTCCAAGAGCTTTTATGGGTACATCAACAATTTCTATGGCCATTTTCCAGTTCGCAAACTGTTAGTTTACCACAGGATACCACAAAGGGCCGCCCTGCATGCCCTGCCATGCCCCGGGGAGTCACACCACATGGATCGGTTGAAGTTCTGCAACTTCAAGTACGACTTGACCTCGCGAGGTCTGCGACGTTTTTTTTTTCATACGGGGTAACGCCCTGGTGCCGGATATCCACGCTGCATCAAAGGTATTAATGTGTCTATGTATTATATATATAATGTGTATGTGTATATACCTATATATATACATAATATGCGTGTGTGTGTGTGTGCATGTGTGTGCGTGTGCGTGTTGTATTGTATGGGTTGTATTGTACGGGTGTGTCTTTAAAAAAATATGGACTACACCAAAATGTTGATAATTTATCCTTTAATCAGTTAATCATCATATGGTCAATCCTGGTGGTCCAGTTGTTTCGGGACGTCGGACGTCCCGATCGTTGCACCCCATCACAAGAATGTTAGGGATACTATCGCAGGACACTTACTAAGTATAATCCATATCAGAAACTGTTAGGGATAATATCACAGGAATGTTAGTATTATCCCAATGTTTGCTTCAAACATACATCCAAAAACCATATGAAACCAAAATATGGTTGAAAACCCCTTAAGACTTGAAACCACCCAGAATACCTTCAATCTCTGAGATTTGCCTTTTTTTTTGGAGAAAATCGCCTTCCAGCCCAAAAAATGCAGAGCTGTCCTGCTATTTGCGTGCGGCAATGGTAAACCACTAGCCACAAGCTGAGGCCGCCCAGTTTAACTATGTAGATAATTACTTCCTTGCCAAAAAGCCTTGTTGTTGGAGGGCTGTTTACCAACTTGGCTTCAGAAATCAAGTGTAAATATCTATAAATGTCTATAAATATCTATAGATATCTATAAAATTCTATAAATATCTATAAGTGTCTATAAATATCTATAGATATCTTTAAAATTCTATAAAAATTCTACAAAATTCTATAAAATTCTATAAAAATCTATAAATATCTATAAATATCTAAAAATATCTCTAAAATTCTATAAAATTCTATAAAATTATGTAAATTTCTATAAAATTCTATAAATATCTATAAATATCTATAAATATCTAAAACAAATCTATAGAATTCTATAAAAATTCTATAAAATTCTATAAATATCTATAAATATCTATAAATATTTATAAATATCTATAAAATTCTATAAATATCTAAAAAAATCTATAAATTCTATAAAATTCTATAAATATCTACAACTCAATAAATCCTCATTCTGCTCGGTTGGATCATGTTTGCCATCACCATTTCTATTGGGTTTGTCCAATTCCCTTCCTGATTCGGGAACTTCGAAGGCCGCCCCCACCACGGGATTCCCCAACACCACGTTGCACTCGCTGCAACTGCTCCTGGCAGCTTGGATTTCGAAGTTTCGAAGTTTGGGCCCGAGAAATCCCAATGTTTCACATAGTTTAATCTAAATTTCACCATATTTCACCCAAATATGTGATAATATGTCTAAGTTTAATCTAAATTTGACATATGGCTTCTAAGTTGAAATACATGTTTTTTTTTCCATGGATGAGTACTGAATGGAAGCGGCATTGAGTCTTGCCCATCCGGACTCGAACTTACGCTTCTCCCACCCCAAACCCAATGCCTTTCGCAATCCAAACACTACGATTGATTACATTAGCTGTTAGCAGAATTTAACATGGCCAATCTTACCCCCCCAAAATATGTTATAAACATTTATAAACAATAACTTAGTGGTTGGTTGGTACATACCCCATTTCAAGAAAAATATCAGTACTCAAGTACCCACAATTGACCCAGGTAAATTCACCCTGTTTCTCCAGGGAGAATTTCCCCTTTTTTGATCCCCATGGTTTTCTGCGGCAGATCAGTGAAAAATCGCCTATCCCGATGATCTCCACATTGAACAACTACAATGTTTGTTGGTTACCATCTGGTTATGACTAACAGCAATAGCCATGGAAAATCACAATTTTGAATAGGTAAATCAACTATTTCTGTGGGCCAACCATGGCAAACTGTTAGTCATAACCGGTTAAATCACCATGATATCTGCGAAACGTATCCTGCCGAGCGCCGAGCTCGGCGCCCTGAGCCCCGGGCTGCTCATGTTGCTCCGCTGAGATCCCATGAAATCCCAGACTCAACTCACATCGTCCGATATGAAATTTACCAACCACAAATGATTTTTTTACCAACGAAAATGCAGAACACCAAGTGGCTGGTCATCATTGATGGATTGTGTCATTGGATCTTTTTCAGAATCCATCTTCAACTGATTACTGGCTGTCATTGATCTGCGGATACCTGCGGATACCTGTAAATAGAGTAAATCGTCATCCCATTTTGGTCGGAGACCTGCCCACCAGGAACTAACGCCCATCCCAACTGGCCGTAGGACTCCTTGTACTTGGCCTCGTCAATGCGTTGTTGCACCAGGTCTTGAGACTCTTCCCTCCTCAGAAAGGTGTCGGCTGGTCCCTGTCGGCTACTGGGTCTAACAAAAGATATACTTGATTTTGTCTGAAAATAGGGTGTATTCCAAAATTGCTATGTTATTGGAAAAATGATCACCAAACCCCAAATAAGAAAAATCCGTGCCCTATTTTCAATCAAACCCACATTGATCCACCTACACAGATGTTTGATGGACACTATTATAACTGACCTGCTGTTCTTGGTAGTGATATGCACCATGTTTTAGATCTATGGTAGAAAATATGTGTCATCCGCTTCGGATCATTGACATAGGTATGATAGGTGTGGCTTGGTTCCGGAGTGGGAGAGACCTGGATGACCTGGATGTGTTCTCCAATGTTTCCGTAAAAATGGTTCCATCCTCGGAAATTCCCCAAAGAAGGTCATTGGATCATGACAATTCCCATTGGATACCTTGCTTTTTTTTTGGGGAACCCTTATCTACTTCTGGATTTCATATATCTACATATATATATTATATTATATCATATTATACTATACTATATTATATTATATTATATTATATTATATATGTGCATATAATATATATCATAATATATGCATACATTTAAACTAGTTCTGGTATGCATCTGCTTGACATACCAAACCCAGTCCGATCATCCCAGTAGTGGGTGCTCAACAAACGGGTGGGCTGTTGTTAAGGTCAAAATTTCACGCCCATTTGGAACCACAAAAAATGGAAAATTACTCTCTGGTTATGACTAACAGTTTGCCATGGTATAGATGGCCCATAGAAATAGATGATTTACCTGGGTTTACCTATTAATAGCATGGTGATTTTCCATGGCTATGTTAGTCATAACCAGATGGTAATTGGACTGAGGGCTCTGATTATATATCAAACAGAGAAAATACGTGTAATATCATGCTGTGGTGTCTTTTGCCAAGGCGCGCCGTAAAACGGTAAAACTGTAGCATAGTTTCAATCTCAATTGTTTGTACAGTACCGGTTGGTTGACGTCATGTTGAGGCCGTTACAATGCTGCCAGATTCATTGGTAGGTATTTCCATTCTGGTTGGCATGGAATCACCAGTTTGTGGTTTGTTGTCCAACAATTTTCCTTGGTGAAATTCATTCCTTTTTCTAGGCAAAACGCATGCAATGTTCAAGCCAAATGCTTCCTGTGTCTCAGTTGAATCTGCCTGTGAAATCTCATTTCACCACCACCACCATGTTCGAGCCGTTTTCTGCTGTTTTACCCAAGAACTCCGTTCAAACCAAGTTGCGGCTGCATCATCTGCCGCAAAGCTAGTGACGCCGAAGCAGCCACCTCCATTCGCCATGCCATTGCGTGAATGCAGTGGGTGTCCGCGCAAAAAAAAAACATAATGTATATATATATACATATCACAGACATATAGTCTACATATAATCCTTGACATTATTCACGTAGATTCACACCATATACATTGGAATAGTGAAAATATTATATCATAAATTATATCTCAATTTGTTACTATATTATATTAAATATATATATATAATATTGATGCATCATATATTCCTTGAAATTACAGTATGATATCTACAGTATATGGGCCACCAAGTCATCAAAATTTGAAGAGTGTACTATCGTTTTTCAGGTTTCGGGAAACCGTGTTCGAATTCCCAATATATATTCCATTGAATTTTGATGGTTTTCCAGCGCAGGATAAGATAATTCCTGACACTTTCAAATGCAGCACAATCAAGCGAAATTCTCGGACATTCATTTTCTTAGCCGCTGGAGTTCAACACACATCACAGCCACCACAACTGACGAAAGCTTTATTTTCACATCTTCCGCTTTAAAGGTTTTGAGGGAAGTCTCGCACGAAAGTTTTTTCATTTTCACATCTTCCACCTTCAGTTCCAACAACTCATTCAGGAAACTGAGCCGACTGAGCCCTGCCATGTTTTGCGCTTGCTGCCTGCTCATTTTAGACGAGCAACGTGCGCCAAGAAAAACAAATTTTCAGCGAGCAATGGGCCAGCGTCTGGCCGATAGAACATTATGTCATTTTTGGGTTATCGTTTCGTTATCGTTCGGGTTATCGTTTTTGGGACACCTGGTTGGATCAAAAAGATCTGCGAAACAATGATTCTGGAAAACCCTGTTTGAAAAATGCTGCCTTGAACAAAGCTTGAGGCCGCCGTGGAAAACGAAAAGCACAAACCAAAAGGAATAGAGAAAAAGAGCGGAATCTAGAGCGCCCCCACTATTCCTGCTGCAAGACAAAACCTTGTTCTTTCCTTTCGCCAGCATGGCGCGTTGTCACTAGCAAGAGTTGAGGCAAAAGACTGATACATGGCCGCACAGTACTTGAGTTTTACTCAGCATGCAGCGCAAACAGCAGCATAAACAGACCATCACCACACAACAATGCACGTCACCAGGTACCACCTGTTCAAAAGAGGATTTTGCCATTTGCCTATCTCTCAAACAGATGGTGAATGCTATTGAATGCCTACATAAAGCGTCGAACAACCTGCACCGTAAGACAAAGTATGACTGATAACCAAGATCAAACATAAGCAAATGTTGTCGATTTTTGGGAAAGTGTATTATCGTTTTCCATGCCCCAGCTCAGTTTCCACAAAAATCAGATGCCTCGAATACTACTCTCCATTACCGTATGTTTTTTTGGCGGTAGCTCATATCATGGAATAGTGCAGGGGGCTATGGGGCGGTTCTGAGCTTTCATTTAAGGTCCTGATAAGGCTGGGTAATGATAAGCCTTTATTAAGGCCTTGTTAAGGTCTTATTAAGCCTTATGAAGGACTTATGAAGGCTGATTACGGGCTTATCCTATAAGGTCTTATTAAGGTATTATTCCCCATGGGTAGCTGAACTTCCTTTGTCCAGTGCTTATCCAAATGGATGAATCATGTAAGCCACAACCCACGAAGGGCATTGGGAAGTTTACTCTCATGATTTTTCATGTGTGTTCATCATTTTTCCTCCATTTTGGCAATTTTGGGGATCTGGGGTGCTGAAGAGTCATTTTTTTGGGGGGTGGCTATGCAGAATAGCTTTCAGAATCTCGCTTATCCAAGGCTTATCCACCGCTTATCCTTAACCCCTGGATAAGCCCTTATCAAGCCCTTAACCAGCCCTCAACTCCCTAACCCCCACAGCAAAATCCAGGTCAAGTCACTATTGGACCTCCCAAACTTGCCGCATGAACATCCAGAAAGTCAGTTTTCTTTCGAAAAATGATCATCTTTGCTTATCCATAGCTTATCCAGAGCCCCCCCCCATACTATGGCCCCCTCCATTACCCCATGAGTAATATATCTTCATATCCTGTATATACGACATATATCTACTAATGTGGGGTAAAACAATGTGATAAACCACGCATTTGAGAATGGTAACCATACCACCTATAAAAATGGTGATGACTGGGGGATGGTTTATGGCATTGTTTTACCCACATTATCTGGTTGGTGGTTGACCTACCCCTCTGAAAAATGATGGAGTGAAAGTCAGTTGGGGTGATTATTCCCAATATTTGGAAAGTCATAATCCATTCCATGGTTCCAGTCACCACCAACCAGATACAGTAGATTCCAGTATGTCATATTCCAACCAGTCAAGTTTGGGGTGACGGCGGTGGCCTCGGCCTCCTCAGGGTCTTCCTGGCGAAATCCGAGTGGGGTATTTTTGTTCGAAACCGGGGGCCATGTTCATGTCATTGAAAAAAAGAGGTGTAATTGGCTAAGAATCCGTGGATAATCCTATGAAATTCTATGAATAGGACTTGGATGTAACTTGGAGATAACTTATGGCTTTTCCCATAGGATTTCATGGGATTTCATGGTGATTCATCTGGATTTCACCCACATTCGAATGATCCGTTCATGGGGATATGAATCCAGGAATTACCCTCTGGATCTCTATGGTATTTCAACAGTTTGCGAACTTATATCGATGAATATCGATGATCCATTTAGATCAATGGTGTGCCTACTATTTATGGTGATGTTTCATGGCAAATATCACAATTTTGGGTGAAATCTAAAGCACATATGAGGGTAAATGTTGATTTATATTGGATATAGATGCGAAGTTGATCGAAGTTGATGGCCATGGATATCATATAGACTCATATAGATAGGTAACGTTTTTTTTGTTGATAGTGAACTTCTGAGATTCGCGCCGCCTTAATATCGCAAAATGTCCATTTATGATGATCTTTTTTTGCGCCAATGAGTCATCAGAATGGGGGTTTGAGATCATCTCTACAGTTATGGCCATTTACCAGTTATAACTGGTGATTTCTATGGGATTATACATTCTATAAATGGGGTTTTGTTCGTACTTATAACTGATAAATGGCCAAAACTGTACTGATGACCAAACTTTCTAATTTGGGGATCAGTTTTGAGGCATAAAGTCTATGAACATCTGCTGTTCAACAGTTCAACCACCAAAAAAATCTATGAAAATGATTTTTCAGATCTGCTTTTCAAAGCCCAAAAAAGAGTTGGGGTTGTGATAAATATTCGATCAATACTTGGCTTTTGATGGTATTTTGGTCCTTCCAAAAACTGTTAGTTGGGCTAATGGTGGCTGATCATCCATCAAGGTGTCTTGGTGAACATCCAATTGGGGGTTCCTAAATTGGGGATACCCCAATTTCTCATGGCTTCAATTTGCTTCAATGCTAACATCTCGGCTAAAAGTTGGATGATTTGGGATTTTTGTTGGCCCAATTTTCGGAAACTTCCAATTCTTGGTGAAACCGGTGAAATCTCCATGTTTCTTGCCTCACGTCCCACTTTCCTCCCGTAAAAATTGCCCACTTGACAGTGGAAACGGTAGAATGACATGGCTCCGCTCGACTCCTCCGTCGCTTCATGTTGGAAGGCAACTGGCGCCTGCAGAGAAGCCATGATTTCAACATGGGAAACGATGACCCCCAGAGGATAGGCGAGCAAAAACAGGGGAGGTTAACATGAATTAATATAGGGATTTGACAACCAGAAATTTGAGAATGTTCAATTTAGAAACCAAGACTTTGATTTGACATGATTTTAACCGAACATATAGGATATTGAGCAATCCCCTCCTCCGATCGCATTAAATACCCACAATTGTCATCAATTTTTGGGGTCAACAAATAAATCCATATAAATCCCATAACTACACTAAACTAGGGTTTCTATCAAGGGACTAATGATTCAACATGGGGATTGAAGCAGGATACTTTCCCCAGCAATATTATCAAATGATTTGGCCTTTGGAATCGAATGTCAATAAAGTGGTTGTTGTTGGTAACCAACAGCCCTATCCACAAACCTTCAAGGACCGTCCTGTCACCTTATGGCGGCTTGCCTGAATCCCCATGATACGTAATTTGCCACTTTGCCAAAGTAAACCATAAACAAAAAATGTCTAGTCTAACTAAGTGCTTATAGGTTTCACATAAAATATTGAAATTGATAAACCTCAGATCTCCCAAATTTCATGGTTTAAAATCAGTGTCCCATCATTTTCTCATCATGTTCCCATGATGTTTCCATATTTTCCCATTGATAGACCTCGCTTGCGCGTAACGGTCCCCCGAGTGGCCGAGTGGCCCCCATGAGATCGTCGCCGCTCATCATGGACTGGACGTCATCATCCGCCTGCAGGGCATGAGGAATAGATGAAGATAGATGAAGAATGAGTGGTTACTGTAATAGGTGGTTGATACAATGCGGGGCCCCCTAGATAGCTAAGTTGGTTTATCACTCCAATAACTATGGTTTATTGTACTTATAACTATAGTTAATGGAGTTTATAAACCAACTTATAACTGGGGGGCCCCACATTGTAGGTGCTTAATAGGTGGTTAATGATGGTTTATAGTGGTTGATAGTGGATATTATATGATGATACTAGTCATTGTTAATTGCCAATGATGGTTGATAGTGGTTAAAACTTGTACTTAATAATGATTATGTTCATGGTGATGAGTGATGATTCATTGTGATAAATGTAGAGTTACTGATGGTTGATGATGGTTAAGATGTTTCTACAAATGGTAAATGATGGTTGAACATTGTTCATAGTTCATATTAATTGTATTAATTAGTAATGTTCCCGTTGGTTTACAACTCTTTAGGTCTATATCCAATTTCAAAACACACCCATACCGTGGATGGCTGCAAAATTCTGCACCAGTTGGGATTTCTATTGGTAACATAAACTTCAACACTGTAAATAATGATGTGGTTATAACGGCATGCTCACCACAAAGGTACCAACTGGTGCAGAATTTCTGAACCATCCACAGTATGAGCCAAGAAAGCGTGTTTCTGTGTGAATGGAAAGGTTTATATTGGATGTCCTATGTGTGTATATATATATAGGATTATAACACGATATGATATGTCTATATATAATGGTAACTATAATGATATGATATTGTATGATATGACATGATATGATAAACATGATATAAATTGATATGATACGATACGATACGAGATGATATGGTATCAATGATATCATACACGTATCCATGAGTGCATGTCTGTATGATTCTGTATGTATGTTCTTGCTATATAAATCTATATAATAGAATCAAACCAATTACCAGTCACCAGGAGTTCTGCCATTCCATGCTGTGAAACTTGCATGGGTCATGACGGTCATGGCTCAGTTCTGCTATAAAAATAGGGTAGCTTAGGGTCACCAACTGAGGGCCCGAATCAATCCTCAGACAAACGAAACCTGACGTGTGACAGGAAACACAGCCTGCTTTTTCTCCGATGTTCTACGCCCGTCTCAGCAAACAGAGGGCCCCACCTGCCGAAAAAGAATAACATCGTGCAATTGTGCAGCAAACGCAAAGAGGAGCTTCACCGTTCAGTGGGTATTTCATTCCGAAGGGCATGGACATGCATGGACGATCTGAAGATATCTGAAGTGTATCGATAGATGCAGGCTTTCGAAAAAGAATGTAGTGATATCAAGGCTGAAAATCATCCGGTGCGTAACAGGAAGTGTATGGATTCATGAGGCCTCTTGAGAATTAAGACTTGGTCGAAGGAAATCCCCCTTTCACCAATCTCCTCAGTTCGTGCGCACTTCGAGGCTACAGGTGTCGCACCTAGGTGTGACTCACATGTCATGCACTTGGTCAACGGAGGTGTCGCCACGGATTCACTCCTTTGGGCGCCTCAAAACCATGCACGTCACAAGCCAAGGAAAAGGCACTGCCAGCATCACGAGGCTTTCAAGAGCTTAAACCATCTTTCCTGGGAAATTCATATGTGAAACCCATCTTCTGGGGGGTTATGATGTTACATCTTCGTTTTCAGGGTGATACAATCCATCCCAGACATAGGCATGGAAAACCCCAGAAGCGACCAACTGAGGCAGTAGTGAAAACACATATTTTTTTCGCACCTGCACCTGTATAATAAATCCATCATAAAAGTCAGATATATATTACCCTCTGGTTATTTAACATAGCCATAGAAAATGGCCCATTTATAGATGGTTTACCTGGTGATTTTCCATTGCTATGTTAGTCATAACCAAAGGGTAACATCATTTGCTGATTTCGAAGCTCATGGATTTCCATAGGAAATGCCCCCTCTGGTTGGATCTGGTTGTGGCCAGGGCTTATGGCGCTTATGGCTACAAACTATGGTTAGTAATAACCTAGGAGTTGTAACATGTTGTAACCTCCATAGCTTGGGGATATTGGGGCCCCTACAGTTATGGCCATTTATCAGTTATAAGTACTAACAAGTCACCCCATTTATAGAATGTTTCTCATCCCATAGAAATAACCACTTATAACTGGTAGCCATGGCCATAACTGTAGAACGGCATGATGAAATGATCCACTTCTTAGTGGAACTGCACCCCCTCCGGTGCCAACGTTGCTGGGGTCCAATTTTTTTCGAGCCATAGCAATTTCTGCGTATTTAGAGCCATTAAAAAAAAAATCTGTGTGTCCAACATGAAATCCATTCAGAATTAGCATTTCAGTTTCAATGCATTTGAATATAATCAATAACATCCCCATTGCGCCAAAAAGTCTGAGCCTCCAGCAGGGCAGGGTCAGAAAACCTTGTGACGCTGAGACCAGGCTTCGACCCATTTTTCTACATCGAATTCACAGCTGCGTCAGCAGATCTTGCACCTTACCTCGAAAAAAAAACATGCCAGTGATGGGTCATTTAGTGCAGAAAGCAAGAGTTGTGGTGTGGCTCATCAAATATCCAAGTTATCAGTGGGTATTTCACATTAGGGGCAAGGGATTCGCCCATTCTTGGCTCAAAAACCGAAGAACTACTATGGTAATTAAAAACGAGCACAAAACTGTATACCAATCATCAATGATTATTATACGTTACACAGACACACATCTATACTAGTCATAATTGATTATTATATATCATTATAATACTATAACTATATATATATATATTATGTATATATAATGACATCTGGCTCCCTAAAGAAATCACCTCTCTTCAGCCAGCTGCCTGTGTCACCGCCAGCATCTGCCTGGCCCCAGGTCACCAGCTTCCCCTTCGCCAAGGCAGCGATGGCTGCACCGTTGGCTGCCAGCAGCCGCTGCACACGGAGATCTTTCGGTGGCGAGGCGTCGAAATCTTGGCCCCAGGTGACCACAGTACCTTGAGGGCCGAGGATTTTCCATCACTTATTTTGGAAAAAAAACAACAACAACCAAAAAAATCAATCAAAATCACCTCTCATTCTTAACATCCCAAAAAAATGTCTTGATGGTTCAGTTCTACCATGTTTTACCAACTTTTTGATGAATTAG
>Ga0126342_10000841_pt1 | contig 38329 bp, 14 predicted proteins | sample Cyp1metagenome_FD_92528 | JGI IMG/M metagenome (GOLD analysis project Ga0126342, IMG submission 92528) | Coral microbial communities from Lord Howe Island, Old Settlement Bay, Australia - Cyphastrea 1 metagenome | ecosystem: Host-associated > Invertebrates > Cnidaria > Coral ...
AACCTCCAAGCCCTTCATGGTCGCTGAAGAACCGATGCGGTTAATGGAAACAGCTTTCTTTTTGAGGGCCGAAGGAAAAACTTTTTGGTCTGTGAATTTGAGCAACCATGTGATGGCTTTACACCAAGTTTGAGTTTGGGCTCCCAAGGTGGTGGATTGAACATCAGCTCGTTTCTCAATATCATCAAGGACATAGTTTGGAGCAGTAAATTTATCACGTTGCGCTTTTGTAAAAATATTCCTTGGGGTACGTGAATTGGTCGTGATAACAAAGTCAATGTAAAGTTCCAACAGTGAAATATCAGGTCCATCAATTGCGGGATGTGACGGCCATTGCAACTGTTTGGCCCACCAGGCAATTCTCCATAGAAAGACGGGTCCCCACGGATATGACATGAGTTGGTCAAACGTGAAGTCAAAGTTTAAAGAAATTACTCTGGTGGGCACGGCGATCTCAACATGATCTACGTCAAAAAATGTCTGTTTCTGACGCTCTTTCTGCAAGTTTGTGTTGGCATGAATACAACGATGACTCGCATTGGCAATGAAGGCAAAGAGTTCCGCTATATCTTTGCGTTGCAAAGAAACTGTCTTATGGATTTTGGCAAGAGCTTGATACTTGCCCTGGTGGTCATGAAGAAGAATAACGGCTTTTGCTTGCTTATCGGCTTCATCGTTTCCCAATGCTGTCCATTTTTCAAAAGCGTTCATCGAATCTTGGAGTTCAGCATGTGCTTTCACTTTGGTGATTGTGATACGCCTGCCTGGACATTGTTGCAAGTGCTGTTCAATCTGATTCCATAGTGTTAAACATCCTTGCAGTTCACAAGGACGTTCATGATTTCCAAGGTAACCATTTACCAAATCAACCACCGTTTGACAATCTGAGTAAATGCAAAGATGGTAAAAATTGGTAAGGGCCAGCAAGACCGCAAAAAGTTCCCCTGCAAAACTGTGCTGTTCACATCCTGGCACCAAGCTTGAAAAGACCTTGATTTTTTGGGGTGTCATCTTCTGAAATTCAATGGCTGCGCTGGATGCAATGGAAATGCCACTGATATCATTGAAGAATGCAGACCCATCGGTAAAGATATGATGTTCGGATTCCTCAGGCACAGGGAATTTGAGAACAGGCATACTTTTATCAATCCCATGAAAGATTGAGGAAACATCAGGGATCTCTGGCGCAAGCGCAAAGTACCGTGAGGTCTCTTTCCATGTTTTTTGGATTCTCTGCATGATATCTTTTTTGGGTCGAACATCAGCAAGTTTGGTGCACTGGAACATGCGATGCTTCCTGGAATCGGATTGGCCACACAGAGGACACTTTTCATCAACTCCTTGTAGGAACTTGGATAGCATATCATTGGTGATATGTCTTCCCGTCTGATATACTGCAACCAAGGCTTTCTGATGGTATGTCAGTCCTTCCATTGCTTTCCTGTTACCAACCCAATCGAACGATTGCAGTTCAAAATGTTTTCTGTGTACTCTGGTGGTTACAACATGTTTGACCCACGCAGTTTGGAGCAATTGCTTGAGAACTTTAGTTGAAACCTCCCTCCATCTGCAGGTACGTCCGCATATATTCAAGGTTCCATCCTGCTGATCGAAGTAGCATCCAATCATGACTGCAGCACTAACAAGGGCAGCAACAGGCCCTGGTTGCTTCATTTTTTGGGGACACGACTGAATGTCTCTACAGATACGATGCAACACTCCCGCCTGCGAGGGAAAAACCCGGTGAAATCTTTTCCACAATTGAAAGCGCAAAAACAAAAGTTTAAATTCGGGGTCTAGCGAGGGATCACAAGCATTACAAGCAAGATAGCTGTTGGCGCCAGATCCAGAACATTTAAAGGCTTTCGCAGTGTTGGACCTTAAGGTATGATAATCACTTGAAGCAATTTTTTGAAATGGACCCGCGTACATGATGCATGCCTGTCCGGCGCTGGCTGCAATTCGTGATTTCATCCCTCTGGGAATTTTGGATTGCTGAATGACTTTAAGCTTTGCTTTAGCTTTGTCAACTTTCTTTTTGATCGTTTTTTTGGACTGTTTTTTGGTGTAGTTTTGCTGCATGCCCAGGTCATGTGCACAGTGAACAAGTGGTATTGGTGAATCATTCACTTTCAACAGTGAACATTCTTTTCTCATTTTTGAGGTGGTGCCCCATGACCAACTTTTGCTCGGGGCAATTTTCATTTTCAACTTTTCTGTGGTTTCTTCCAAAGCTGCTAGGGAATTCTGGAGGTCTGAAAAGGTGGGACCACATACACTCCAATTGTCGGCAAAGAAAGCGCACTGGGCCTGTGGGGACGCATTCATGACCATGTGATAGGCCACAATGCTTAAAGCTAACATGGAAGGAATTGCAAACCCGCAACCTTCAATGATACCGGTTGTTGTGCTCTGCGGAAGCGAACAGGTGTGAGCAACTTCAAAAAAACGGTTCATTTGAATCATCATTGCTTTAAAAGCACATATGATATGGTTAGGGACTCCCAGCCTTTTTAAAGTCCTAATGAGTGCTCCTCTGGGTACAGTGTTGTAGCATTTCATGAGGTCAACAACTATACCCCCAAGAGGTGTCGAATGATGATGTGCGGCTTCAATTTTGGATGCGACAAGTAATGCAACAAGATCAGAAGAGACCCCTCTGCACACTCCAGCAACCTCGGGTGGAATACTTGTTGCAAGTATTTTGGTGATCTGTTTGCCTCGTATATGACCCCATAACCTGTAAATCTTGGACATGACAGTAACAGGCCGAATGTCAAAGGGAGTGCAAGGTTCAGGGCATTTGGGCAGGCAAATGGTTTTTGCAAGTGTCCACCTCTGCGGCCATTGGCCTTGAAGTTCGACTGCTTGGAGAATCATCGCAAGGAATTCCAGTAAACAGTGTGGCAGTTTCCTCAAGTCCAAGGTGCTGAAACCATCAGACCCTCTACTGCTGGCAACCTTTGTCGCTTTGAGAGCATTCCAAAGGTCTTCTCCTGTAATAGGTGGAAGATCATTGACTTGGTGTTGTGGTATTTTGTCAACAATTTCGCACATTTCATTGGGTACCGCATCTAGGTCTTTGGACGCATCCCTTTGGAAAAAACAGTTCCAAGCATCAAACAGCTGCTTATGCATGTCATCAGGGTGTACACATGTTTGCACTTGCGTGAGCATCATTTGTTCTTGTTCGGCAAAGAGCAAATGAACTTTGCGATCCAATCTAAACCCTTTGGTAGTCACTTCTTTAACAAAGGCAATTTGCGTCTGGAAGGTTACCGGAAGGTTAAGGTCAAACTCAATTGGATTGCTACACGGCAGAAAATCGCGTCCTTCTTTGGTCCACGCAACCCTCTTAATGCAGCATCGAACTTGGTGTTTAATGGAGGTTAAAGGCAAAAGCTCACATCTTTTGACTTTGCTGAAGGCAATCTTACCTCCTTTGCTCCAATCTTCTTGCAAATCAATTTTTTGGATTGCTTGTTTGGCGTTCTGTACCACATTCTCATTGTGCTTGTACCATGTGGCATAAGCATCTTTGATTTGTACTAAAATTTCCAGGCTCGGCAACCATTCAGTAACCTGAAATCGCAAGTGGGACTGGATCCAGCCGGAAAACCCCCCTCGGAACCCTTTTGCAGCACAAATAGTTTTCCAAAGGTGCTGCAGTTGGCTTAGCGCTTGCATACTGAATTGTTTTTGAAGTGATCCAGCTTGTCGAACAACGCTCTGAAGTCGGTGGAGCTGTTTAAGTTGTCTACGCATCTGGACACTACACTGGTCATGGCAGCTCTGAAAATCCCCATCTCTCGCCTTCTTATTCACAGGAACAATTTTGGCAATTTGTTTAAGGGGATTCTTTGAGGACCTGCCCAAATAAGCGCTTGAGACTTGACATTTGTTTCCCACAGCATCAACTGCTGATGCTGCCAAAACTTGTTCGGCTGCATTGGTCCATTTGCGAGCCATTTCTTCAATGTCACCTGTTTGGAAGGTACGTTCCCATTTCTTTTGTGAATGGAGGAGTAACCTTCTTGCTTCCAAGTCAGCAAGCTGCGGATCAACCTGGAAAGCATCAAAACTTCTGGGAAGCGTCCATCTGCGGATTGGTTCACATAAGGTTTCAACGTCAAACTCAGCTTTTAATACTGGGTGTGTGCTGAACATATGTGGATGGCATGTTCTGCATTTTTTCAGGCTTCTTGCAAGCTCAGCATTTATTAGAATAAAGGAATGCCTCACTGCATCACATGATGTATTTTCAAGCTCATGGTTGTTAATCTCTGCAGCTAGTTGGGCTGCGTCAACCCACCCTTTACTACGGAGAAATGGCCAGGCTCCTAATTTATCAAGGGTGACATTGAAGTCACCAACAATTGCTGCTGGTCCTTGAAAGGAGTTGGCTCTTTGAGCCGCATGTTCAAACAGGCGATTCATAAGAGTGCTCGGGTCAGCATATTTGAAGGCAGCAGTAGGTCCATACAGGCTGGCAAAGTATAGGAACCGGTGGGGAAGAAACTGAATATGCGTCTCGCAGAACCTATTGGAATGAAGAACATCTTCCGGCAGCTCAGCAAGTGAAGGCCTCTGTGGATAGGTACTGAACACAGCAGTTCCTCCTGCAAGACCACGAAAACCAGAGGTTGCTTTCCCCAAGGTCCCAACTGGTGAAGACCATTGTACATGCATGCATCTTTCATAGCACCATTTGGACATCTGCTTTTGAACAGGCACTGTTGCGGCTGTCTCTGAGACTCCAATTATGGCTGGGCACATTTTGAGGATGTTTTTTCTTTGTTCCAAATCGTGGTTGGATTACACGTGATTAAAGCTAGACCCTCAGGCCCAGGATTTTGTGCCTTACCAATTCGAGATGGACAAATCCAAAGGACAATGATAATGCAGAGAATAACTGCAATGTTAAAAAATACCCACTGTCGTAAGAGTCTGGGCAGGCGGTTGACTTCGCGGTTGTGGTTTCTGGATCTTGCTTTCCATCTTCTCCCTGCAATCCACCTGGCCGGAATGAGGGAGCGCTGGGAAATTGTTTGGTCAAGTTTCGCATTTTTCCATTTTGGAAGATGGGGAATTAACCAGGTAAGAAGGGCAATGCCAAACTTCAACCAATCCAAATGGCCAAGCCAAGCCAATTCGAATATCAGAACAATTGGATCACAAATGTGTGCTCCATCACGTCCAACCATACTCATGTTTATATAGTTGCATTGTTGGCAGCCAAGTGTACCGCCACATGCAGTTCTTTGGACTTGAGTAAGTTGTTCATAGATCTTGTAATTCTGTAGGACATTTGATTGCATGCTACTGGGCATCACAAGTGTGATGTCATTGTCGCTGATGGTCTGATTGGTTTTGGCAGTAAAGCACGATACGGACCTGACAGGAAGCAAACAAGTAGCGCAGGTGTCAAATCTGCAATGTAAGTTGAAGTTGTAGGGATGTTCTGTCAGAAGTTCATCAAATGAAATTTTCACTTCAGTCTGGTTTCCACGATTTGCCAAATTGGATCTTGTATAATCATCATCGCCTGGCCACTTTTTGATATGATACTGCCAGCTTGATCGATTCAGGAAGCAGTTGACACACCATCTTGGGTATAGCCAGTAAGGGAAATATCTACAAGTCCTGGTACCATTGCAGCACCTGTGGCCAAACCGCTGGAAATCGGTATCCGTATGAAAACAGGCAGCTGGGTCCTCCCAAACGCAAGTTAAAAAAGAACTGTGGGAAGTCCAGCAAAGGCAGTGGAAATTGTGATTGCAGAGGAACTTGGGTCCCTGGGACCTGTAAACAAGTACTTCTTCAAAATTGGTAGAAACACAGGCAGTTGGACCAACAACGAAACTGGCATGAAAAAATGCACAGGAGGTCCACGTTTTGCAGTTGAAATGGGAGTGAAAATCGGTAAGATGACGCCACTGTTTCTGGAAGCCAAAAGTGAAACTTGTGGTCGCAAACCTTACACTGCAGGCATCATGGGTAACATGGAATGGGCCAAGGGAAGGCATACACATAGTTATGAAGCTAACATACATCGATCCACACAGGACATGCATGCAGGCTTGCGTTTTGCAGCCGCAGTTTTGATCTGGGGATGCATAGCAATGCACCTTCATACTGCAAATCAACTTATCATCCTCATCCATCCCGCCTTGTGTGCAGGACATGCAAGTGCAAACATTCTTTTTATTTTTCATGACGACCGAATTACAACTTTGGGTCGCAACGTGTCCTGTGCATAACACGCAAGCGACAAAAAGTTTTCGTCCATTGTGGTGCAGTGAGCCAATCTGAACAAGGCCTATGAAATTATGAATTTTGTCAACCCTTGAAACCGTTGACAGGGTGCAAGTGGCAATAAACCTGGAAAAGGTTTTCTCATTAAAGGTGAACGGTTGTTCCTTTGCTTGTAAATTGGCATGTTTTTGAAAAAAATCGGCATTATGTTGTCCCGGAGTTGCCGATATTCCGGGGGCTATGAAGCCAGCATTAATTAATTGGATGCATTTGCAAAGGCAAAGATTTTTTTTGTTTTCAGTAAGATTGGGATTATGAATTTCCTCAGCAACGTGAACGCTGTTAGAGGAGAATGCAAAAGGCTTTTTACGGTTTTGTGTAACTGCAAAGTCATTTTTATTTGTTTTTTCTTTATTATTCAAAGTGATGGCTGACGGCAATGCGTATGCACTCCCATGGTTCGTCACTTCTTGCAGGGTATCAGGCAAAAAATCCATCTGTGTCGCAACGAAGACTGGCAGGTTGGATGTTCGGAACTTTGCGAAAGGTGAATGCAAGTGACCCCCAAAGGACCAACTGCGTTCCCAAAAGGAGGAAAGATGCAACTCAACTTTCCTGACATAGGAAGACAATGCTGCTTCAGGAGATGGGTTCAGGATTGTTGCCAAGGATTTGGAACTCTGCTTGAACTCGGCATTATGTTGACCCGGAGTTGCCGATATTCCGGGGGCTCTAAAGCCAGCATCGCACAGCAAGGTAAAAAAATCAGGCCACCAAGGGTGAAGGCTTCTTACACTGCTGGGATCGGTAAAGTTAGTAGTCAGCACATTGGAACAGTCCTGGGTATGGACACAGTACGTGACAACAACAGCAAGCATGCAACAACAGGATGTTGTCAACTTCTTTATCTGCAACCACGGGCTAAGATGTTGGTGTCCGGTCTGGCATGGACTCCGTTCTCCCAGGGTTCTGGTTCCTGTGGTACCCTGGCAAAGGGTGAGGTCGCCAGAGAATGATGTTTCCCTTTCGATACAACTACAAACTGACAACTTCGCTACTTTTCCCTGCTCATTCTTGATTTGACCAGGGCAAACACATACAATGCAATGTGATAAGCAAATCACATGCTGCAAGTCAATGTCGCGTGCTTTCAGTGGAACAACAATGTCTGGTAAGGAAGGAACTGGAGTTGTTACCGGAAGAGTAAATTTGCCAACCCCAGAAATCCCATACTTGACAAATTCGAGGACCTGTCCGACCTCCTTTTGCATGATGCAGTTGGACAAAGTCAAATCTGTTCCAAGAGAGGGATGGAAAACCTTTTCTATGGTTTGGGAACTCTTCATAGCACCGGCATTATGTTGACCCGGAGTTGCCGAAATTCCGGGGGCTATAAAGCCAGCATCACTGAGCTGAGTGGTGAAGTAAAACCACTCTGAATGGGGATCCCTTTTACTGGAATGCCTTGCAAAATCTGGTTTTGGGAGATTGACACTACCATGTGACATCAATGTTATTGGCCCGATCTTTCGCTCAGTAGCATCAATCACGGGAAACAAGATTTCACTGCGGGAATTCCAACAGTTATTATACTCGTGCTGGCTGGATAGCCAAGGATCAATTTCATGTTGAATTGTAGGTGGATCAATCCTATGGTACCTGCTCCGTTGGAAGAGCAGCTGTTGATTGGACCTTTCAGGTCTCGCTTGCAACATCTTCATGGTGTGGGAATTCCACAACACCTCATGCAAATTAAAGGGCTCCTGAGAGGCAATTGGAACATGATGAAAAGTTGGCACACAGCTGGATTCTTGCACCATTGCTTGGGCAAAACATATTGACGACAGCACCATCAAAACAGGAATCAGATCTCGTATGAATCTAAATCCAAGCTTGAATGGAAATAGTGCATTTTTGAGTCCGAATCCTAGTCAATGACGTGGTCTCTTGGCATCCGCTTCCACATTGGTATCTTTGCCGGACACCAAAGTCGTCTGCAACTCATTCTGCATCTTCTGGAATAAGCTTTGCATTTGGTTCATGAGGCTTGCGTTGCCATTGGCAATGTCTCCTCGGATGGCAGTGAATTCCGACTTAGTTTCAGATCGCAAGTCCTCAACTGTAGCCTGCACATCTTGTACTTCTGTTTGCATGTGCTCAAGTGATGTGGTAAGCGCATCCACCCTTAAGTCACAATCTTTCAATCTGTCTTGAATCAAACTTGTAAGCTTCTCCTCAAGGTCGGCTTTGAGGTCAGCTTTGATGTCATCAACCCTTGAGGCAACCGTTGTGGGTGTTGTGCCGCCTCCAAGGTTCTCTTCAGGGCACATGCAAAAATTGGCACCAAGCTGGATCGGGGCTTTGACAGATTCCTGTGTCTTTGCACCAGCTTGGCTACGAACAGGCATGACTGCAACATAATCACTCCCAATGCAAAGGTGAGTTGCCGGAGGTTCATCATTGGCACACACGAGCCATGCATTTTTCCCAGTTGGTCTAATTGCAGACGCAGTCCATCCCAACTCATGCAAGGCTGCAGTGACGGCATCACATGTGGTGGAAGTGTTCAAGTTGCGGAGAACCCACCAATTTGCACCTGCTGGGATTTCACCTTCCTGCATGGAAATTCCTTGAGGCAACGCGTTCCTTCTGATCTCTTGAATAAACTCACGTCTGGCACGCAATGCATAGACCCCGTTTTGACCCAGTTGGACAACTCCCAAAACATTTTTCAAGGTCTTGGCCAGCTTGACAACCTCCTCCAGGGACTGACCATGCATGGCAACGATTCCAAATCGGGGGTCCGGCTTTTTGTTGTCAGCTTTCACTTGCAAGAAAACGCCTGCTTGACCAGAACGAACCAGGGTAGCATGCAACAATTCTTCAGGTATTTTGACAAACCCATGGGCATAAGTTCCCTCATTGTGCTTGCACTTCTGACGCTTGTCATCATATGTTCTGAAATTCCACGTGGCAATGACCTGGCCCTTTCTGATTTCAGGAAGCTGGAGTCCAAGATAATTCAGTGGGTTCTGTACATCTTGCCATTGGTTTACCAAATCTCTCATGATAAAAACTTCAAGTGTCGCAGTTGGCGTTTCTTGCAAATCAACCTTGGGCAAGTTCGGTTTGCACTGCACTTCAATGTCACCATAGTTGAGGACCACTGCTGATGTCAGAACTGGTTTACCTGTGATTTCAGTGGCGGGCAAAGCAATCGGCGTTTGGCCTGCAAATGGCTCCTTAGTCAAAACCACCAATGCCAAGGGGTCAGGAGAAATTTTGTTGACAGGCAGAAGTTTGGTGGCTTCAGCCGTTGTTGCGATTGCAATTCCACACTGATCAGGACCCCATTGATGAAGCTCAATGATACCAATTTTCCCCATTGGGCATGTGAAGTGCTTCGGATCGATAAAAACCTTCTTCAGAGGTTCTCCTTTGGGTGGAACCGTTTGACCTGCTCTGGTTCGGTCTGATTCTTTCTTTTGAAGCACTCCCTCAGCTGCTTTCTTCCTTTGGAGTTTCTGGTGGTCCTTCAACTCTGCATTTGTAATCAACCTGATCTTGACCTGGTTTGCCTTTGTTTTCAATTCATCCCATGCCATCCTATCATCTTTGGTCAAAATGGTGGATAACTCAGCACTGTCAATGGTACCAACAATGAGTGCCGCTCTGGCTGCCAAAGCCTCTTCAGGGACTCCTCTCTGTGCGAGAATTGGCCTGAGTTTGTTGGCATTGGCTTCGTTGGCTTTTTGGTTGTTCTTGGCTCCACCTGGTAAGGCACAAACGCGGAATTCAAGCGTTGGCTGCCCTTCAATTTGACCCACTTGTAAGCGTGGGTCCACACTTTTGCCATTGAGCAACGTCATGATCGTCAGGTCATTCTTGATCTCGGATAAAGACTTCGCAACAACATGCAAAAGTGCCTCATCAGCCTGCAGGTTTCTGGGCTTGGCCCTGTAATCAAATGGTCCTTTGACCCACATCTGAATTGAGTTTCCTTCCTTGCAGTGAAAGGCACTCTTGACACTGAAATGAGTGATGACCACTTCCGCAACTGGCCAAGGCTTCGCAGTGGAAAAATGAATGCAGCATTCACCCTCAGGCAAATCTCCAACTTTCACAACTGGATCCACCGGTTTCTCGTTGCAACACATGACTGGCGGTGTCAGTGACATGAAATCCGGCAGCAACCTGCTGATCACTTCTCCGATACAAACATCTTTGGAAACAGCACATGAGCGAACTGTACCCCATTTTGGATTCCTGACCGTGAACCTGACCACACCTGGGTGGAAGAGAGAGCCCTCATCAGATTGGATAGGCTTTTTCAATTCGGCAATTTCTGGTTGAATACCCTCCTTGGGAAATTCCATGTCCATGACAACAGATTCTGCCTGGAAGTGCAATTCTGGAATGGACAAAACATACTCTTCTGGGAACATTCTTTTTCCCGCAACCAAAATCTGCAACGTGGAAGGAAGGACTGCTGCTTCAGTCGCCACAAATGCACACAGATCGCTGAACTTCCAAGTCACATCAACCTCAACGACCAATCCCAATTCCATGAAAGGCATTACAACCGTTCTTGCGAAGCAAAAGGGACGAAAAAGAATGTTGAGTTGTCCTTCACCCACCGGTGTGGAACCAAACCATGCTTTTGCACCATTGACTTCAATGTGATCAAAGTGTTCTTGTATGGCATGCGGCAGAACACACTGCATGATCACTTTAATTGGCCACATTTTCGGAATGACAAATGCCGCGGTCCAAAAACCTTGTGAATGCAAAATCTTTACCAACACTTGCTCTTCAACCGGAGGAGGGCAGTTCGGCTGGATAGAAAAGAAAAAAGGCATGCCTGTCTGAACCGTTTTGGTGCCAACGGTCATGGTTGCCAAGTCGGGGCATTCATCACGATTGAGCTCTGGGACCAACGTAGGCTCTTCATGCATGCATTGCCATGTTGGAGAAACACAAATTCTTTTTGCAGGGCTGGAGCCTTGGCAATCATGAATCTCATCTTCACTTGAGTCCTCAATTGTGGTGGCAACTGCAATGGTTACCGGTCTTTTGGGCTTGAGTGACATGATTCCATTTTCCTTTGTCGTCAAGAAATCCGACAAATTGCACTTTTGAGCCAGGACCATTTCACATAGATGAGCTACACTTCGCAATTTCCCTGCAAACCCCGAGTTTTCACCAAGAAGGACCCATGCTCGGAGACATTGGATGGCTGCCTGTGGAACAGCTAATGCATTTCCTACCATGTGCCATGCATCCTGAAAAACATCTGGTAATGCGGTCGATGAAGGAAATCCCATTGCTGAGCAAATTTCAAAAGGGGTTGCAAACCTCAGGCATTCATTGATTTTCAGTAGAAAGGAATACAGTCCTTTCTCACTCAGGAGTTCTTTCGGCAGCAAATGTTGGCTACCCTGCGCTGCCATAACATTGGGCAGTGGCTGTGTTTCATCTCTGATTCGCAGTTCGAGAACATCTCTCAATGACAACGATTTGGTGTCTTTTCCCCTCCAATTGACTGGCAAAAATTCGGGATTCCCCAAAATCTCCAAAACCGAAGCATCTGGAACACACTGCAATACTTCCCAGCTTTGCAATTCGTTTTGAACACATCCAAAGAGGCCGATGGAATTCTGTTCACCAATACCTGTCAGGGATTTGGGGAATGCCAATGAGTTGGCCATTGACAGCTTCTGATCGGAAAACAAGACATCTTTCCTAACACATGTAGCCAACCATCTCACACGCATGATAGGAAGAACAGGCAAGGCTTTGTCACGACTGGACAGGACAAGATGGAAACCAGCCTTAGACATGACATCCCTAAGGGCACGGTAATGCTCATGATCGGGTAGGCCAGGTACATTCTCCAAATTCAGGCATTTCACTTTGCAAACTCCCGTCCAAAAAAGAAAAGTAGCAAACACACTTCCTTGTGGATCAGTGAGTCCCTTCAACCAGCCGGCCCTGGACCATGGTTGACATGGAGGTGAGGCGAGCCACGTGCAAATATTCATGAATCCTGCAATGATATAGACCATGGGGTCACCGACATCGGCAAGGAGGACAAATGACTTTGGAAGACGCTGGCTTTCAATGGCTTGCAAGGCATCACTACACGTCAAGACAGGCATGTCATGGTTACGACCACACACTTCGGCTGTACTCCTGTCAATTTCCACCAGCAAGGCTGGTTGGGTTCCATTCCATTTCGATCCATGAGTCCACCCACCTAAGCCACTGAAGGCCTCAGCAACTTTGGGATCATCCTTTCTAGGGTGGAGGATGGGCAAGAGCAGGTCACCCTTACCAACAATCATCAAACATTCATTGCCTCGCTCAATTGAAAAATCACGGACAGTGAAAGTCATGCCACTCTTCATATGATCTGCAACCCAGTGAGGAAACATGCAGTGAAAGGTCATGAAACCAACCGCAGGTTCAATCGGGGTAGCAATCACACATTCCTTGTAATCGACCATCATGAGATCCAATCGAAGTCCTTGCTGAAAAGCATCCTTGGGGGTAAGACAAACCCCACAAGGATCAAATTGCGACACATCCATGGCCCAATCTGATGAATCCTAGTCACGCCTGGGACGTTTGGGCCGAGACCTCTCCTAACCACTGGAAAGTAGCTTTCGGTGGAGATGTTTTCTCCTGGACTCTTGCGAGTGGCACATGATCTTTGGATTCTGGGGAATGTCTAGACTCAATCCATACTGGTTGGTAGTATACCTACCCCTCTGAATAATATGAGTTCGTCAGTTGGGATGATTATTCTTAATTTAAAAAAAAAAAAACAACCAGCATAATTTGAGACCGTCACATCCCCCATGTGCGTTTGCGAACTTATGTTCTTTGGTGAAGCGGGTAACCTCTCATAATCCAATCTAGCAGGTGTCCCTAGATCCAGTGCGTTAATCATCGCTTGCCTCTTCAAAAATGCCATTTGGGGGGTATCCATCATTTTCAAACACACCCATATGGCTTTGTCTGAAAATATGGTATCCCCCGAATCCTCTGGTTTCTCATATTCCCTATGAAATAGCATGAAATGTGTATCCCCCATTTTCGTTGGCACATCCGATGATGTCATATCAAGTTGGCTATCTCCCCGTTCTATCCTGATATTGCTGCTTAAATCTCTATCTTAAAATGTCAAACAGACTAACAGACCCATATGGAGGTTCATGAAATGGGAGTACCCCCAAATCATCATTTTTATTTTCGGATTTTCCAGGAAATAAACCATCCAGCTATTGGGGTACTCCCATTTATGGAAACCACCATATCCATTGACACATAACTTGCACCGAAAAATTGCCGACTTCCATGGCCACCCTGGTCTCGGGCCCCAGACTTTGGGCGGCCACGTTGGAAGCTTTCGCCTGGCTCCTGGTAAATCCACTCGAAGGTCAGGAAGAATTTAAAGAATGATCAATGGGACCATCTTTAAGTCTCTCTCCAAAAAAATATATATATATATACCCGTATACCCTCTGGTCAACTAACACAACTATGGAAACTCATCATTTTTCATGGGTTAATGAACGACCTCAATGGCCATTTTCAAAAGCAAGCTGTTACCAGAGGGTACCCCAATTTATGGCCATTTTGGGAAAATCATGAGCAAAGCCGCTTCTAGGGGACCGCGACCACGATATGGAGATTGAGACATTCCCAAAAAAACATGAATAAGAGGAGTCCAAAAAACCAAAAACAAACAGCTGTGATGTTTGCTCCAACAACCATGTGAACATATTGATACTCACCTTGTTTTATGGTACCATTTGGGTTCAGAAACCTAACCATTTTGGATGAAACATGCTTTAGGTCATGGTGAAATGATCATCTTTGGATCCCCCTACTGGGATGGTCAGACTCCGATGCAACATGGGTTTGCCCCCAATGATCTTCCTATCAATGGACTGATTTAGTCGGGAAAATCTTAACCGGAAACAGATGGTTAATGATGGTTAATGATGGTTAATGGTGGGTAATGGTGGTTAATGATGGTTAATGGTGGTTAATGATGGATTGGTTTAAGGGAAAAATTGCAGGAAACCATGGATTTCCCCATTTTTCATATGGGGCTTTCCGGTTTCAATTTTCCCCTAAACCAATCCATTGATCCTATGGTTTCCCTGCTGAAAATTAGGGGTATATAGTGTTGATAAAAAACCGGCCGGCTACCTTGTTGAAAAACTGACACTTTTGTTGGTCATTGGTCAATCTCCCATCACCCCCAGAAACAGCAGCCACTTCAGGATAATCGTCCAATTTCCAGGTATAAGGAAAAGAGATTCTGGAACCTTCAGCTGAGCCATTGATCATACCCCTTTTGATTGGTTAAGTAAAGGTGGTTGTACGAACTGGTTGATTGGGGATTATAAGAAGCAATAACATACCGATTCGGCAACCAGTATGTCATGGGACGGGAAAACGGGTATTTTCATGGCTCACCTGGGCCATGTTATTGCCAATCCCGGATTTCACAGGTGACAGTGCCACTTCTCTTGGTGAAGTTGTCCCCCTAATGTGCCTCCTCCCCAAGACTGGACAACCTTATTAGGTGGGAAAAGAATCATAAACCTCTATCAGAGGCTTATTCAACCCCTAGTGTTGGGAGGGTACCTTTCTTGGGTGCGCATCCCAGCTTCCAAGTGGGAAATCACCATATGACATCACCCAATTAGATTCATGGATGAAAACCGCGGTTTCATTTTTTATGTGGCTGATTTGATAAACCACTTACCAATAGGGTTTGTCTGAAAATAGGGTATATTCCCAATTATAGCCATTTACTAGGGATAATGATCATTAACCATTGGGTTTAGGGGTACACTATTTTCAGACACACCCAATAAAGTCCACAACCGCATGGTTCCATCATAACCTGCTGCCTTGTGTCCACCCCTCGCTCCTCTTATCTCCAAGGACCAAGAAGGCACAGCGCGCCTGACGTTGAGACGCCAACGCCGGCAGCGAACGGTGGTGAAGTGACGCTTCTTGAGATGAATGTTATCCAAGGTGGCAACGGAAAATCCCCTATAAATTTGGGATTTCAATGGGAAAAGCATCTGAAAATTGTGGATTTTGCATTGCCATGTTTGATTACCGGAGGGTATACAGATCTGTATAATGTATGTATATATATACATATATATATACACATGCAAATAAATGTTTCGTGCTCAGAGTCTCTTGTAGCATATGTGTCCATTCACACACTAATCCCATCCCCCGCTCTTATTAAGCACTCCCCATAAACCCTGCGTTCAGTAGGGGATTTACACATAGTTGGGACCATGAACCATAGGGGTGTTGAATATGGGGGATGGGATTAGGGCGATGTTCCAGCGGACCTGATGGGGGTGATGTACCAACTGATGGCAGTTTTGTTTTCATAGTTGGTTTTAAGTTACATGTATCCAAAAAACAGGATCACAGAACTATTACCTGGGCTTGGTCATTCCCTTGGCTATACCGGCAATACCCATAAAAAGTCAAGGTACTGGCTAAGCCTTGGAAAGTGAATGCAAAACACTGCCTGCCCAAGGTCTATGCGCCTGCTCTGCTACCCCTGCTGCTTCTTGCCGATTCTTGAAAACCTCCACCAATGGTCCTGGCGAAGGTGCGATTTTGTCGTGCTGCCCTTCGTTCATCGCCAAGTAGGGTTTATGATAGCTATATGTCTATGATATCTATGGGGCCCAGTTGGGGACATAGATCTGCAATTTGGCGAATGGTCTCATCCATAATCCCGAACCTCAGCTGACATCAAAACAATGGCTGAAATAAGTTAACCATCAGCTACAGTAGTTCAACCACTTCAAGCTGCATCTTTGATAGTTAGGTTCGCATGCTTGTGGGTTGAATCATCTTGTATACAGTATTTTCCGTGTCAATTTTTATGAAACTCAATTCTTGGCTCATGAAGTTCCCACTTTTTGAGGTCCAAAAAAAGTGCTGGTCAAAACGTGTGTGATAGGATCAAAGCATGGTGTATGGTGCATGGTGATCCCACCATCACTAGCTCTTTCTATTGGCGGGACGACCATCGCCATATTTCGAGGCATTTATAAATTGATGGCTAAAGACACATCCATCTATCAATCTGGATAAATCAGGGGCTTGTCTAGAGTCTAAAATGATTTTTTACCCAACAAATAAAGGGTATGACTAATCTCCAACAGATACTACAAAACAGGACATTTACCGCTTCCTGATTCATGTTGATGGTGACAAAATGTTGCAACATACTGGGATACAAACTTTACATGGGATTTAGTGATCAAACATTATGGTTTACCCTCTGGTAAACGTTTACATAACTACGGAAGATCACCATTTTCAATGGGTAAATCCACTATTTCGACTGGGCCATGGCTTCAATAGCTATGTAACAAATTACCATAGGGTAACTAGCAAAAAATGTGTTTGTGTGTGACACTTCTTGGGTGCACGTCCACGTCGCACCCAGCTGACACAGACCTTCGTAGCTCAACAGCGCAGCGGCCAGTTGCAGCTTGGCCGTTGCCTGTAATGAGGTTCAACTGTCTGACGACAACAACAACAACAACAATAATGATAAATTTTAATCAATAATATAACCACTATAAAATAATAGTGATATCCATTAAATAACTATTAATAGTTTTAAAATTAAGTGATATTCAATAATAAATGGTGAATTACTTTGGAAATAAATAGTGATATCCAATGATAATCAATAATACGATCAATAATATAGCCACTTTACATTCAACAACATTACTTACGTTGATTCTACAACAACAGCCAAACACGGCAATGGAATTACTCAATAATGACAGCAATAAAGAGTGCAGTGTTTTATGTCGGTTCACTTTACACGGACGTAACAAAATGCTTCCGCAAGAGCTTGTGTAATCAACAACGCGAATTATATATTATGAAACACTGACGACGCTCAAATGGTTATTCACCATGGCAATATATAGGAATATCCCTCTAAATACTGAATCAAATGGAATGAAGCAACAAGTGGGAAAATCATGGAAATATATAACTTATCTGGCCGGCCAGATGGGAGGACTTTACTGGCAATACATGAGTTTCAACAATAAATGGATCAATTGGACATACATGTGGGCTTATTTTGCCGGCCATAGATTCGGGAAAGAACTGGCAATACATGGTGGGATTTTGGGAATTAGGATAAAATACCAGATAGAATATCAGATATACTAAGCGATGAGTCATAATCACAGTTTGCCTGGAAGCGTTCCGGTGATTATGATATTGATGATTGTCGATTGTTATTACCATTCAATGGAGCAGGTTACGAAAAAAACTGCAGGAAACCGGCTATTTTCCCCACTAAATGTGGGGTTGCCGGTTTCAATATTCCCTTCAGTGAATTCTGAAACTCATAATGAGAGAACTCATATAGACCTGGAAAAGAGCATAAATCTATATGGCATGATACTTGGGGTATGTATAACAACCAAAAATACCTGAAACATCTGAACAACCAAACAGTAACATGGGATAACCACCACTAATGACGAACACCAATCGAAATCGAGAGGTCACCGGTCACCAACCAAAGTTGCACACAGCCAGTTGGAAGTTTAGATACTCCTAGCAACGGCAACAACAACAACAACAACACCTTCAACGGCACTGAAAATGTTCGTCTTGATTATTGAACTAGCGATCCAAGAAAGACAGAATGATTTTTGTGTCAATTGGCCAAGTCTGGAAATATATACTGTATCTGCAGTATTAGTTCATGACGGCATATAAGCAGTCAAAACCTTCGGGTTCCCACGTGGTCGTTCACCATGCCTGAAAATCCCCATTTGGCCATAGATCAAAAACCTATCAGTACGCAAGCTTTCACATTGGAATAGGGTGTGCTCATGGATGTTCACCTAAAAACAATAGTATCCCAGAAATCCAATGACTTATTTCCCACTGGGTTGGAAATTATCACCACGATGATGTGTAGAATGAGCCGTTTGTTTGACTTTCAGGGCCTTATTCAATGGTTGAAACCCATATTTTGATGGTATAATTCCCATTGAATCACCATTAAATCCTCTCAAATCACCATCACATCCCATTACAGTAAATTCCAGATACCCTCCGGTAAATTAACATAGACCCTGGCAGATAGGGGTTGGAAGACTAGTTTCCATTAAAAATTGGTGATTTTCAGGGTCCATGTTAATTTACTGGAGGGTAAATCATCGATTTGTTTGACCCATGCTATCTTGAGACGGGCGAAAACCGCACATTCTCCGCATCAATACAACCGCACCTCGCCCCGCGCATCCTTGGCGGCCCCAAAGAAGGGCACGGCCTGCAGCAGGACGCAAGGGCGGAAGGCTGGGGGAATTATTGGGATATCATAGGGATAGGTATATAATAGTAGGGATCTATTGGATATTAAATATACATATGATATTCTATATATATATAGATATATACTTATGATATGTGATATATATATATATATATATATATGATATACATAGAATATATATATATATATATGTATATATGTGTCTGGTTATCAACCAACCGGGGTTTTGAACACCGCTCATCTTCATCCACAAAATCCATCGCCTGTCGGAGGAGCTCGCATGCCTCCGCCGCATCCGCCTGTGGCTGGAACCGAGTTGGTTTTTCAGCAGGGATTTGTTTTTAAGCATCGAAAAAATATGGCTTTCACAAGAGAAAAATTGGACTTAAGATATTGTGTAAGCCTGATAAATTATGGTTTTCACTAACAAAAATGGGGATTGAAGTAGTAAAAGTATGGATTGAACTACCACAATTTTGAGGATCTACAAAAAAACATTGCAGGTGAACAACCGACCATTGGGCATTGGCAGAGATCCAATAAAGGTGGGGATGTAATCAATCAAGGTGCGCATCACCATGGGGATGGTGGAGCCTGCATGGTATACTAAGATCAGGCATTTCTTGTAAAATTGCAAACTCTTAACTCTCAATATGTTTTTTTTATAAATCAGTTTTAGTGATTTAGAAATCATTTTTAGAGATTTAGAAATCTTTTTTAGTGATTTGGAAATCATTTTTAGTGATTTGGAAATCATTTTTAGTGATTTAGAAATCATTTTTAGTGATTTAGAAACCATTTTTAGTGATTTATAAATCACTATTAGGTTGCTCATCTTTTATTAGTGAATCTTAAATGAATACACTAGTACCATGATTCAAAAAAAAAATGTGTTGGTATTTGGCCTTATTCACTGGCCTGCAAGCCAGACACCACTTTCTCACGCACTTTTTGTTTGGAACAAATTACCAGAAAGTGTTAACCAATAGATACCCAATTATTGCATATATCATCAATATATCATGGGGAGATATGATGTTATTCCAACAGATATCACATATATCATATATGACCAGTATATACCATATATAATATGTATATATATATACATGATCAACCAAAATATTCATCATTTCTCATCAACAGATACCCAGATTTTTTTTTCCATATACCATCCATATATTCCATACCCTCTGGCAAACTTACATAACTATGGAAAATCACCATTTTCAATGGGAAAACTCACTATAAATGGCCATTTTCAATAGCTATGTTAGTTTACCAGAGGGTATCTCTCCATATATTCCATATCTCCCCATGATATACCCGTTCTATCCTCATATAAACCCACCTTTTCCCCGGGCTCCCACTGGGTTCCCCCCACTGCTGCCGCAGCCGTGCAGAGCGCGAGGCCGCGAGCTGCAGGGTCGCTGCCTCGGTGGCTATGAATGGTAGAGAGATATCCATAGCTATTATTTATAGTATATATTTATAGTGTATATATATACATATATGTGTATGTATATATATATATATATGTATATATATGTGTGTATGTATGTATGTATGTATGTATATATATATATATATGTGTGTATGTATGTATGTATGTATATATATGTAGTGAATATTTATAGTTATCTATAGTTAATCTATAGTTAGTCTGTAGTTAATCTATTGTTATATGTAACTATCGTTGTAGATGCGTATCTATCACGAATATTTCAAGTTCATCTATAGTTCATGAATTATAAGATATATAGTGCTTATTTATAGTATAAGATAGCATACTGATATATGAAAAATATAGATATAACTGTAGTCAATAAAGTATAGATGTATATCTCTAGTGCATATTTATATACTGTATATATATAGTCTATAGTTGTACCATATAGTCATATAGTTAATGAAGGTTATAAATATAAGCCAACTTTCATGGTTCTCACATCATATATATGATGTGTCCATGTATTGCTGTTTGAATTGGTTGAATACTTGGATGTCTACTATTTACATCATGGGATTCTATATTTTTTTTTCAATAGATGCCTTGATAAATATATAGAAGAGTTTTTGGTGGGTATTGAATATATCCGTAGCTATTTTCCTCTCGAGGAGTGCGAATCTTTTTCCGTCAGGCGTCAGAAATTTGCAGGATGTGCAAAAAAGAATAGTACATATTGAACATGTTGTACATGTTGTACCATCTGGTTATTTAACATAGCCATGGAAAATCCCCAGCCATAAATGGAGGTTTTAATCTTTATGGGAAAATCATCTACTGCCATGGCTTCCATGGCTATGTTAGTCATAACCAGAGGGTACCCCAAGTATCATGCCATATAGATTCATGGCTTTTCCAGGTCAATTCATGAGTTCTCTTAGAGCTTGTGAGTTTCAGAATAGTACATATTAAACATATTGAACATGTTGTACATAATATTGTTGTACATAATGTTGTACATGTTGAACATTCGAAAATATAACAAAATTCTTGGGGATAGATTAAGCTGGCAAGATTCGCACCAAAACCCATGGGGTAACACGCCACTATGGAGGACAAACGTAACAAACATGGGATCTGAGCTACTAATCAGTTCCTAATCCCATTGAAACCTACTGAAATAGCAATCATCAGTATATACATGTAGGTTTATGGCTATTTTAGTATGTATATACGGATTATTATACATATATTTATCACTATATACTAATATTTTTTATCCTATCCTATCATTAGTATATATGTATAATACTATACATTGGTATATACCTACTATTGCTATCTACTATACCTCCTACCTCCATGACCTGGGCCGAGTCGCTGAGCAAGTCTGCGGCCTCCTTGGACATCTGTAGGGCCTGTCAACGTTGGAGGTCAACCCTGCAAAATTGTTGGCAGAATCACCCATCCAACCAATCTACCCTCTGGTTATGACTAACAGTTTGCTATTGAAAATGGCCATAGAAATAGTGGATTTTCCCATTATATAAAACTGGTGATTTTCCATAGTTTTTTGTATGTTTACCAGAGGGTATACACAATGATTGGCTGATTGGCTGATGTAATCCACAATTTTTATTACGGTAAAATTGGTTGGATGGGTGTATACCATTCTATACCAAAATCACCCATCACCCATCCATGTATATATTATGATGTTATGTTGGCTTTAAATAATATCTATATCCAATATAGACTATATATCCAATATTTATGGGTATGTATTGTAAAATTGTTGTTTTATCCTATGACTTTCCCATTATTGACAGTATTCAAATGCCCATATATTCCATGTTCATCATCGATATATTCTATATGGGTTTTTCTTAAAATGAGAGATCCCGAAGTCAGTTTCAGTCATGGTCTAATAATAACTTGGATGATTTGGGGGTACCCGCATGACTTAGGAAACCTCCATATTGCTAGCGGCAAACCATAGGGTTGTATCAGCAATAAATGGAGGCTTAATCAGCCATGAATGGGGGGTTCATCAGCAATGGAGCTTGAATCGGTTACCCTCCGGTAAACTACCATAACTATGGAACATCACCATTTTTAATGGGTAAATCAACTATCAATGGCCATTTTCAATAGCTATGTTAGTCATAACCAGAGGATAACTGGCAAGAATTGGAAATTACTCTGGATGGCCACTGGGGAGAACCGAAGTCCTCCCCATATTTCCTGCTGAAATCACGGATTTCCGCATGGAAGCGACCTGAAACCCGAGGGATCACCCACAGGAAAACCATGGAATTCGGCAACATGTTGAAATATATATATATATATGTTTTATATACCCAATGATGTTATATATACCCAATAATATTAATATAGATGTTATATATATATACTCAATGTTATAGGTATTATACATATATATATATATATATATATATAATATATATAGATATGATGTTATATACCCAATGTTATTGGGGATTGATAATGATCAAACGTGGCAATGGAAAATCATTCTGAGTCTCATCAAAAATTATCATTCTGAGTCTCATCAAAAAAACATGAAGATCAACGGAAGTCAAAAACCTCTAGAAATAAACTAATAACCTTAATTCTAGCCCCGTTTCTGCTCGCAAAACTTCCATCTCTTGAAATCCTCCGTTCTTGCTGATCAATACCCTATTTATTTAGCCATTCTTGCTGCTTACCCTCTGGTAAATACCATTATCTATTATATATAGATATGATGTTATATACCCAATATCCCAATGTTTTTGGGGATTGATAATGATCAAACGTGGCAATGGAAAATCTAATCATTTACAGATTTTTGTTTCGGGGATTTCCCACCCCCTCCACATCGCCACGCCACGTCGCCTCCTTGGCTTGTCCCAGCACCAAGCAAGCGCTAGCGCAAGCGTGGCTGGCGCGACCCGCACCCGACCTTGGTTTTCGGTGCGTTTCTTGGAGAAAACCATGGGAAAAAACCGAGCGGTTCATAGTGGTTGATCATGGCACTGATAAGAATGATCGATGGGTGGATTTCAGTATGGCCATATTCTTATCAATAACCAGAAATAACCAGAAATAACCAGAAATAACCAGAAATAACCAGAAATATACAACCAGAAATAACCAGAAATAACCAGAAACCTGAATATGGCCTCATGATCATCCATGAATATGGCAAACTTTGCAATATTCAGGTTTTATCTTTTTGAGGACCCGGACTTAGAAATTTTGACCTTTTCCCGGCAGATTTTTGTTTGAACAAGTGGTTATCCCCACTAGCCATCATTCTACCGCAGTGAGGTAATCTATGCAGATTATCCCATTAGATATACCACTGTTTAGCAGATGATATACCTATAAGGTGGATAAGTTGGTTATCCCATGGAAAAAAAAAAACGTTCTATCTGATATCGAAATTTGACATCCCTTATTTTGGCTGGAAAAAAACTCCCCGCTAATACCATTGATCATGATTAATCCCCAATACATTGGGTAGTATACTTGACAGTAATCATTCATTGATTATCATATACCCTCTGGTAATTTAACATAGCTATTGAAAATGACCATTTATAGTGGATTTTCTCATTGAAAATTGTGATTTTCCATTGCTATGTTAGTTCACCAGAGGGTATCACTACTGAGAATTATTGAGAATTGACCAAATATATTGAATTATATAGACAAGCATCATAATCGATAATCCGTGTGTTCGTATAATTTCCATAAACCGATTATATACCCATCATCTTGGATTTGCTTAAGGAACCAAAACCAAAAAAACTTCCGCGTGGATTCCCCTAGTATATAGTAGTAGATTTCCCCTTGGGAAAATAATCAAAAAAATTCAGCAAATCCATGATTTCAGATTATCCATTGATTATCCCATACATATCCATCAATGGAGGTTTCCATAGTCATGGGGGTACCCCAAACTCGCTGGATGGTTTATTTCATGAAAAGCCGAGGATGATAACTGGGGGTACCCTCTGGTAAACATACAAAAAGCTATGGAAAATGGCCAGTTATAGTGAGTTTTCCCATTAAAAATGGTGATTTTCCACAGTTATGTTAGTTTACCAGAGGGTACCCCTATGACTCAGGAAATCCCCATTTGAATATCCACTGATTCCCGCGAATCGCACAGAAAAACCTCGCTCGGCCGGCACTAGGGATCCCCGACGTGTCGGAGAGCTTTTTGGCTAATGTTTGAGCCTGCCAGTCGGATGGATCAACGGATGGCTGGAAAGTCCTAGGGGTTTTTTTAAGGTTTCACGTCACGTCAAATGCGTGCCTTTCCCAGAAAAGTGCGGTTGGAACCTGGGGAGAAAACGAAGGGAACATAAGACCAGGTGTTTTTCTCAAAGTAGATCAAGTAATTTTCCAGTAAAACCATATATTAAATCCATATAAATTGATGCTTTATATCACCCTTTTTTTGGTAAATAACCATTCATCCACCATCACCCATTGTTTATATGGGTGTGTCTGAAAATAGTGTACCCCTAAACTCAATGGTTAATGATCATTATCTCGTTTTTAAATGGCTATTTCATTGGGAATATACCCTATTTTCAGACAAATCCATATGATTTTATGGATGATTTATATATGTGGTATAGCTTCTAGATTGATTGGAATTTATTGGAATAATGTGATTGAGATGAGTCAAGAAACTGGTGAATTGGGTATCATCCACCAACCAGTAAATCTTGAGATCCCATTGCGAGCACCCAGGAGGGCACCTCCCCGGCCCGGCTCTTGGCGGCTGCGGCGTCACCCTTCTGCAGCTTCAGCGCGCTTAGAGAAACCAAGAGGTCAACCTACAGCGGAAGGAAACACTCCCCGCCGTCGCGGTAAAGTCGGGGCGCCAATGAAGGTTTATACCCCATAGTTCGGCCAAGATATAGATATATTATCATATTCATATACATATATATATAATATGTATATATATAATGTGTATGTATATATATATATATATATATTATATTATATATATATGTATATATAATATATTATATATATATATAATATATTATATATATATGTGTATATATATATTTATACGTATGTGTGTGATTTTCTCTTTTAATTTGTCTAAGTAATGTTTAGTGATTGATTAAAAACATTTTATGGTGATATGATGGGTACAAAGCCAACTCAACATAACTCGATATGACACATGCACAAGTGTTGAATGGGTCCATCTATCAAACTGCGTTGTATCCCCCATATGCTGGGGGCGGCTGCCACTTAGCAACTGGGATGCACATCCAAGTAAATGATGAATTTGAACTTTTATAGGGAAAAAATACGTTTGAACCAAAAGAACTGTGAAATCCAAGGAGTTGCGAGACGTTCAGCAAGATAAGAAAGATGGAGATACGAACAAAAATAGGGTGGCGGCGTAAGCAACAAAAATTTGGGGGATTCACCAAATAACCAAATACCAGGGGCCTAACCTGGATTTGGACGATGATCTGGAGGGTTACTGGCGATAACCTTAAATTGAGGCTATTGCATGCAACCAACAAAATCGGAAAATCGGTGGGGATGCAACCTCTCTCTTGAAAGCGGATAAGAAAAAGGGGTGAAGCAACAAAACCAATCAGGCCAGTTGAACCATCCCTGCTGTCAAGCCGTGCTCAAGTTGAGAAAAGGAAGGTTGGCTAATTATGATCTGGCATCATTGGCTCTTTCAATAAGGAAAAAAAGAACGCATGAACGCAACAATGAGCTGGAGGGTCCCTCAAAACTGGTAGTGGACGGCGTCTTCTACCAAGAAACACAAGAAATTAGAAAACGGACCTGGAGGGAGTCGATCCCTCAATGACATATGCTTCAAGTCTTGAGCAGAGGTCAAAGACATCGCCACACCCATAGGGCAACAGGTCCAGCTGTTGTTTTTTAGAGAAGTGGACATTTAACGTGTTGCTTGGTGGAATATAGATGCTGTTGCCCTGCACAAACCAATAAAGATGGACGATTTGACCTCGAAGATGTGATCAAATACCCGCGTTTCACCGAAAAGGATGGGGACATGAACCAAGACTAACTAACGTCTATTCATTCTATTCCAACAAACAGAACTGACAACAGCCCAAACCTCATTTTGTTCATGGGTCAAATGTTGATGCTCCCCCGATCTTTTCTGCATCATTAATGAGGCTGCCATCAGGTACCTTCATCAGGTACCTACTCCAGCATGAGTTTTTCATGGATCATTTGGCTTGATGGAGGTCCGACAGAACATCATTGACCTTGGACAAACCACAAAAAATGTCTTCCGTTCAGCACGATATAAAAGTATATTACCCTATAAAGACTCTACCAAATTAGATGATCATTGTATGAAATGATAATATGAAGGTGTCCTAAGTCATGGGGGTCCCCTCTATTTTCATCCATGTTTTCTGGGGATTTTCCATTACCATCCAGCTCTTGGAGAACCCCCATGACTATGGAAACCCCAGGAGCGTAGGCGCCCGAAGTCATAGCTGGTATAGATGTCGATTCCCCCAGAGATGGTAATAAGTCTTGGAATCGTTTTGCATGTAGAAAATATCCTCTGGTAATTTAACATAGCTATGGAAAATGGACAATTTATAGATGTTTTACCCATTAATAATGGTGATGTTCAATAGCTATGTTAGTTTACCAGAGGGTATACCATTAAATCCCATGACTGTTCATGAAATATCCCATGATTCAATCACATGATCTTCCCATGAAAACCGAAGAAAAATCCATCATATACATCACCATTTTTCTAATCACCATAAGAAATTCATGAAATCCCATGTTTACCCTCTGGTAATTTAACATAATGGAAAATGACCATTTATATTGAATTTTCCCATTAAAAATGGTGATGTTCCAGAGGGTAATCCCATTTTTATACCATGTTTCTACCATGTTTATACCATGAAATCCCATGAAATCCCATAAAAACTTCCTAGCCATTCCCTGAAAAAATTGCACCTGGCTGCTTTCATCTCCCAGGGATTGGCTGATCTTCAAGGCCTGCAGGAAAAAATAAAAAAATGGTGCTTTAATAGTGCTTGGTGGCTCATCACACGAATCCTAAGTAGGTTATATCCCTGGTGTTTTCAGTGGGATTTTTGTAGGGTATTCATCCACTTATAACTGGCGTGAACTAACCTACTTAGTAAGTGTGATGAGCCACCAAGTGATTTAATAGTGATTCAATGGTGATTTCATGGATTTTAATGGTGATGAATATGATGAATATGATGGGATGTAAAAAAAAAAAGTCCCAACAAAATGCTGCGGCTAAAGCGATCTAACCAGGAAATAGATGATGATTTAATGATGATTTCATGGTGATTTCATGGTGATTTCATGGGATCTCACCAAGAAATAGATGGTGATTTCATGGTGATTCAATGGGATTGGGGATGGGAATTTTCACACACTATGATGGTTGGGTCTGTCTGAAAATGCTGCCGGAAATCCCCAATGGGGGATTGTTGACATCCCATTGTCCAACAAAAAAATTGGATATGAGTAGATCCGTCCCATATATTTGTGGATACAGTATAGCTACAATGTGGTGCCCCCCAGTTATAAGTTGTTTTATAAACCCCATTAACTATAGTTATATCTACCATAAACCATAGTTATTGGACTTATTAACCAACTTAGCTATCTAGGGGGCCCCACTTTGTAGGTAATCTCTACCTTTCTGAAAATTGGGGGTGTATGGTTTTGGGTTTACCACTGTTTCAAAAACCCATGGTCTCAGGAGACGATCCACTACTGAAAGGTGAGCTTTGACGGAGCTTTTTTTCTGAAATCCATATGTTTGATGCTTACTTGGTGGTTCATCCCACGAATCCCAAGTAGGTTAGTTCACCCTATAACCCCAGTTATAAGTGGATGAACCCTACAAAAATCCCACTGAAAAAACCAGGGATATAACCTACTTAGGATTCGTGTGATGAGCCACTAAGTAAATCCCCTCTGATGGTTGGGATCCACATGGTTCAATTCGTCACAATTCACTCGTCATATGACTCTCCATATCACTCGCCTCCTCCAACTTCGTTTCGTCGCCTTCTGCCAAGGCGACCTAGATTCGCAACGCAGCCGCTGAAAACCAGCGTAACTCCACGGATTGATGAGGGAAATCGGAAATGGGAGTGGTTCAGAAATACAGGTAACGTTTGGGGAAATTCAAAGAATTGAATTTGGGTATTTCAATGAGCATGTCCTGGAATTGTTTTTCCATCTTTCCAATTCTGTGAGAAATGTCAAGCCGAATCGAGTAGTTCAGTCAATTAAAGTATGGAGAAAAGGATATGTCTAGTGCATTTGAACCAACCAAAACATCGGGATTTCTAGATATTTCTGGTTGGTGGTTGACCTACCCCTCTGAAAAATAGGAGTTCGTCAGTTGGGATGATGACATTGCCAATTTATGGAAAAATAAAATCCTATTGATCACCATAAAATCCCATGGAAAATCATCATTGTTCTTAGTTTACCAGAGGGTAACCCCCAGTTATATGGAAAAAATAATCCAAATGTTCCAAACCAACCAGATTTTGATGTGGATCCAAACCAACGAATTCTGTTTGAAGCCCATCAAACCGGGAAGATGTTTCACACGGCAGATGGGCTCTCCATGACTGGACCCGGTCCGGCGGCGCTTTGGTGAATTCTTGTTGATCTGTGAAGGAAACAAAAAACAGTCCTCAATAATTGACTGAACAATTGAGTTTGAGTATGAGTGGATAAAATGACAGTATTAATTAACCAATAATAGATAATAATAGTGTTCATAAATTGAAAATAAGAAGATAACTTGATGAAAGTTTACCTGATTTTTTGCTGAACATCTTGATCTATCACTCATACGTTCAACTGCTACTTATTACTTTTACTCGTTCTGTTCCTCAGATCATTGTCCTTCATTGTGGGATTACTGCAACTGGCCTAATGACCCACATGAAGAAGTTCTGCTCTCCCGATCTCATCTGTATTTCTGCACTCCAGAGATGCGAAATAGCCCAGTTACCCTCTGGTAATTTGTTACATAGCTATTCAAAATGACATCTTTATAGTTGATTTACCTATTAAAGATGGTGATTTTCCACAGCTAACTGTTAGTTTACCAGAGGGTTTTTTTTTCTAGGATAGACCCCAGTCGGATTAATGGCTTGTTCACCACTTACGATTCTTTGGATGCACCAAGAAACCAAGACTTCACCAGGTCTCCCGGCAGTGTGCAGTGCTGATACTTCGCCCTTTTTGTCGCCAGCCTGCCGATGGCATCACCCAACATGGGAATCAGACATGGCTGGGAGAACCTGCGGATCTAAATCAGGTAGCATCATATTAATGGCTGGTTGGTGGTTTTTCGCCACCCCTCTGAAAAATGATGGACTTCGTCAGTTGGGAGTATGATTCCCAATATGATGGGAAAATAAAAGCCAGGTTCCAAACCACCAAACAGTAATGGGATTTTAATGGAGTCATCATCAGTATAATATTTAATCATCAGCAATGATTTAGCCAGCAGTGGGGATATTTCTGTGATTTTTTCATATTGCCATGCCCCCTAGGACTATGTAAAGCCACGCTAGCGCTTACGAGTACCGTGGAAGAGTACATAAGTTGAGAATCTGGAGGATCTATGTAGTTAATTGACGATCATAGATGATAATTTAGGATATGTTTAAGTCCCATGCTATGTTTTAAAAAGTATCAGATTCCATGGATGGACCACGAAACCAAAAAGGGCCTTTTTTCATAAACCAATGTCCATGTCAACTGTCTGATCCCTACCGCGGCTAATGCTTCATCTCTGTGAAACTGAGCAGAACCAAGACAGACCGAGGCTACCGGGTTTTTTTTTCTCAATGAGCATCTTACGAACATCTCTGTGAAAAACCATTTAGATTTACAAGCATTCACCTGACTTAATTGGCAATACTGTAGCGTCCTGGGATAGTTGTCCCTACTCTACTAAGCATCATTCCAGTGTGGGAAAGCATGATCAAATTCATCCAGAACCATGAGATACCCTCTGGTAAGCATACAAAAAGCTATTGAAAATGGCCATTTAGAGTGGAATTTTTCCATGAAAAATAGTGATTTTCCATAGCAAACTGTTAAATTACCAGAGGGTATCTGGGAGGTCTTCCATGGTTTTCCCATTTCCTAGTGAGCCACCCCTGGACCGTCCCAAAACGCCGGGCACCACCTGCTGCAGCAATTTCCGAGCTTCTGTGGAACACTCGACGGCCTGGCAGATTGTCCCAACCCTGGTACCCTGGTACCCTGGTGAAAATCAAACCAGCTGATAAGTGGATGTTCAACCCCAAAATTTGGTATCATATGTTTCCCAAAATTGGGTATCATAGGTTTTAACTGGTTTTAACTCATCCCCAGTGTTGGAACCATAGTTTTTCCCATCAAATTTGAGTCTTGCAGTTTTTTCTGCAATTCTGGGTAGTGCACATGCCGGCCGAGTCTCTAGATAATCTGCCAAAAAAAACCGTTTGGGATACCTATTTGTAGCTTAAATTCCCAGTCTGTTTGCTTAAAATCCATAATTTCCAGTTGATTGGTTGTTAGGTGATATGACCCAGCAATGTTCATTTACAAATCATGTTCCCATCAAAAACTTAAGATGTCCCATTCAAACAATGATGTTTATTTAAAAAAGGGTAGGTCCCCTTGAAAATCAGACCCATCCAAACAAATCAGCATGTCCCATCCAAAAACTCACTCTTTTACATCAAACGAAATGAGGATAGGTAACTCAGCAAAGCACAAAACTACAGCAGAATATACCCTCTGGTAAACTAACATAACTATGGAAAATCACATTTTTTATGGCTAAATCAACGAACTAAATGGCAATTTTCAATAGCAAATGTTAGTTTGCCAGAGGGTAGTTGAATGATGTTGAATATATTAAATACCCTCTGGTAATTTAACATAGCTATTGGAAATTGCCCATTATAGTAGATTTTCCCATTAAAAATGGGTGATTTTCAATAGCTTTTTGTAAACGTTTACCAGAGGGTATAGCAGATTTCCGTCATCCCATAGCACCATCATCCCCAGCATCCGCTCACGGCTCACGCCTCCTTTCCATCAGCACCCAAGAGCTGTTCGGCCAGTTGACGTAACGCCTGACCCTGGCACGGAAAATCCCGGTGGCGAAATTCCCCAAATTTCTTGGGATCAATATCCATATGATCCATTAATTAATAGTGTACTATACGTTGATGATGATGAATTTCGATTGATTTTGGGTGACCACCATTTGGAGAAGTGGGACTCCCTATACTTTTGTGATGATCTGACCTTCTGTCATTTGGGCGTCTAAAGCTTGATGTGTTCGCTCTACAGCGAGAAGGGTCGCCAAGCGTCTGCGAAGGTCTTGGCAAATGTGCGCTTCAACTTCAAAAACTTCAAATGTAAATGTAGATACCCTGTGGTTATTTAACGTAGCGAACTGGGAAATCACAATTTTTCATAGGTAAATCATCATGTTTATCGTCTATAAATGGACCATTTTCATCCATTTTCCATAGCTATGTTAAATAACCAGAGGGTAAATGTAGCATCCAAATGACTTCAGACATTCCCATCATTGTTTTTGGTTCTCCACTCCCAGTAGCCAATCCGACAAGGCGAGATCCGACAAGTCGATCCAAAACGTTGCTCTGCAAAAATCTTTTTTTTTAGCCAGCTACGGTATATCGGTATATCCCCATAAAAGTGGCCAAATACTAAGACATAAAGCTATTCGATCAGTCGGATTACCATTCATCTATTGATTTGATCATCATGTTTCATGCTCAAACTCCAAATTTTATCTGACATATTATCTTTTGCTACTCAACCATTCTGTTTGTTGTATCACCAATTTATTTCCAATCCGCTACTCAACCGCTTCTGGCCCATCCCCAAAGAGAAATCGATGGTGGTGATTTCGTCAGCTTCCTTGATGGTTTCCCTGCAAGCCACCTGGGCCCCTTTTGACACGAATTCACATATAGCTGAACTGATCTTGCACAGCTGTGCTGTCACCACCGCCCTCTGGATCTCCCCAGGTCACGACAGCATCTCCAGAGATCGCAGCGAAGGCAAATCCTGTGTGACAGATCTGCGTCACGTCCCTGAGCTGATTCTCAACTGCAGTGGTATCACCACCACAGGAAGGCTGGCCCCAGGTCACCACGTTTCCATCTGCCAAGATAGCTGCAAAGGCAAATTTTGCGCTGCAAATCTGCTTAACTTTCGTGAGATGGGCACGGACTTCTGTGCTGTCGCTACCAAAGCCCAAGCTACCCCAGGTCACAACAGTTTCATCGGCCAAAATTGCAGCAAAAGCAGCGTCAGTTGCAGAAATCTGCCGAACATTTTTGAGCTGATGTTGGACAGCAGTGCTATTTCCACCACTTCGAGAGTTGCCCCAGGTGACCACTGATCCACCAGTCAGAATGGCAGCAAAAGCAAGCTGATTGGCATGAATCTGCTGGACGTCCTTGAGCTGGTCTTGGACTGCAGTGCTATCACCACCACCACGTGGATCTCCCCATGTGACGACGCTTCCATCTGCCACAATTGCAGCAAACGCGATGTCACTGGCATGGATCTGCTGGACGCTTTTGAGCTGGTTTTGCACAGCAGCGCTGTTGCCACCATAGTTAGGCATGCCCCACGTCACTACTGTTCCATCTGCCAAAATTGCGGCAAAGGCACATCTTGTGGCACAAATCCGCTGAACATTCTTCAGCTCATTTTGAACTGCAGTGCTGTCACCACCACAGTTGAGGTTGCCCCACGTCACCACTGTTCCATCTGCCAAAATGGCAGCAAAAGCACTGCCAGTGCCATGAATCTGGTGAACATTGTTGAGCCGGTCTTGGACCGCAGTGCTGTCACCACCGCAGGCAGGCTTGCCCCAAGTCACCACTCCCCCACCTGCCACAATTGCAGCAAAAGCACATCCGGCTGAAGCAATGTGCTGAACGCCCCTGAGCTGATTTTGAACTTCAGTGCTGTCACCACCACATTCAGACTTGCCCCATGTCACCACTGTTCTATCTGCCAAAATTGCGGCAAAAGCGCAGTCAGTGGCATGAATTCGCTGAACACTCCTCAGCCGATCCTGGACACGTGTGCTGTCACCACCAACACTAGACGTGCCCCATGTAACGACCGTTTCATCTGGCAAAATGGCGGCAAAAGCAGCCGCTGCACCACGAATCTGCTGAACGTCCCTCAGCTGATCTTGCACTGTTGTGCTGTCACCCCCAAAGTCAGGCTTGGGCCATGTCACCACCCTTCCATCTGCCAAAATAGCAGCAAAAACACATGTTGCGCCACGAATCTTTTTCACATTCCTAAGCTCATGCTGGACTGCACTGCTGTCACCACCGGTCAAAGGGGAACCCCACGTGACAACTGTTTCATCTGCCAAGATTGCAGCAAAAGCACCGTACGTGGAATGAACCTGCTGAACGCCTTTAAGAATATTTTGGACAGCTGTGGTGTCACCACCATTTTCTGGCGGGCCCCATGCCACCACCGTTCCATCAGCTAGGATCGCAGCGAAAGCCATGCCTGAGCCACAAATGTGCTGAACATTCTTGAGCTGATGTTGCACCACATTGCTGTCACCACCGCCCTTTGGCCTGCCCCACGTGACAACTGCACTATTTGTCAAGATCGCAGCAAAAGCACACCTTGTGGAACAAACCTGCTGAACGTGTGTGAGCTGATCGCGGACAGAGGTACTGTCACCGCCATCATCTGGACTTCCCCATGTCACCACTGATCCACCGGCCAGAATGGCAGCAAAAGCACAGCTTGTGGCATGAATCTGCTGGACGTGCCTGAGCTGATCTTGAACTGCAGTGCTGTCGCCACCGCCATGTGGATCTCCCCATGTGACGACGCTTCCATCTGCCAGGACAGCAGCAAAAGCCATGTCAGTGGCACCAATCTGCTGAACGTTCTGGAGTTGACCTTGGACTGTAGAGCTGTCCCCGCCAGAGTCAGGCATGCCCCAAGTCACTACGTCTCCATCTGCCAAAATTGCAGCAAAAGCATGTTGTGTGGCATAAATCTGCTGAACATTCCGAAGCTTGTCTTGGACTGCACTACTGTCTCCACCATTTTCTGGATCGCCCCAGGTGACAATCCTGTCAGCTCCAACACACCACAGAGCAAAGGCACTGGTTGTTGCAGCTAACTTTGGCTGCTGTGCGATGGCAGCGATGGTGTCTCCATCTTGAAGCCCAGAAAGTTGGAGAGGTTCTGCTGGATCTAAAAGGCGCCCGTCCGGCGCAGCTAGCCTTAGGAAACTTTGCCCCAAAACCTGTTGAGCAGCTATTTTCAGGTCACCAATGGTGCCATGCTCATGCTGCAAGACCGAGACAGTTTCACACCGCCCACTTGGCAAAGACACATGTACATTCAGATTGCTGCCAGCTACCTGACGGCCTTCCCGCAGGCACTCCATAGCGGCAGAGTTCACGAAGCTGAAGAGATTCAATGGGCCAAACAGCAGTGGTTCTCATCCTCCAGCGATTTCTGGCCATGAAAATTCCCAGTTTGCCATAGCTCCCTTTGGCCATAAGCCTCCCATTTGGATACTTGGAGGATCATCCCACTTAGTAAGAGGTTATATAATTATCATTTGTTTATTGTGTTTTTCATTTGATTTGGTTTGTTTATTTTGTGTTTTTTGTTCACTCAGTTTTTGACAAGTTTTGAATTTGCTTCTAAGACGACTTTTTGAAAACAAATCCAGACTCAACCGGACTCAATTCCGGACTCAAACTTGCATGTTTTTTCGTTTTTTTTCAGTTTTTTTGCAAATTTCCCACGTGTTTCCTTCAAAATCAGCCTTTTGCAGCCAAGTGTTCTTCTTGTTGTTGATTATTTGATTTTTGTTGTTTGTTTGTTGCTTTTTTCTCAGTTTTTTTAAACATGTTTGTTTCTTTTCCAAGACGGCTAAAGCGGCTAGAGGAAAAGCAAATCCAGACTCAACAAAAGACTCAATTCCGGACTCAAATTTACAGGTTTCTCAGTTTTTACATTTTTCAGCAAGTTGTCCAAGTGTTTCCTTCAAACTAACATGTTGCAGCCAATTTGTTTTTTCGTTGTTTTTTTGAGTCTTCTGTTGAATCGATGTTTTCCAGTTGCTTTTTTTTCCGATGTGTTTTTTGGTTGTTTTTTTGGGTTAGTTTGTTATTTGATTTTTTTTTCAGAATCAGTGCACTTCTCTGGGCATTCTAAGCCTAGTAGTAAGTCCCCTAAGTGGGTTGTCCCATTTATAAATGGGTTATAGCTATGGTTACTGCCCAATTGCGGTTCATGGGATGATCCTCCAAAGTGGCCATGTGGTAAACCCGGGCCAGTAGCACCTCACCCAACTTGTTGCCCGTGCTCTTGAAGTACGCGGCGCGGTCCCGGCAGACCTCAGGTTTTTCGGGGTGCGGACCTGGTAACGACTGTCATAGTTGGGATGAAAACACAAGGAATACGAAAAAAAAACACTAGAAAACCGGGAGATCATTGAGTTTATTAAGAAAATGCGGAGTCTTGACCAGCAAACAAATGGTGATTTCGCTCACATGATTGTGGACAAATGGTTGGTAGCCATGATCACAAAATAATCAAGCGAATAAACCGACTCCCAAATGCTCGGGCTGCAGTACCCTGCAGCTATGGATTTAGATATAGATTTGACGGTCTTATCCGACAGTCGCATAGAAAGCCCGCTATCTTGGCTCATGTATTTTCATGTCGATTTATTTGCGATTCAGAGCTTCTGTCCATGTTTTATCAAAAAATGTCACTATTATAATATCATATATATATACAAATAAGTATGTATATATATATATATAACTAAGCAAGGTCCAAAATCGTCAGGATACATCGAAAATCTTTCCACATGGTTCAGTAAAGGTCAGTTGACCCAGTTTACAGTGAGACCATCCAGTTTGGTCGCTGTGGAACCCTCTCAAGTTCTGGTTTTCCATCAAAGAAACAGGGGTCCATCAAGAACCCAAACTTATCCATCCAAAAAACTCCAGAATTTGAACCCAACAATCCCAAAAATTATGATGTCTCATGAAAAAAAAATAACCCATGAAATGTCCACCCCAAAATCCAAGATTTCCCATCCAAAAAAAAACAGTGTTTTCCACCCAAAAACTCATGGGTTTGTCTGAAAATAGGGTACCCTAAAACTCAATGGATTACAACCTCATGTTCCTCATTGAAAAATGGAGAATTTGGGAAGGTATTATGGTATACCCTCTGGTAAACATACAAAAAACGATGGAAAATCACCATGTTCAATAGGTACCATCTGGTGATTTGTTACATAGCCATGGAAAATCACCATTTATAATAGGTAAACCCAGGTAAACCGTCTATAAATGGGCCATCTATAGCATGGCTATGTAAGAAATAACCAGAGGGTAAATCATGATAATGCCATAAATTGGGGGAAAAAACTGTTAAATTACCAGAAAATCACAATTTTTGATGGAAAAAAACACTATAAAATCACCATTTTCAATAGGTAAATCAACCATGTTTGGACCAAGCCATGTTTTTTTGTACCAGGCATCCCAGACCACGGCCACGGCATTGCCCGCACCCTCCCTGGCACTCGCAATGTCCAGGTAGGTAGCCCTCGGTGGATTTTTCATGGGAAAATCGTTGGTTTCCGATTGGGAAACTTACCCTCTGGTAAACATACAAAAAGCTATTGAAAATGGCCATAGAAATAGTGGATATTCCCATTAATAGCATGGTGATTTTCCATAGCAAACTGTTAGTTTTCCAGAGGGTATGGGACTCTCTGGGAGTTGGGATTTCATCACTTGTTTTTCGAGAATTGAAACATCTTGCATCCGAAGTACAGAAGTAAAGTACATCAAACAATGGTGGATTTTAAGCAGTAAATCACGGGTTTTCATCGTGATTTCAACAAAAATGGGGGTTCTCCATGAATATCACGAGCGCTCCTTGGACCTTAAGGTCACCAATTCGAGTGGTGTTTTGGTGGAAAGAAAACCACTCCAATGTTCGCTCGTTTTTTTCTTTGAAACTATGGTTAGTTTGTCAAAAAGCCATGGAAATTAGTTCTATATAGTTCTATATTTTTTTTGGAGCTTCAGGGAAACAATTGCTGGGAACTGTTTGAAGTCTTGATGTTTCCAGTAAATGATCCCTTCAACGAATGTTCGATGAACTTGCTTCGCAACCTACAAGTATGGTGGAAACTCATGGAATTTCTATGATTGATTCCATCTGGTCAAAGAAGTTAGTAAACTAGACTTAGTGAGAAATCAAAAAGGATACTCAAGTTGGGGAATTGCTGGCCAAAACCGATCTTAGATACCAATCTTGGTGATGGGCATGCAATGCAAGGGTCGTAGAAATGTGGACATACAACGGTTGATACTAGTAACCAGAAAAGAATGAAATTGCTAATTACCAATGTTTTGGGATTGAAATGGGAAGAATGGAAAATTGGCTTCGTCCAATCAGGAAGATGGTGGCTTTTAATCTATTGAGATAGGATGTCGTAGATATCATACAAGACAGGGATACAAAATCCCATCATGGCATCGACATGGGCTGATTCCAGTTTGATCAGAGTAAGTTGCTTCCAGTCACACTATCCCCGCTATGATAGCTATGGCAACAAAACAACCCAAAAAACATACGCTAAACCGTCCCAAATACAGAACATGTGCTAACTTCTGGTAAACTAACATAACTATGGAAAATCACCATGTTTAATGGATAAATCCACTATAAATCACCATTTTCAATAGCTTTTTGTATGTTTACCAGGCCGGGTAACTTCTGGCTTCATCTGCTGGTGATGCTGGTGATGTCACCACCCCACAAGTGGCAAAATGATTGCCCAAAAAATGGCTTGGAGCAAACCCAAAAAAATGACCCAAATCTGCGGCATCCCCATTTCCCCATTGGATTCACTATACAATAGAGAAACCCTATCTTTGAGGTTATATTATATATACATATATATATATACAGTATATATACATATGTACATATGTATATATAGCCTCGTGCAGGCTTCTGGAACTACCTAAACCTGAATTAGGTTGGTAAAACTTGTCCATTCCGTGACGAAATTTCGTCGCGGAATTAACAAGTTTCATTAGGGTCAT
>Ga0126342_10000842_pt1 | contig 38319 bp, 42 predicted proteins | sample Cyp1metagenome_FD_92528 | JGI IMG/M metagenome (GOLD analysis project Ga0126342, IMG submission 92528) | Coral microbial communities from Lord Howe Island, Old Settlement Bay, Australia - Cyphastrea 1 metagenome | ecosystem: Host-associated > Invertebrates > Cnidaria > Coral ...
AGGTATGGAACGGATCCTTCAAGGAGGTATGGAACGGGGGTATGGAACGGGGGTATGGAACGGGTGTGGTCCCGGAGCTTGTTCCGGACCTCCTATTTTGACTTGCACCCATATATATATATACATATACGGTAATTAATATACGGACTTTTAAATATACGAACAGGTATTTTAGACTACCTCCGGGAAGGTTTTCCTTGGCCTGCCCGGCCATTTAAACATACGGAATCCAATTCATTTAAACATACCGTAACTATACATTTAAATATACGAACTGATATTTCATACTAACTCCGGGGCCTCGCGGTCTGGCCCGCCCTCCACATATTATTTATATAAATGTCGTTACCGTGTATATATATATAATATTTATTATATAATTAGATATGCATAATGTGTTCAATTGTGATCAATTATATACTGTTTGTTTGATCCCAGTGCTGTCAATCATACAAACCACTCTTAAGAACTAGGCAAGAATCCTGGCTGATCCATGTATCCCAGAGTTACTTCATAAAAACCAGCAGAAAGGCCCACCTTCTGTGCCAAGGGGCGTGCAAAGTCAGAATGGCCCACCTCCTCAAAAGCTTCAGCGGCCTCTTGGCCGCCGTACTGTAAGAGCACCTGCAGCCACTGGGGACCCAAGACATGAGTTGGTTGAATATGGTTGAACACTGTTAACAGGGGGGGAACTGGGTAGGTTTTTAGAGCTTGACCGATTTCCCCTCTTATCCCCTCTTTGTAGATATCATTTACCATTCATTTACCTACAATAGATTAGAGCAACCCTGGTTGACATTACTAATTAATCTGTTTCTTGGGCTCAGACACATCACAAGAGTTGCAGGAATTATATATTGGGCATCCAACACGAACACGACATTCCTGTCAAATTCCTTCAGAATGTCCAAAGTTGAGAATACCATCTACAGCATCTGCTTGACTAGCCCGTTGCATCCTATTCAGCCATCTGACCAGCCAACGACGACACACTGGTTTGGCTTGTGCTCTTTGCAGGATTCCCAAACAGCGACTGCTCAAACACAAAGTAAAAAATGTTGTGGTCATTATGTCATTCAGGACAAAACTATGCCATCATATATGCCATCCTCAGAGTTGTACATGCGCAGCTCTTTTCAGATTATATGAGTTGGCTCTTTGATACCCTCGGCCAATGTCAGCAGAAATGTGCCTCATTCCCACCAGGATGAAGCATCAAAAAGTCTGTAACATCACACACCTTGGCACGAGACTACAAGATGCTACAAGAGATCTTCATTGACAGCTTGTCGGATCAAGTGAATGCTGAACTGCCGGGAAGGGACCACTCCACCAATGGAGAGCCACAACGAGGAGGTGGTGCTGTGCTCACTCAGCTCCTTCTGCGTGATCTTCAAGCTGGTTTGAGGCCGGGTCCTGCAATAGATTTTGCATTTCAATACCTTTAAGATTAGACAGTTGTGATACCAATGGTGACCACAAATTGTCATCATCAATGGGCTTGTGTTTGTAAAGTCCAACCGTCTCAGCAGTTTGATCAATCTCTGATGACGACAAGTCTCTCAAAAGGCTGCGATGACTTTGACAGTTTCTCAATATTTACCTCAGTGCAGCTGGCATGAAAGGGCAAGGATAAAAGGAAACTGTGAGATCTGCTGGTCATGTCATCCGTACCTAAAACATCCTAAAACACGTGTCAACGAGACATGCTGAATTGGCCTTTCGACCCATCCATGAGCGAAACCTGCAAGGATTGTACTAGCTTAAATAGACAGGAATGATCTATGAATTCTGTCATCTAACAACGAATAAAGAGAGCCCAACACAACTTCATGTTTGATTAAATTGCCGACCTCATATTGTGCTTGCAACTAACAATGAATAATAAAGAGAGCCTAACACAACTTCATATGTGGTGAAAGTGCCAATCCCACGTGTTGTTCCATTCGTTCTATTACAATTGGGTCACAATGAGCAATGGCAAAATGGTAACGATGATGAAGCCGACGATGAGGATTTTCTGCCTGGAAGGGCGATGTTTAGCTCAATCATCTTTGTGGCACTGGTGTACAATCAAACAGTGGACAGTTGCTAAGTAAGTCAGAGGCAATGCGAAGTGCATCTTGGTCATAAACATGCGTTTGTTCTACACTAGATCTTGCACATGTGTATTTAAACTCACACACATGAGGCTTGCGGTGTGCTTTCAAGCGGTACCTGGTGATCTGTTGGACCATGAATAAATTGGCCACGGGACCATGGTCGCTACTGAGAAATTCCGGTATCTTTGGGTTCACTACTTCTTCGCGACCAAAGAATATCTTGTCATTTTATCTTGTCTACAAGTTAGAGGTGCTCCATTAGTCCTTTGCATCGAGCTGGGGATGAGGAATGCTGTCAATCTCATGGCACAGCCTCTGATATTCCGCCGCTGCAAAGGCAGGGTCATTCATTCTCTGTGACCTTAGTTTTCATGACCCTGGCCTTAATAAATCTCATGACGAAAAATGTGTGCTTCAAGCACATGGTATCAATGTGTTTGTCCCTAAAGCTAGGAAAAACCTGTCAAAAGCCCGGAGATAAAACATTAACAAAATATTACAAAAAAACAAATAAACCACACCAGCATTCCTTTGGGTTGAAACCTGTGGTGCCCCACCGGACAGATCCAGACAGCACATCTTTGAGTTCCACACTGGAGCGTCTTGATCCAGGTATCCATAGTCATCTCAGCATTTTCACAGTTTTTTTGTGCATTCGCCTTCACATGGATTGCATGGATAATGTGGATATGGATATATCATATATCATGGATATCAATCCATAATATCCATTGTCAATATCTCATCAACATGGATATATCTATATATATTTTAATATATAATGATATACAGTATCCCAAAATGGTGGGTGGTGAAAACACCTTTGAAAAGTTCCAAGATCTCCTGCCAATGGCCCATGTTGCAACTATAATGTTTACTCAAGTCGTGTCAAAAAACGTCAAGGTCCTAAGGTCTTCCAAGCCATTGAGGATCCCAACACCCTTGGGCTGCGGATATTTCTCCGCTGCTTCCTGGAGGATGGGATCCACCTGTGGACCATGAAGGAGATGGCGCATGAAAGTGTCGACATGGTGCGGTTACTTGTGAAAAAGGACTGACTATGACTATATGAACTATCAGGACAAGTATGCGTTGGCAGGTTCCTTTCAGAATATATCAGGAGATACTTCGCCTGTCTGAAATGCAAATATGGTCCTCGTTTCATGGCATTGTACTTCTGAACCGAGACGCAAAAGCGTATTATAGCGTATTGTAAATTATGGCACTGTAACATACTGTAACAACAATAGATGAAACTCCGCGTTTGGGACACCAGGATCTCGTTGCAGGATGTTGCAGGGACACCAGGTGCACCTCCAAAGCAGAAGTTGCAAGATGGAAATTTAAATGTCCTGGGCGGCACCAAACCAACAGGCAGTGTCAGGCCTGGACGACCCAAAACATCACAAGCTATCGAACGAATTTCGATTCATGATATCATGTCAATTCGAATTGCCCCATTGCTCATACAAATCGATCAATTTTCATACAAATTGCCAAAACCCTTTGGGCATCCTTGGGCAAACCCGGTTCCAAATGTTGATCCAAACCCAGGATTCCCAGGGATTCCCCTTCCCTGGTGGCATCACGACTCCCGGCCTGCCACTGGGTGAAGCAGATCGCGCAATACCCGCTGAGCACGCTGAAGTACCTGGTTCACTTGCTCAGGAGGTTCACCTGTGGCTGCGGCAAAATGGGTTGATTCCTATTGGTGTTCCCTCTGATTCATGACCCATGACGGATCCATGGTGCTGCTATATATATATATATGGTAACATGGATCCCATCAATATACCCCCTTTATGTTAGTATATGTACCAGCACCATGGATCCTATGGGTGATGGCATTATGATTCGGTCCAATGTCGTGACGCATCCTGCTGGCGCACCTGCAAAACTGCCTGGTGTCTGCGTCTCACTACCCAGACCTGCTGGGCTCAATTGGTTTCCCATGCTAGAACACTAGACAAATATAATATATATATAATATATATAATTACATATATATATATGTATATATTATGTAAAAAATATGTGTATATATATATTATATCCCTGTTGGAATTCGAACCAAACCTGGGTGTTCAGTTCTATAGGGACTAAATCGAAAACCCAAGTCGACGAGGGGGGATGTTCCCTATAAAATGGAAACCCTGCCAAGTTAACAGCCCCCTGCCACTCCTATAAAATGAAAATCCAGCTTCACACTGGCCGCCACGTTGGACAAATTATCCACTATAGAATGAAAGGCTGAGTCCAAGTGATTAGGAGAAAGACCCCCTATAGAATAGAAAACTGGGTTTGCAAGGCTCAAAGTTTGGTTTCACTTTTTGGATCTGGGCTGGCACCATTCCACAAAAGAATATACTTGGGGACTATTTTATAGAGGGGGGTTGGATTTCCATTTTACAGGAGCTGATCCAAGTGGAGCTGTGCCTCAGCATGGCCAGGCTCAGAAACATTCATATAATTATGTATATATGTAACTAAATATATATATATACACATGTGTATTGTTTTGTTTATTTATTTGTTTATCTATCTAATTCTGATAGTTTATTGATTTAGATACACTCACCACTATTTTCAATTATTCACATCACTTCACACCCAAGTATTTGTGCTTCACTTGGATCAACATACTGTTTGACGTGATTTGAGCTTATTGGATAACACTGTTGATTACTTATTTGGTTGCAGATAATACGTACCACAATGATCCAAAATGACTAAAATTCCATCTCTGGCTTGGCCTTTTTTTGTGAAATTGCTGGACAGTTGAAGTGCAACTGCAAATGTACATGAATTGACTATTGTAGGAGCGTCCCTGGGTTTCACAAATAAGATCCAGACCTTGGGTATTCGGCCGCAAGGATCAACTCATCATAATAAAACTTCATTAATGTTCCTCTAAGGTAGAGTACTACCAGTGGTCATCAGCCCACAAAAAAAGGAGACTTGAAAAGGTGCCGGTTGACCCACCAGTTCCCAAAAGGTCCCCAATAGCATCAATAACACGACCATCAGAAAACAGTTCCCAGGTGTCCGCACCAATGGTGATGACTCTCTCGCCCCGGGGGCTCTTGCTCTGCAAACCCACTTGCAAAGCGTGCAAGCTGCAGGCACCTGCAGGCACCAGTCAAGCATCAAATGAAACAACCATCGATGTTGCAACATGTGAGCCATGAAAGAATGTCAGAGTGTATATCAGAAAGAATCTCAGATAGAATGTCAGAATACATGCGCATAATGCGCCACATATATATATATTTATATATGGGTATATATGGGTATAACGTGTTTCACCGCCCCTACCCAGTGTTTTCAAGTATTGTATATGTGCATGTTTCAGAGATGTTGTGCACGTTTTAGAGATGTTGTGCACGTGTCAGAGATGTTGTGCACGTTTCTCAGCAGTTGTGCACGTTTCACAAGCCCCCTAATGACGTTCGTGTTCAACTGTATACACACTGAGCGCATTCTGATCAGCAAAAGCATTGGGGCGACCAAACACGTTCTTATCGTTCTCCTGATATATGTATATATATTATATATATATATATATACGTATGCATATATATATACTTCCAGATGGTATGTCAGAAACTATGTCAGAAGGTGTTTCAGGGTGGGGATCACTCGAAGACAGTAATTGATGGGTTTGTGATGTCTTGTGCAACAAATGGCTCGTAGCTTGTAATCGTAATGCTGGAAGCCAAAGAAAAGCAATAGTGGAGATAAATCCTTGTAAATGAGAGTGGTGCATCATACTCTTGGGAACCAATAGCGAAGACGTTTCTGCAGCAAGTCATTCAAGACTTTTCGACTTTCGCTTCGCAGCTGATCCAAGGCAGATCAATCTGAGCGGTGCCTGTGTCACTTCCAAGGCATGCATCATCCGCTGTAAGACCCACATGAGAGGTTCCTGCGAGCTAGCCACATTCCATGTCCACCATTGTCAATGAAAATGGGGATTGCCAAAGTCATCTGTGGATCTCCAATGTGGTAAGAAGTGATATTGTCTGGTGGCTGTGGGCATGGTCGCCGCAATACACTTTTTCATGGGGACAAAACGATAAGATTCCCTAACAATTATCGAACGGACTGGTTCGTTTCAAAAAGTGCTCAAGCAGTTCCTGGTGTTTCCAAGTGCGGCACATGCCAAGATCGCTAGGAATGTTCTTGCTGCCTCTTTTCTGATACCCAGTAATCATATATGTATATAATTAATTCTCACTGGAACATACTAATACTGGAACCACTGCCAAGTCAAAAGCGTGGCATCAAATGCTCTCTCAGCGCAGCAGCCCCAACGTTGGGTCAGTGTTCCAAGAAATGCAAGCGTCAGAAACCTCAGTGTCAAAAATCACTCCGCTGAAAGAAGTTGTGTGACACGAAGCTGCTTGATGTTTCTGCTTGTTATCAAGCAGGTACTGAAAATGCAAGATTAGTTGTGTTCTAAAAACCTTAGAGCCATCAACTGCTTGACAGCTGCATTCTGCTGAAAGTGCATTCAATTGAACTTGAACTGAACAAGACTGCCGATTAAACACTGAAAGCCACTACTGATGTGCGCAAAGGTACTGTAATATGTTGGAATGCTGCATCCCTGTCAGACCCTTCCGGTCCTACTGCAAATTCCTGAGCACTATAACAGCAACCTCGATTGCTTCTGCCCAGAAACATCATCCTGACGTAATATGGAAATGGATAGGTTTGGTGTTGTGCCTGCGGAGTTTCTGGCACGAGCCAAACGGCAACTAGCAAATCACAAATGGCAGGGCAGAAGATGGCGGCGGAGCAATGAGCAGTGGGAGGCCACTGCTAAAGTTGCGTAGCAAGGCGGACAGGATCCAAATGTTCCACAACTTCTTTTTTGAACCGACAGTCGAATCAAGAAGCACCTACAAGTACAACTCAAGTACATTAGAATGGCTCTCCGTCCCTTTCCAAACTGCTTTTTGTGCCTCCCCTTTGAACAGATCTCCTAGACTTGCCCAAGTCCAACTTTCCTGGTGTCCTCCAACCAGATAAGCTGCTGTTCGCTTACGGCTCCGTTTAAGGGAACCCATCGTCTCGCCTCGCCCAGAATGCATAGAATGCATCTGCCAACACTAAGCAACCCAAGCAAAAGAAGCAAATAACAATCTGGACAAGGCGTGAGCATACATCCCTTTGAGGGAGACAAAGCCTCTAGCGAAAATGACATGGTTTCTGACGGAATTGCGGGAAGCAAGCAAATATGAGTACTCATCAAACCAACATGCCCAAGTTGCCTAATTACTAAAGTCGGCTGCGGATGTACACACCCGGCATCCATCCACTCTTCATTCAAGATGTCACATGAGCAGTGTTCAAAAACACTTGATCAACTGGTTAACCTATAGAATTGCTTTCGCGCAGCTTTCGCGGCGCATATCTTCTGAGGCTCTTTCGCGAAGCTCTTTCGCGAGCTTTCGCGCCAAGCTATTTTCCTTTCGCGGAGACATCATAGGTTAACTCCTTGCTAAATTTGTTTAGGGCATTCTTGAACGCTGCTCACATGCATAGCAAACAGACTTCCACACTACATGGCCATTTCAATTTCCTTTCACTGTCTGGCCATCGAGCTCCAGACCTCTCCAGGAGGAATCCCTCGAGCAAAATCCTGATTTATCTGATTTCAATGAAGCAATCGGTACACCACAGCCAGAACGAAATGTTCTCCAGGTCTGCGTGGTTCAGAAAAAGAATAAAAAAGATACAATAGCAGTGTCCGGATCTTCATGATCTTCATGTCAGTGTCTCCATTTGACAAAGAAGGACATGGAAAACAAAAAAATATCGGCACTGCAAAGGACAGATTCACCTCATTGGACTTATGCCCCACATTCAACCGCTCCTCCTTGGTGATGTCATTGGGATTGTTCTCCTGGCACCATGACACTGCACCAGGCTCCAAGGTGACCTCCCAGGAGACGGACTTCGAAGACTTCGGCATCTTCGGCCAGGTCGCTCCGATGTTTCCAGATTATTCCATGTTTGGATGAAATATGATGAAATTCTATATGAAATTCCCTGTCTGACTTGTTCTGGATCTGAATACTTCAACTGACTTGTTCTGGATCTGTTTTTTTTTTAAGAACACAAAATACCACAAATCCACAAAATAGAATTCAAATGAATTCAGACAGTTCTCAATAATTCTGAACATTTCTGGTACTTCTGTTTGGTTTGATGTTGTATGGAATCAAGGCACCATGAGGCACCATGAGGCACCATGAGACACCCAAACAGCAAAGAAACAGGCCATTGCCTCATCCACCCCTGGCCGGCCACCACCATGGCTCATGATGCCTCGAGTGCAGCTTCTCCCAAGATGGTCCAAGATGGTCCAAGTATGTCCAAGTACGACAGATTCTCTTGGATTGCCACTGAAAGGACGGTGGAAAAATGTCAAAAAGAATGAGTGGTGCCATCAGTGCCATCGTCGAATCGTGTCTCTCACCGCAGCCCCCAACTGATCTCGTATGGATCCAGCCTCATGGAGAAACGTCATGAAGCATCTAGACTGCACACGCCAGAGACTCAATGTCTATGTCTCAAAATTCAAGATAGACAGCCTGACAGCTTCAAATCCTGTGCTTCAATATGCTTGAATTCGAGCTGTACAATTTTATACTTTCTGAGACATTTCAGAGGCTGAGTGCAGCGATTCGGAGGCTGAGAACGCCAGATTTGGGCTGTCAAGTCCATGGACACCCAAACCCTCCTCTAAGGTACCGGCACGCAGACTCTCCAACCATCTGCAGGGGAAAAACCTTAGCTCCTATGAGTATGGCCAGTCGATGCCGATGCCAGGGATAATATGGAGAAAGGTCAAAACTTCGCTTCAACCAGTGGTGCATGCCGCATGCCGCATGCATGTTTAATCTCGCTTATCAGATATGACATGCTACGAGAGTTTGCTACGAGATGCACATTCGTCCTATCCAACCAAATACCTGCGCCATCTCAGCAACTTCGACACCCAAAGCATCCCAAAGCCCAAAGCCCTGACGCCCTGACTGTAGTATGAGCTCGTCTTGCTTGGCGCCTGAGGCATCTGGAGGATGCATTGTCTTTTAATTCTATCTCCGATAGTACCAAATCCGAATGATACCATGACAAGCTAGTCAACCCACTGTGGAAACCTGGACAAATCATCTGGGCATCTGTAGAGTTCTGGCGTCAAAAATCCCTGTTGAAAGATTCCTACATCTGGGCTGTGCAATCCAAACAGCACTTTGCCGACCTCAGCATCAAGTGCAGGTGGTGCAGATGTCCTGTCTATGCATTGCAAGCACAAACAGGCAATCCGGATTGCTATGAGTTTTTCTGGGGCATGCCTTCTCGTTAATCAAAGACATACGAAATGATCCTGAAACCAGCAATTGAAGCGGCCTATCTGGGCCTACCCAGTAGGGTAAAGGCGCGATATGATCAGTTACTGCAATACCCGGTTGATACAAGAGGTATGAATTTCAAGATTCAGCTTTGTCAAACCAGGATTTCAAAGTCGCAGTAGTCTTGTTTGCTGCGTCACAAGACCTGATTAACCTTCATGTATGTTTGAGTACTCGGACAAAGACTTTGCAGGCTAGCATACTTCACATGCCCAGTCGGACCTGATGAGCTTGCGTCACCCTTATAGATCTTAGAGCAAAGTTGATAGCTTGGGAAAAAGCGGTCCTGAAAGGAACCTTCAGACCAGGAAGAGGTATCCCATCTTCCATCTCCTTGCACACTGAGGTTCCCTGGACTTCATGTCAGCCATTTCAATGGAAGGAGCGTCTTACAAAACTCCAACATACTTCAAAAGCTTCAAACTGAAGCAGAGTGGTGCTCTTTGACATTGACAAGTGGATGCAATTGGAGCATATTGGAGCAACATTGCATGCTAGTTTGTGCGTGGGAACAAGGTACAGCAACAAGGGCCACAAGATGAAATAGATTCCTGTGCAATTGCAGTCCCCCACCGATAATGCCACGGAAATGTCCAGCAGCCTTGCGAGCAAAGTTGTACAGCTCATGGTTTCCTCGCAGAGCAGAGTCTGTGCATACTATACTAAGGGGAGAGATGGTGATGTAGGGATTGTCCCACATGTTATTCTGGTTGATTTTTGCTGATGTTGACTGATTTACAATGTTTCCCATGTTGCCCCATGACTTCCGTTGCAGCGATATTTCGATGCACCAATCACCAGCCAATCACCAGCCGAGCCGAGGCACCAATGAGATGCAAAACTGGTGGGCCCTGGTCAACAGGTCCCAGCAGTTCCTCCACGCTGATGAGTTTTGATGAACATTGATGAATGCCATGACATGAATATATCAATGAAATTGTCATTGCATCATAGTGCATCAAGGAACATGAAATAAAAGTCACAACATCAACTTCACAAATTTGCTGCATTTCGAGAGGCATCGCATCGTTGAGCTTCCGCAAATCTCCACATGCAGCAATGTACATGGCAGCGCGTCTCCTGCAGAGCTTTTCTTCCACCTCCTTGGAAAAGGATGGCTGGGCATCAGCGCGTGTTGGATCGGGACGGTTTGGATCGGGATGGTATAGATGGCAACTTTGCGGGCTACCCCGTCCGTCTCGACCATCCCGACCGTCCCGACTGTCCCTATAAAGAAACTCTAAAGAACCCCTGAAGAAACCTTAAAGAAATCCTAGAGATCCCTAGAGAAACGGTAAAGAAACCCTAAAGAAACCCTACAAAAAACTTTAAGGAAACTCTAACAAAACCCCAAAATAAACCCTGAAAGAAGCCCTAAAGAAACCCTCATGCCGACCATCCCCACTGTCCCCACAGTCCCGACCATTTATACACGATGTTGATCCAGGATAGTCTTTGACGCTGATTCAGCCTTCACCCTACAGCCAAAGTTTCCCCTTAGCAATTGGCATGGCTGCATGATTGGTGGTTTCAACCCATCTCTAAGATATCCAAAAACATCAGTGAAGTTTGATTTTGATCATCACCTCAGGTCGGAAGATGACAAATACATCTCCAATCATCAACTAGCTGCATTTCCGATCCAACTCCCGTCCAAGCTTCCGGGGAGATCTTGATTGCATCCATCCACAAAGTCTCCCAGCTGTGCGATGAAATCCACCTGGAGTGCTGTGGGATTTTTGAATGACCGGCTGGATGTGAATCTCACCAACCCATGCCATCTTTATGAATCTTCTGACATCCTTCAATGAACTTTTTGAAAATTTCCCCATCGGCCACCAAGTCCTGGAACCATTGGAACCCCGGAACCTTTTTGATCATTGGGACTCTCCGGTCTTCGGTGCATGCCCCCGGCCCTGTACAAACTCCATACGCCGGGATCTGGCGCTGTAGGGCGCCAGGCCGTTTTCACCTCCTCATCATGTCTACAGCAATCAGTAATTGACAGTAGTTTACATTAATATAATGCAGTAGTGAACCATAATCAGTGCATCATTTGCATGCAATCATTTTCTCGCCTTCAAAATGATGAATCACACGCAATCATCATCTGAAACCACTGAAGAATCAGATGAGGAAAATTCAGTCACGATGCCACGATGATCTATACAAGGACCTAGGGCAACCCTCGCACTCTGGGCTCGGAGTACAAAGAAGAAACAGCATGAAACGGCGCTTTTAAAGAGAAGGGAGCAAAGAGACCGTGCACCATTTTCATAACTTGCCCCTTTCCTAGCCAAGGCAACCACAAGCACATGCATGGCTGATTGCAAACAGAACCCTTGTGACTATGTTCTGCGAGACTAGACGGGAAACATCAAGAAATACATGTTTGCCAGGTTCCACGTAAAGCACTCATTCATAGATTTTATTGAAACGTACCCATTCACCATAAATTCTAGATACCTTCAATAAACACATAAGCATTGTGAACGCCACGAGGTCAAATGGTTGGAATTGTTGGAATTCTGATGACATCTGATAACTTTCCACCAAAAGACTTGAGTTTTTGACGAAATGAACACGGAAAACAAGGCCCAGTTTTTGGGGACATGTGCCACGATGGACGGCACACCGCAGACGGCGATGCGATGGTCACGCGAAGGGTGGTGCCGAGGTCGACATCGTCCATCGAGGAGGGTGGACTGATAGCATAGCGGAGCTATGCGGAGATACTTTGGAAATGCTTTTTGTTGACTTGGAGACCATGATAATTATACCATATTTATACCATACTTATACCATATTTATACCTTATATATATACATCCTTATACCGTTGTTGCCATGCACTCAGTCCCTGTGCTTTAGGATCGTCAACTGTGCCAACACCGACACAGACTTGAAGCAATCCTCATCGCTGCGAATCACCTAGAGGATTCGGACTCGACCTTCCATGTGTCAAAGGCGTGGGCAACGTGTTTTTTTCTTGGCTCATTTGCATGGACCAGATTCCACCCACAGGTTTGTGTGATTCATTCTGAGTAAGATAAAAGATCGAGAAACATATCGATACATTATTAATTATGAATTATGTTATCCGATCCTTTAAATCCATGGAATTAATCAAGAAGTGTCCCAATGCATATGCTCATCCGGGTGTCAACTGCTCATATCTTCAGCTCCAACTTCTTCAGTCCTGGACAAGTCCAATCCAAGGCTCATCGCTGAGCCGCTGATGGCATGCACGAGGGAGAAGCAAACTGAACAAAGACAAATGAATCATGATGAAGATACTGTCGTTATGTAGCTGTCCTAACCTCCCGACTGGGCAACCAAAACACTCGAGGATTTCAAATGTGTTGTGTTTCATTCTGCAAATTCCTTTTCCCAACATGAATACATCAGCGAATTATGCACCTCCGACCTCTACATCTCGAGGTAAACCAGTTTTTGGTAGCGGGTGTGCGGGAAAGCAACCAGCAGCTGCCAGTGGCCAGAAAACCATGCTCAATGACTCAACGACACTTGAAACCGCAATCCTTCTGACTTCCGGCTTCAGGTTTTGCTCGTTTCGCCCATGAAAAAACGAAGGCACACTGGCAACGGGTGGCAGAAATGAAGCAATTGGAGGGCTACAGATGAAAATCCGGAGATGACAGTTGGCATCAACTGGGTACCAGTTGCTCCCACAAATCTTTGTACGGGCCAACCATCAAAACCTTGACTGCAGAGTGATTCACCAAGTTTGATCGATTAGTTCCATGTATGAGAATTGATTTCATATGATTTCATGCTCAATTCTTGAACTTTGGCTAACATATATGAAGTACTTCCAAAAATCCTCAGTCTGAACTTCTAAAGTCTGAACCAAAAGAGTTATCATGTCAGGATTTGTGGTGCTCAAAAGCTCCACCTCAAACAAGCAATTGAAAGCAAGATATTTTATTTGAATGTTTTTGAATGTACATCCAGCAAGGCCAGGATTGCAAATTCAGTATTGACATTCAAGATCATTGAACTATAGAAGGGTAGGGCCGGTAGCTCTATGACACCCACAGAACCTCTGAAGGTTCACATGTGCTCCAAAGTGTGCGGCACCTGACAACCGATTCCTTGTTTCCCCAGCCCCTCTGCAGGAAACAGTTGGACCCGGAGACATTCTCATGTCTCCATCTTTGTCGATTGGTCTTGATCCTGAACATGGGAACACCGCGGAAAAGAACACCGACCCAATGGATGCAAACCTCAACATCGTGCCCACTGCTGGTTCATGGTGATTTGATTTCGTGTAAACTTAAAGATGGGGAGACACCTACAAAGCAAAGTCCTTTTGGAGATTGCCACATATTGCATCATATTGCCACCTTTCGAGCAGTGTAGCCCAACAATGGACAATCTGAATCAGTATTTGACAATGTTTCACCGATGCTCCCTTTCAGCCAACTGCTGGGTCTCCTCAACCTGAACCTGTGCCAGCGTCACCAGCTGACCCTCGTACAGGGAAGAGATCACACCACCTTTTGTGTGCAAGGTGAGACGCATGGATGAACGGGAAAAAACATCCATGTGAATGTAGCTACCTAGATACTCACGTCTTACAGAATTCTAAACATTTCTATATAAACCATTGAAACATTGAAAAACTAAACGTACTCTGTCAAGCACTACATTTTGCTACCTGTATACGCGTCCACTTATTTCATCTACAAATTATATGTTTTGAATTGTTTTGACCGTTTTGACCTGTGGGTTCCGAAACCAGGTTTGAGCCACTAAATCGACCAAAGCCAAACAGTTCATAACCTGTCTTTGACTTGCTGTTTCCAAAGTTTCTCGACTTGGCATGCCATCACTGAGTCACCACCGAGCCACTTAGCTGTCCGCTGTTCAGAAAGAGCTGAACCACCAAACCCTGCTGAGCAAAGGGCGGCAATTGTACCTCTGCCAGCAAGCAATGATGGAACGTGGAAAATGAAACAAGAATTAGCGGCTTGGGACGGCCATCTCCGACCAGGACCCACAACACCAGCCTGAAGATAGCGTCCAAAGCATTGCACTGGGAATGGTTTGGAAGCCTCAGAAAAAAATAGCGGGTTATCGAAACAAGCCAAGAAATGCTAGAGACCATCACCATCGCCTGAGACGTACAAATCATGATGATGTTTTGATTATTCATTTGTATATTCATATAGACTTACAGATTCAGATCATCTTCAGTGCAGGAGTACAAGTACTTGTTTAGATAGAGTCCAATACTCGCCTGCAAAAATCGATGAGCCGCCAAACATCGGAAACAGAAATCCTCCGAAATTTCCCGCAACTGATATGGAACCTTTTTCTCACATCCCAGGATGAAAGCATGGCAGTTCCATGCCAGGAGACATCCACTCCGATTGGCAGTACGAATGCCTGCTGCTGGGTCAGCGACAGGAGCCGCTCCATCATGGCACCGCCGAAGGTGTTCCTTCTAGGGCTTGCAGAACCCACGGGTTGATGATGAGAAATGCTGAATGCTCAAATCGACCAAAATTCATTAAAAATAGTTAAAAAGCACCCAAAACATTCTAATACAATAATATCATATTATATCATATTATATTATATCATATCATATTATATCATAATATCATATTATATTATATCATATTATATCATATTATATTATATCATATTATATCATATTATATTATATTGTATTATACTATATTATATTTATTATAATTATAATTATAGTTATAATTAAATTATATTATATTATATCATATTATATTCTAATTATATTATATATCATATTATACTATATCATAATTATATATATAATCTGTTTTAATCTGTGGGAGTCGCTGCGGTGAGAGGAGGCTATCCAATTTGCTGATCAGCCAGGATGCTGAACAACTTTTGACTCACAGTCAAGAACATGGGCAAAAGGATAAGATCGATGAAGATTGCAAGTGTGGAAAGCATGCAAGATCACGCAAGGCATATGAGATCATATGAGGCTGATATGAAATCATTGGCTGTTTGACACAGGCAACGCCTCATTCTTGCTCGTTTCCATGCACAGCCAGGAATCAGTTGCTGTCCCCAGAAACGGCGCGGTACAAACAGCTCTCTTGCAGGGTCACCGCCATCGAACTGGTAGATGCATTTCGAAAGCCTGGGCACTGCGGTTCATGGAACATAAAACAGGTCCAAGTTGCCTCGTTTGCCGATCAACAAATAACATGTTTGGGTCAAGCTTCAGCCACTTCCTGTGTCCTTGAAGAATTGTCGTGCAATGTCTTCCCACATATACTCTATTGACGCACTAGAGACTCCGCAACAGTCCCAGCCCTCACAAATTCGAACCACGTGGCTCTGCGAGTGAATCCTCAGCCATAGCAAGCCGCTGAAGACAAAGCTAAGGCATGAGAGGAAACATAGAACATCACATAACTTTCAAAAAATGGAACGTTCAACATGATAGCTTTGAACATCGTCCTTCCAAGCTCTGGTATTGCTTGTCTTGCACAACCACTAGCTGGACTCTACCCGACCCATAGAATATCAAACTACATAGGCAACATACATCAAAGATCATCAAAGTATACTAGAGTTTCTAGATGCTAAGAGATAAGTTAAGCTTTTCCAAAACCGTTCATTCCATAAATTCACACGGCCTGAGATCACCCTGGCACGGGCCAAGCTGCAACGCTACGAACCTGTTGTCCTTCGAGACCTTCACCAGCCCACCACTTCACGGCTGTGGCCTCAGAGCCATCCGTTTTTTGGGGATGAGAAAACCATAGAAAACCAAGGAAAGCCTATAGTTACTATAGTGTTTCAATCTGTGGATGGTTTCATGTCAACCGGTTCCTGCGGTGATTGCAACCATCAAATGGCATCACAGGGACCTGAGCCATGTAAGATTCCAAACTGGGCCCCCGACCAGTGCCTCTGCACATCTGGCACCGCTGACTGAAAGTGGATGCCGGTTGGGTGCTGGTTGTTGTCGAAATTCCTCCTCTGTAAAACCTCAATCCCCAGCATCCAGAAGCCACCCAACACCAACAGGCCCATTGAAAGAGAAACTGCCACAAATCTCCTCAAGCAGCTGAGACATCCGTAGTTAAGCCAGTCTCTTGTACGTCTCAAAGATAAAGATTGCTCAAACAAACTTAAAGTAATATGCTGCATAATATGCTAGATGATCATTGAAAATCTCACCCCAACAAATATTGCTTGGAATCTAAGACGCTGGAAGTGTCGATTGAAATTGAATGGTACAACAGGCTAAAACAGTGTCCATCAGAGGAGTCCATCATGCTACCGCAGCCGCGCTACAGAAGAAGAAGATGCCTTGACCTGCCAGTGCAGCTGGAAAGTTGATAGAAAATTCATGGGTACCCTGGTTGCCATCATCAAAAATCATCAAAATAATCTGAGCCTGCCTTGTGGCCCTTGCTTCTGTCCAAACAAGCATGGCTACACATCAGAAGCCCAATCAGCAGCCAACAGTTTGAGGCTGCATGGAACCAAGTCTCACGGCCAAAGTCATGTCTATCTTAGAACCTTTCCCAGCCTTCTGGAGCAGTCCTCGGCCAAAAAAAAGGCAAACATGATGCAGTCTGTGAAATTAAGTAATTAAATCAGTTGCCGGAAGATATAATTTATATAAATGAAAATGAGCACGCTTGCTACAAACCACAACCTCAAACTATCGCAATGCTCTGTTCTTTACTGCTGCAACACTTTCGATTGCCAAACTATTCAATGCCCACGAGTGTGGACTAGTACTATATAGTATTATACCAACGGTGCGAAAGTGTGTTATTTAAAGACCATCCCTTGATCATGTGCCAAATGGATTCTAATGGCGCGTTGTGCAAATCAGACGTTGCCAATAAACAATATGCCTGATTTCGCCACAAGTCTGGGAATCAACGGCTGGCCATATTGTCTTGACACATTTTGATGCCATATGTACTGATATGTACTGGTTTTCCCATGCGACAAGCAGCACGGCAATTGGGCCGCGCTCCATCTGCAGCTCCACCAATAGCAGCAAGTAGATTTCCTGGATCGAAATGAGACCGAAGTCCTGTCGCCTTGGTACCTTTTGCTATAGCTTAAGGATGCCTTAAGGAACATTTAGATCAGAAATAGACACCGACACCTGATCACGGCACATCTCAGTCTCATCAGAGGATTGGTTGGGAAAATCTGCAGGAAACCCTGGGGAAACCCTGAGAACTTGCAGCAAAGTCAGCAGGCTTTCCCAGGCTTTGCTGATTTTCCTTTCATCAATCGACCCATCCTGAGCTTCCGGGAAGTGCTGCTTCAGGGAATCACGAAGGCGAAGAGCTTGGCCTCGTCCCATCTGGAGGAAGGTCAGCTATCGTTTCAACATGTTTCAACTGCCAAATATAAGTGATGAAAGATGATGGACGTGGCAGTTGAGAGGCATGATTTCCACTTTTCAAAAACTAGCATAATCTAACAATGGATTCTGCTGGCGCTGCCTTTGGAGGTTGATATTCATTTCCGCGGAGACATGTTTGGCCTCTAAGAAATAGTTAGGTTACCAAGCATGCAACAAAGAAAAATAGAAAACGACGAGCAAAAACATACGAGTACTTCCATGTACTTCCTATATTGTACATTAATCATTGATCTTAAAGCATCTTAAAGTTAAGGATTACTTAACATACGGTTTTTCAATGTTCCAACCGTGGTGGCTGGTGGCTGGCTGGTTGATGCTGGTGCTGGTTCACCCTTCCATGTGTTCCGTCGGGTCACTGATCTCCCGCGTGGAGTTGACGATCCGAACGAAGACACGTGGCACCTTGGGCGACACGTCCCCGGTGCCCAAGAAGCGATGGATGCGCCTCAGGGAGATCTTGAGAATGATCAACCATGATTCATAGATGATAACAACTGAAATAAAAAACATGGTACAATATGCGTATACATATATATATAGGTATATTATATATAATATATCATATCATATTATATCATATTATACATTATACATACATAATAATGATCCGGACCTAATGATCAAGAACCACAAATGACAGTGTCAACAGTGTCAACGGTTTTCAGTTGCACCTTGTCATGTCCTCAACGGTCATCGGCGCTTCCAGGTTATGATGCCAAAAGGATCCACCCCAACGCGTGCCACCAAAGACTACGTGCTGGTCCACCATGTTGTAGGTCGAATAGGTGAGGAAATCCTGGTGGATATGGATGAAGAATGATGAAGAATTGCTGGATGAATCTGGATGATATGAGATATGGATGGAATTGAATGGAGACTGGAGATGTACAGAAATGGATGGACATGGGAGCTGGATGGATATGATGGATACTATGATGGATATTTATGCTTGCACCTATAGAGGATGGATATGGAGATGGATGAGTGGGCTTCGATCAGATTGGTGGATGGGATGTGACGGATAGATGTGACTGGGCAGATGAATAGCATTGATGCGATGTGTGAGCGAAGACAGGCGCAGGACTCAAATTAGACTCTATAAACATCGATAAAGTATCATATAATATTTATATATATATATAATATGTATGTATGTTGCATGCTTTGTGTTTGGCAGGCATGGGTGAGCATGTTTCATAGTTCAAAGTGGAATGTCTTATATGCACGTGTCTCAGATACTGTAGCCGCTATGCCTACTGGAATTCCCCGCCAAGGTTGATGCGATACCTACCTCGTTCTCGGAGTGTTCCTACCTCTTTGTACGACCTAAGTATGATGTACTAAAAACGGGGTACGCCCCAATAGTCTCCATTTAACCAAATTAACGCTGTCACTCACATGTTGTGGGGTAATACCAAGCACGTGCTTTTTGAAGCGCTGTTGACATTGTGTGGACCCGGGGTGGAGCAATCGAAACGATACAGCGCCTATCACTGGTGAAACATATTCAGGTCATCTGGCTTGGAATGACCAAATATTGGAAGTACTGAACCGTTGGCGAACAAATTCTTGAGGTGCTCTCTACTTCTGTAGATCATTCTACTCAATGCATTTCAGCATTGTTGACTGAGTTTGCTGCATCAGTAAACACTCCACACTGATCAAACGTCAAGTCATTCCAGGCGTTGCAGGAGGCTTAATCCAACAGAAAATAAGCATGGCAGGTGATTGGGGCATGATGGGGCATGTAACAGCCAGGGCTTGACTGCACATCAGATTCACTGACAGCCGGCCTCAAACCTGTTCTCCATGCAGTGCAAAATGCCCTCGAGCGAACTTCGTGTCCAATCGAATGGATATGAGTTCCTCAAGACATTCAAACATCTTCAAACTAGTCGCCACCAGCATGGAACGAAAAAGATGAAAAAGGTGATTTCGAATGCCAATGAAGAAAAGATAGAAAAGGATATCCACTTCGTGCCCAGTCGAAGGACAACTCAAATTGAAGCAGTCCACGTTTCCAGACGGTGCGTGTCCAATGTTGACATCTCCAGCATCTTTAAAGCAGAAATATGAATGGCATGACCTGGCTATTTAACATAGCCATGGGAAATAACCCATTTATAGAGGTTTACCTACTAAAACTGGTGATTTTCCATGGCTATGTTAAATAACCAGATGGTATTTGTTACATCATCCTGGACAATTCAGGCCGCTGTTGCTGACCTTTGTCAAAAGGTAAACAATTTAAGAAGGGATCGCTGACATCCACAGAAAACTGGACAGCTCCGCAAGATCAAGTGGCTTTCGCACATTCAGAAGCTGCATTGCATAGGACGGAGCGCAGTAGCATCCAAGACTGATGAATTCACATTTTTCCTCAGCAAATTTCAGCAAATCAGTGATGACATCTTTCAGGAACAGCTAACAGAAGCGATTACAGACTGATCACAAAGGAGTTTCGAGTCCAAGAATGTCCAAAATCTATGACTAAAAAAAATTGCCCTTCTTCGTTTCTGCAAATCTGCAGTTTCATTACCAAACGAGCCAACATGCTTTGATGGATCACACATACTACAAGATTCCAGACATATTCTTCTCCAGAACTTTGGGATCAAAAAAATCGAAACCACTCGATGCAAACTTTAACTCGATGCAAACTTTATGGCTGTGCAAGGTGTAGATGATCCAAAAATACTACTAAAAACATCAAAAAGGCTGCTTCAGCCACAAAAAAACAAGTTTGATCATCAGCCAAGATATGCCAAGACCACTCTTTCCAAAGTAACCCTGGAGTCGCTTGGAGTGCCCCAGGTCCCAGGTCCTTTTTCGGATCCCTTCGGATCTCCCTTTTCTCCAGGTTCCACCCAGGCACCATGAACTCGGTGACGTGGGGGCCACAAAGGTTCAACGCCGAACGCCGCTCCTCCGAACTCATCTCTGGCACGAAGCTGTAGCCCGTCTGCAGCCGCGGATCCTGGCATAGTCGATGGGATTCGATGGTTTGAGATGGATGGTTTGAGAGATTTGAGAGTTCTTTAATGTTCTTTATAATACCTGTTCTAACCCTGTAACAACCCTGTAATAACTGTAATACTCTATAGGATCTCAGTTCTGATAAACCATCACAGGTGGTTATATTCATGTCTCTTCGTTCTTGGTGAATAACCATGACATATATCATATATATATATATTATATTATCACATCCTGACTGTAGAGTTGCAGGCAAGGCTCTTCCAGATGAGCATCCCATGGCTGGTTTGTTACAGTTTGATTTCCTCCTGTGGCCACTTGTGCTGCTTTGGGGTCCACCACCGAGGCGACCAATCCTTCTGCGGCCGCCACTGCGACAACCTCGGAAACTCTCTCAGACTTTTGCCGTATTTCAATGTACAAACTTTCAAAATTAATAGTATGTACAAACATAATATAATTTCATGTGGTGAAACTGTTCTCAAACTTTCAAAGCAAATCTGCAACGCAGCTTGAAAAAAATCATTGCGTCAAGGTGCCGCTGCTCCAGTCACCGAAACATCTGCCACTGCCGTTGCCCTTAACTCCGGAACACTCTGATCTGTAACTCCCTCCATCAACACTGAAATCTCTACCTTGTAGTTTTGGGCTTTGAGCCACAAGTTCAGCAGAGCCACAAGTTCAGCATATCAAAGCTGGAAATGCTCTACATGCCGAGTTGTATACAGATCATCTCAATTTGCATTGTTATGTGAGTAGGCGACACGCACCAATTGTCCAATTTGCATCAGTTTGCAGCATTTCAAGGCCTCTGTCAACCTTTTCATTTGGGTTGATAGTCAAATCCACCTTGCACTTCCGATCTATGAACTGCGAATACTCCCGTTGCCTAGCACATGCAGGACAGGCATATCTGGATAAGAATCCACATAACATCAACCATCATCAGTTCAAACAAAATAACATAAAAAATAAGATTGGTTCACCAGTTCAGCAGTTCCTCTTTGCATCAGCTGCCAGCCTTCTCGTCGCAGAACCACCTGTAGTGAGCACTGTGCCGATTCTGTCGGCCATATCAAAGCGGTGCTTGATGGTATTTGCTCCCTAGATTTTCTGTCCAAATGGTAAATGAATGTAAATGATAAATGAGACTTGTGCTGATATCTCAATCATGGCAATCAGTGTGGAGTCGGGATGAAAGAGCCTGAGCAAACACCTTTCCACACGATATGTACAGGCTCTGATCCACCATGACCTATGAACCCTGCAGCTCATTTGCGTGAAGGAATCAAAGGGTCAAGATTTGTAAGCATCTCTGAAAACTCATCATCTTACTACATATGTGTTGTGCTGTGAGATCTTTGGAGACAGCGAGTGTCCAAATTCATCCAAATTCCAAACCTTGAGGGTCCCGACTTCACGGCTCGATCCCAAAGAGTTCGGGAATTTCGATATCGCCTGAAGAAACACAGTGTTAATCTGATGCAAACAAGGGTGGTGCATCGCCATGTATTGCCTGTAGCAAGCATCGATCGTCCAAGATGCATTGTCCCAAACAACTGCTGCCAAGCTTAGAGCAATGTATTTCGTTTCCAGGCGTGCATATATATATATGGCATATATTATATCATAGTATATTATCTTATATTATATCATATCATATCATATCATATCATTTATATATAATAATTAATTATATGACAAAAATATAATATACTGTTTGCATTACTCCCTTCTCACAAAGAATTCCAGCATGTAAGGTTGCGCCATAACATGAAGCGCAGCGCCTCAGCCGTGAGCCCGAAAAATTCAAGGCATCGTCTCGGTTGGCATACCTAGCCATCTGGCTATGGAGAGATTTGGCACACTAATGGCTGAACTTTGGTGCAGCCTCTACTGCAGCAAATGATCGTCCAAAAAGAATGCCTGTCAACATGCAACTCCAAAACGGAAAATGATGGATACTTCAACTCATTACAACCTTAGGGTCCTATCCATAGGGAGCAACAGCTGGAATCCATAAAGTCTGGCTAATCTGCATGAAGTGCCTGGAATCCATGAGAAATGTATGTGTGAGCCACTGATCAATCACTGACAATAAATATCAATATCAGCTAAAGTGGCTCATGGACACGGACCCCCACTTAGGAATCCTTAGGTATAATCCCTTGCGACAAATACAGGGTCATCCCAGTTTGATATGGGTGTGACAGTCCGGAATAGTGGCACTGTCTCAGACTCTGAGACCTGGCCCCGAATGAGGACCCAGCTGCACATCAGCAATCAAACCAAAGCGGAAGAGCGGTTCCTGTCAGAGATTTTGCCAACTGCTTGGCGTGATTAAACGAATGTTGTTCCAGAAGTGATTCCGCACCATAAAACGTGGTTCATCAAAGTCAAATGCACATGTTGTGTAGTTTCAGCACACGGCACAGTAGCAGGCCAAATCAAGTTTCAATGATTTCACAGGGTACCCAAAAAGAAAAGCCGGTGCCTCTGCAATGGTGGTAGAACCGCTCGAAGACCGGCGAACTCTGTGCCCAAAGTCTGTGCGGCAAGCAGCCCTGCGAAGCTTGAGGGAGATGTCAGAATTCAGACGGTGGTGACAAGTTTTTGGCAGGCCGTAGCGAACTTTGGAAGTTGTAGGAATTGCTCACACGTGAGCAGCACCAGTGCTGGAATTGATGGATGTTTGTTTCATTGATCCGTGCTGACCCCTTCCTCGCTCCAGCTGCTGTACCGCCAGAACCATGGAAGTTCAAATGTCTGTCTCCAGAACCGGAGATAGCTTCAACTAGTCAAAAAACAAAATCTCCAGAAACTGCCAGGGTATTCTTGCAAGCTGAGCTGCAAGGGTTTTGTGTCACCTTTGATCCATCTTCGGTGTGATCATTTCTGAACCCCAAGCCCAGGCCTGGCCACAAGATAAGCAGCTAACAAGTTGCGTGAGCTGAGAGTCTTTCGACCTGCAAATCAGGAGGCCAAGCCACAATACATGGGGCCATGGGCCATGGGGTGGCATTTAAATGGCAACTAACAATGGGGTGGCAGAACCAACCCATGGGTGCCATTCTCTATGGATTTTGATGGGGATCCTGATGAGGGAGAGGCAGGTGCCTTCTCTATGGAAGGGTGCAGCTCTCCAACCATGTTCGAGTCCTGCGATCCAGTCCCGGCGGGGCATGTGCAAACACACGCCCCGAACATTTCAAGTTACCTCATGTTACCTCAAGTCAATGCAAAAATTCACAAGGAAGAATCACAACCTCTGATGAATTGCTGCAATTGTAGGTGTTGAACAAATACAAGAACTACAGGAGGTAGATCATCTGGGACTGAAATTTACATACTGTACTCATCTGTAATCAAAATGCGCAAGGCTTTGATTCCTGTTCGTGCGTGGAGCGCTTGAGAAGGAGCTACAGTCTGCACAAACTGCATGACATCTACTTCAGATGTCCGTCGAACAGACTTCTACCTCCAAAGCCAAGTATATACAATGCAAGTAATTAACAGCTTTGTGAAAACCAAAGACGTTTTGTCGAAACCGCACGAAATCGCAGTCTATTTTTGGAGCGAGTTTCCGCATATTAAGTGTACTTCAGTGCCATGTTGTCATGCTAAAACTGAGTTCAAACTTCCCGACATTCCAGAAACTGCTGGGAAAGGTAGACGTCTTTTCAATCCTACAGTATCTGCTGATTTAAAATACATGTAAGAGACTGGCATTCTGCCCTTCATTATGTTTTCAATCCTATAAGACAAGTTTCGACCTAAGATATCCAAAATTAATGATCATTGTGATCATTGAAATATCATAAATACATGTAAATCACGTATCAATATGCTCTTATTGCGTTGGATGTGCTCAAGCTATGCTGGCTCAGCCAAAGCTGCGGTGTTTTGTCCGATCCCCTGTTGCCCGGTGACGATGACCTTTATCGGTCTTAACGCATTTCAGAGCTGCATAATTTGTAGCTGCCAATGCTCAACACAGCATATGCCGTTCTCATTCATTAGTATGTAGATTCGGATCAAAATAGAAATGGGTGGCTTTCATCCATATGAGTATCCGGCTTGAAAAGTCTGCTATTGCAATCAAAAGGTGTGAAATTAAAGACCGCCCTCCCGCACTACAGCCTCCAAGCAGCGGTTCCCATCATCATGCGTTGAAGCAAGCCACAATGCCACTTCAGATGCTTGGCTAGACATCAACTAAACTAAAAACCCTGTAGGCCTGTAGGTCTAGATTCTGTAACGGCTTCATGTCCACTGATCCATGATGATCCATGCTCGATGCTACGGAATTGTTTTCCTTGCCCTTTCTCGCTTTCTGTATAACAGCTTCGTTAGAGCATGGTTCCAGAAAGAGAGAACCTCACTTGTCGACTTGGCCTCCGTGGTGCAAAGGTTTACACACGTCTGTGAAAGAGAATATGAAGGCCAACAAACTGTGTATATGTTGTTTCTCATCCTGGAAGTGGTCAAATCATGTCAAATCCAAGTGTCTACATGGGCAAAATATTGCAAAATAAAAGAAGCTGAAATATAACAACAAATTGCGCTTGCAAATCGTACACAATGTCCTAGTCCCTGACATCTCAATTCTATCCGCTGCAATGTTGAAACTTCCCTCCTGCAACAGAATTGCTTCTGATCTCATCAAAGACAGGGCTTGTTCCGCGCAACTTGGTGTTTAAACCTGTTCCATCCCCATAACTCACACCTGGAACTCCTTCATTGCCCAACTGCGGCTGTGAGCAGATGTGTCCGTAGCCAGTAGATAAAGCAACTCCGGGATGCTCCTGGGAATAACCAGCGAGCCATCAGTATCATCAGTGTTGAAGGGTGGACTGCAATACATTGAAATATCTTGAGCTCAGGCTACAAATATGTGCCAATAGACCATATGTAGAGAAATCGTAGAGATAGAAATGAGTCCTGTAGGTAGGCACTCAACATCTGAAGAGCAAAAAGCTTCATACGTTCAGAACAAGTTGAATCCTGAAATAGACCATGTGTGGAAGTCGCGCAAGGTCCGAGTAGGGAGCCAGCTGCAAACACCTGGTGACTGCAGAATGGCCACAAATCTTCGACATAAATGACAGAATGATAACCATTGTAAAAAAATAAAATGACATTTCAGGCAACTGGGTATGGCTCAAAAAATCTCAAAAAGGATGCTACTGCCAACGGTTTTTGTTTAAGGGGTACCAATAACACTTTTTGTTTCAGGGTACTTCAGGGTACCAATGGATGAAATCAGGCGCCAGTTTGGAATCAACGTATATAGCCAAATTTGTACATAACCTACTGACCATATTACTTGGGATGGTCAATGGACATGGTCACAGTTGCCCTCTTCTCATAGTCATTACAATACAATCCCCATCAACTGGACATCCATTCCATCCCTGGAAACACCCAAGGATTTTGTCACTTCTGCTCACAGTTTTCTTCAGATATTGTGGTTCAGTCGGTATCAGTTCCAGAATGGTCATCATCAACCCAGGGGTTGTAACATTCGTGATGTCAACGATCCCAGCTTCACCGTGCTGATTATCCCCGCCTCTTAGGATGTAGGTGTCGTAGTCCCGGCGTGGCACAGCACGGTGCTGCTGCATCACTGGGGGATAAGGAGGACTCCATGACCCCCGGGTCCGCGATGGTCCAGCTGAAGGACCACATGAAGAAATCTACCTTGGCTGGAGATGTCTTGTTTGCTTGGTAAGAAACACACATGGCCAGCGAGTTTTGTGTATCAAACCATATCAAAGCCAAGTATTGATCATAAAAACACATGAAACACATAAACATCATAAAACACATTCATTCATCCCATTCTCGGGGTCAGTAACTTTGACCCAAGAAAAAAATCCAAGGAAGCAACGAAAATGATCCGGCTCATCTGAAGCAAAAGCGCATGGATGAATAGTGTATCAGACTGTCGGCAACCGCACAGGACTACCCATTGTGAACGAAAATGGTCTGTTCATCCTGCTATGCATCCCGCAAGAAATCGAATCGAACATGCCTGTGCGACTCTGTGACTTGGGCAGAGTTGGTTTTAAGAAAAACAAAACCAAGGGACCAAGGGTATTTTTCTACCTTTTTTGATTTCCCATGATTTCCCAAACCTCAAAACATGCCCAAGTTCACCGAGGCTTCCTCCAAGTCCACTTCAAACCCAGGCGCTGGCATAAAGATGGGCACACCCATGCTATAAAGCTCCAGGAGCTTCATGAAGTGCACCTGATACACATCTGATAATTATTGATAATTACTGATAATTACAATGTCACACATCGATTCCATAGTGAGAAAAGCAACCGGATCATCCGGATCTCTTTCAAATATTGGAAGCTGGTTATGATAACTCAATGTGAGTAACTGCGCAAGGGACAACAAGACGTCGAGTGGCATCTTCGAGAAGCCATTGAAGTGGAAAGTTTGTTCCAACGTGCAACCGCAAAATCTCAAAACTTGTTGTGATTCTGGCAATCATAGGCACCAAAATCAATCCAAATAGAAAAGCCTGGGGCAGGGGCTGAGTGATCTTGTCTTGGCCATGGCCACATCTGGTTTGCAACTGAGTAGCATCATAGGGAAAAATCACCGCGGCACGATGCTCGGCAAGTCTCTTGTACCGATCCGGGCGATGATCTTTCCATGCTGGGACCTCCTCAGCCAGAGAGTTTGGCCATCAAAAATGTGCATGTTGGAACTGGAATGACGATTTTTTCACAAAATGGTGCAATTTGGTTTCACTCTTCTTCTGAAAGAACTCCACAAGCGCTACCGCAAGCATCAAATGAATCTTGCCCTGGATGGGTCAAACTTCAGACAAGCAGGCCCAAACATGAAGAAAATAGTGTGTTTCCAAACGCGTGAGAGAGGTTCAAGCATATTCACGGCTTGCAGTTGCAATTGATGTGAGATATCTGCTAAAGAAAACAAACAGTACTTGAATATCAAATCATATCAACTAACCTATTTTGCCAAGCCAGATTCGTGTGCGCCTCCAGACCGACCATCTGCAACTTCAGGCCATTCAGCTCTTGAAAGCGTTTCAAGAGAGGAAGGAAGAAGGGTCGATGTGGCAGTTGTTGCACCACCAGTGCCTCATTGACTCATTCAGGTTGTGGTGGCATGCTGACCATGTTGATTTCCACAGGGCATTGTTACACGAAAACCAACACAGCTAATTATAGGACAATGCAAAGGAATGGACAGCTTTCCAAAGCAAAAAAAAACTCATGTGCAGCTGCAAAAAGGAAACTGTGAAAGCATCGCCGGAATCTGGGAAGTATGAAATTTATAAAAGCATAATTTCATCATATTTCTGTTTTGGACATCTTTGGACCTTGTGTTTCTAATAATTCCAATATGTTCTAATGTCCCAGCTGTCCAATATCAGACTTCCATTAGAAAACTGCACCGCGCTGCCCAGGTACAGCTTCATGCAGTGGGGTCCAATGCCAACGTGCCGTTTGGATGGCCAAGTATCGGGCCACCGGCAAGCGCAAACCTGTCTGCCACTCCACCTGGCGGGTTAGCAACCGAAGTGGTCGGGGTTGGCAAAGAAATTCACCATATATAAGGATATCATAGTTAATATCTGGATATATGGTAAGTGGATCCAAATATTCCAATGTTAGTGGATCGGGCTAGTCATGGCTAGTCAATTGGTTGAGACAGTCACGTTATAATCCACTCAAATCCACTCCAAGTACATCCAGAGAGAACCATCCAGAGAAGACTTTGGAGGTTGCAAGGGATCGAGATGGATCGAGACTTGGGTTTTCCGTCCAGCAACAAAAACAGAAAAAGAGACAGTATTGGTAGTATTCCAATATTCCAGTAATTACTAATGGTATACCAACTAATGGAATCAGTATAGTTAGTATCACTATTACAAAAACGTATAAGTGCAAAAGCATCAAAAGCAATGTACAAGCGGTTTCGGCAGTTGCAGGCCTGCATCTGCAGGAAAGCAGTGTGGCCTCATGGCGATTCACACTAGCTTGGGAGAGGTGGACAGCTGGCATTCACCCCCCACTGCAAGCAGTACTTTTTGATACGTGTTGTACCACTTGGTGACTCTCTCGTGGTTTCTTGTGTTCCAATACGCTTGTCTCTGTCATCTGGCATCCAAGCGATTCGAGGCTCCTACAAACAAAAAGATTAGCCGGGTCTTGGGCCTTAGCAGGCATGGCAAGTACCAAAACATACTTAGTCGACGGGCTTTTTTGATCTTTTTTGTTTTGGTGCCGGCAAACACCCAAGCCACGACAGCCAAATGGCCATGCAAGCTAGGGCCTGGCATCATGCTGTTGGCGAACAACTACTTCCGGACTACCTTGTCATGCAAAGTCAAGTGGTATTAGGCCCGAACCAGTTGACGAAAACGATCCAACCTAAGTGCACGCGCAAGAGAAAAGCATAAAAAAACACTTCCAAGATAGTGCGACCAAAACCTATTACCACCCCTGCCGTAGAAAATTCACTCACCATCTGAAGTTGCTGCAACGGAACAGTTACTACAAGAAAAAAAGATAAAGTCCGAGCCATGCTGGGTTTTCCTGCCAAGCTGTCCGCAACTCACTCCGAACAAACAAGAAGATTGGCTGGTCCTAGCACTGTATGCTGCAACCCAAAATGCTGATCCATTCAAGGCATCTTAATTCATAATTGTTGGATACAGTTGGGAGCTTGATGCACCGTTTCACAGTTCCACCACAGTATACCATGCACAAAAGGTGTGTTTGCGCATTTTTGCGCCGCTTCATTCAATCATCGCAAAGCTCGGGATCAGTCCATGACGCCCAGGATGGGTTTCTGGAAGTATTGGTAGAGCTGACACCAATAAATGGGGATCGAACCTCAAACCAGGAAAACAAAATCGGTCGTTTGTCTACTGGAAAAGAAAAAACTGCTTAACAATTCTGAGGTTTGTTAACTTTTGTGATTTGTTTGTATGCTTGCTTGTTTGTTTGTAATTACTTCCAATTTCTGGCACTACTGGTTCCTGGGCCCACAACATAAGAACGCATCGACGGTCCTCAAGGGACTTCGAAACCTTAGAAGAAAACGTGCTGAGTCGAAAGCGCCATCAAGCGCCGAAAGCTCACAATATGATCGAACCAAGCTGGAAGTTGTGTGCCTGGGGAATGCTAGGGAGCTGGCAAATGGTGAAATTCCCGAGCGATGCGATCTCAGCAAAGGCACCGGAAACAGTCATGGAATGTCATGGAAAAAAAACAAGAGATGTGCTCTGAGCCTCTTGTGAAAGATCTTTAGATTCCAGAGCACAGAAACCTGCAGATGCCACATGATTGGGATGTTCTTTGCTTTCCTACTTTCAAAGTTTGGTTCGGCCGAGTAATGGTGGAACATGATGGAACTCTGGTGCATCTCATGGAGACTTGATGGAGACTTGACATACAAACTCATACAAGTATATATATATACAAGGTGAGCACAAGTGTTGAGGGAAATCCATGGGAAATCTCATGCAACCTCCAGGGCCCAAACTCAAATCCCTTCCAACATTCTCAACCTGTTCAAAGCCATCAAGAAAACCAGCACCAGGCCGGATTTCGTAGATCCTGCAACTAGATCAACTAGTCACTCACTGTCACACTTTTCGGAATCGCAGTTTGATTCACCGAGCAACTAAATATACTAAATGGCCATGCAATGCCAACATATGCCACCAGCACAGCAACGGAACACAAAAACACGGGGCATGCGTTTTAAACATTTGTTGGGTCCAAACAGCGGTGTGGTGTCCTGGGTCTGCGCAACAAGTTCGCAACACGTCCATCACGGAAACAAACCTGATCCACACATCCAAAGGATGCCATGTCGCAGTGTGTTGCTCGAGCTGCATTCAGTGACAAAATGTGCCAAATAAATCCGAATAAGCTGATATTGATCTGATATTGATAAAACGATTATAATTATAATATTAATAATTAATAGTGTTTGTAATGTTATATATATATATTATATATAGTTTATAATCTACAGATATCTACTGCAATTCCATGAGTTGCCTGGCTCCATAATCCCACAAAGATGTCGAAAGAAGGCACAAAGCCTGCGCCCTGTCACTGAACTTCACAGGCTGGGCCTGGTGGAAGCGGCAGTAGAGACCTGGAGTCGACCGTGGCCATATCAATGGGTTGAAATGGGTTGAAGTCATTGAAGTCATTGAAGTCAATGCGAACCAACATCCAACCAACATCCATTTTCCATGAGGCAATAAATGTCAATGAATAGGACTGAAATGGACCAAGTTGGACAAGTTGGACCACGGGAAGAAGAGCTGGACACCCGAGTCCTGCTTCAAGAGCCAGCACTATGCTCCATCATACACGAGTGATCAAGAGTGTGAGTACAGCGACTGCATATGTTGCATACTAGAGTGTTGCATACTGTTGCCTTTTTTAGTTGTGATCGCTACTAGAAACCATGTGAAACAGGCCAATTCCATCATTGCATCATTGCATTGCCAATATCTTCGACCAAGCACCCAACTGTTTCGGGGAGTGTTCCGGGCCGTTCCGGGTCGCCAGGCTCACACTCTGTTTCTCCACCTTCATGTGAAAGCGCTTCAAGTCTCAGACGCAGTTGCCGAAAAAAAAGACACAGACCAATGGAGAACAGGGACCCATACAATCATTCTGTATCACATTCATGACAATGTATGACAATTGTAATTGGTAATTTATCCGAGTCTAGGTGCGGTGGTTCTTTTGTGATGAGGCCTGCTTCTTAAATGATGTCTTGGATTCATGTACATTGCACGCCTGATGTAGACGCTGACATGACCCACAAAGAAAATCATCACAGTTGTGTTTTTCCCTTGCGAAACTGCAATACACAAATTGGGACACCTACGGGGGGCCTACGCAAACCACATCTCCCATGCAAAACTGCCTACGCGAGGGTTACCTTTCAAGAAGTGCCTACACGGTTGCCTCCGCGAAAGTTGCTGCAACATGCTGCAACGATCTCTTTACTTGACGTGATGTGGTCACGATTCTGGTTCAGAAGAGGAATAGGAAGAATTGGAAGATGACGATTCTTTGCTTGTGAAAGGAAGGCGGAAGCCTCATGAAGAGTGGAGCACTTTGTCATGTGATCGGCAGCCATGATGAACTCATGGAAACATTAGAAAAGTGAAACGGTAAGGCGAGTTAAGCCTCGGGAACAATGAAGAATAGTCAGATATTGACCTTGGAAAAGCTTTGGATGGGCTACGGCCACAATTGGACCTAGGGCCTACGCGTTTCCTACCGCGGGCCCACTCGGAGCCTACGAGAAAGTCCGAAACGAAAATGGATTTAAAAACTTGGCACTGTAATTTTCTGAAAAGTGGTTGTTTCTTGTTAATTTTCATATTTACAATCCATTTTGCATGCAAAATCATTGTAACCCACCAAGAAAAACAAGAGTCCGACGTCGGAAAAAAACCATCTAGAACATCTAAACAAGAAGCGCGCGAGGCTGACTACGCAGCCTCTCCTACGTTATCCTACGCCATATATGGCTACGCAGGACCTACGCACAGGCAGAATAGCCTACGCATGAATGATGTAAGTTCCCTCTCAATCTAAATTCTGAATGCAGGGGCTTATATTACACCGCGACACCGCGACACCCTACAGTACTTATACCATGTTTGTTTCAAGCGACCATCTTCTTCACCCACTTCTCCAGATTTCCCACAATCCACATTCTATGGCTCCCAGCATTTGGTAAACAAATGTGTGATTTCGCCCGACCTGCGCAAAATGCGAGATCCTGACAATATCACATCATATCATATCATTCGAAAAAACCTCAAGCAATTACTGGTAATAGCATGTAACTGTAATAAACACAGTACATGTCTGAGAGTATCATGAAAATATGAGGAAAAAAATGTTGGCCTCAGCCTCAGCTGTGATATGACTGCAGCACTGCTACTATCGGCTTAGGCTCAAGCACAACGCTGTGCTGGTCTGTCAGCCAAAGTCGAAATCGCTGTGGCTCAGCTGCTTCCTGAAGGGTCCAGTGAGATCGTACAGCGAGGCACGGCTGGCTGGCACGCTTTGAAGATCTTAGGAAAAGTGTCTACACTTCATCAACTTGAATCAACTTGTGTGCTTTCATGTGCTTTCAATATCTTTCAAACTTCTTGCCAATTCTGTAAGTCATTGCACTGATCAACAGGTTCCACCTCTCGTGGTTCAGAAGCTTGTGGCCAAACAAAGGGAAGTGAGGCCGGCTTCACCTGATTGGATGGTCAGAACCACTCGAACGAAGTATCAGGAACTACCACAAGGCCACACATCTCACTTCCTTGACTATCTTAACTGGGCTGGTATGGGTCTGCTATGGTCTGCTTGGGTGGTTTGCTCAAGCATGCTCAAGCCATCTAAGATCATCTAAGATCATCAACTCTGTATTGGGATCCCAGCTGAATCCCCACGAAAGCCACGCCAGGGTTCCTGAGCATCTCCTCACGGCGCTGCGATGCCACCCAAATGACAACGATCCACCATTTCTCACCGCACCTGCGGGCAATGGTACCAACAAATTCGTCAAGATCTCCGCTCTCCTCTGCAAAAGCGCTGGACAGAGAGGCGAACACAAAGATCAGAAAGGGGAAGGTTTGCCGAGCAATAATTCTGTCATACTTCCTTGAAAACGTCCAAAAGTGCCGACATGTCAAAAAATACCGTGGATCAAAGAGATCGAAGAGCCATCTCAAACCTGGCCTACTAGGACAAGGGTCTTCAACAATCCAACCCTTCAGCCTGGCCGGCCATGGTGATGAAGATAAAACCTGCCAGAGTGGTGATAGCTGCAAGCAATATGAAGTCACTAGCTAGTGTGAATGGATCTGTCCCAACATCATCCAACATCTATATTTCCATATCTTTTCCATATATTTCCTATGCAACTGAGGCCCCAGCATCACTAGAGCCGAAGTACAACAGGTCCTCTCAACTTGGTTCGGCCAGGATTCAGAATCGACAAAGCATCCCTGATCAGTTGCTGAATAAATTGACAACGCACAATTTTAGCATTAAAAACACGATTGTCTTCTGCTTAGATTATCTGATTATATCTGATTATCCACACTCAATCATCATCATCATTTCCGCTGGGGAGAATGCCAGTATGATCCAGTTTCTTATGCGGCTTCGCGTGTGAAAGGATCAACACACAAACAACTTTGGCTCAAGAGTGTGCAACGAAAGGCTCCCAGGCAAAATCACAACACCCCAAATCTGATTAACTCAGAATCAACTCCACGATGTTTGCCTCTGCAAATGCCAAAAACTTCCTCCTCTCCTTAGCCATCCGAGCACGACTGGCTGCTTGTCAGGGGCAGCGAGGTCGGGTGACCCACACTCATCACTTGTGGCTTTTCGCTTGACCGACTCGCTAGCTCAAGAGAGTAAAATATTCCACGTTTTGCGCAAGATTCACGTTGTTTCGGTCCCCACTCCTTGGGGTGCCCTTACTCGACCACTGCTCACGGCACCGAGCACTTGCAAAGCTGTCACCTAACAACGCCATGAAACAAGATTTCTGGTGTTGCGAAGGTGTGACAGTAGGCAGATGCTTCTGGGGAGAGCGATGCAACAGTTGATTCACCTTCAGATCTTTTTTTGGGAGCTGAACATGCTGAAAGTTGAAGGTTTTCTCAACACATATGCAAAAAACATGATCGCACGACTGCCTCGGACCACAAAAACATACAAAAACTATTCCTTAGATCTGCAGGGATCCGGCTTTGCCAAGCGTAGGCCTCCACTTTCTGAGCAGCCCAACTAAGCCATGCAGGCAAGAATCTTTGGGAGCTTCTTTGCCCTGCACAAAACTGGCAGCAGTCACTGGGTAGAGTCCTTGTGTTTCACCAGAACAACTTCCTTTCCAACGGCCAGTGTTCAATCACAACATTCCTCACCGTTTCACACTGTTTGGGATCAGACAAGCTTAGACTTTCACATACTGCCAACTGACTCTCAGATACTCGACCCGACTTGACCCCATCTGTTTCACTCCTCGGCTTTTTTGCCGAAGTACTCCAGCTCTTGCGCTGCAGAAATTCCGCGACCTGACAGGTCACAGCCATGACATGTGCATCGATAGTTTTTTGCCGCATGCGAACCTCTGGACACCACAGATTCCTGGGCCTCATCTTTTATCATCTTATTCTTGAGTTGGTTTCATGGGTTGCTGCAAGAAATCGACATCAACCCGGTCACACATGCACCGGTGCCCACAATTATAGCCTCTCCAAAAGTTAAAAATAGCCACAGAGGCCTCAAACGGCTCCTGTCAGAGTCCGCCGAAAGTAGGGCAAGCCCCGACAGTTCACATTTCTTGAAACATTTTCTTGCACACTGGGCAGAGAGAATGTGATGCAAGCCCAAAGGCTTCTCCTGCGGGAAGAGGCCATGTTCTACTGATGACCTGAGAAAATCTGGATGCTTCTGGGGCTACCGGTGGCTACAGGCAACATCTCGATTTTTTTTTGGCTGACCACTGATGACCAACCTGACCGGATCTAACCGGTGTCACCGTGCATGAGTCTCGTGCTGCACTGCATTGAGATATGTGCTCCAGTGCCAGGAAGAGTTGCAAGTGAGCACCTGGAAAGACTGGAGGGAATGGCTTGAATGGCTTCAAGGCTTGCTCCTGTAGTCTTGCACCATTTGAAGCATGACTATTAATTCAGTCTATACCATGTATAGAGACGAACTTGTCACTTGTGAGAGTGTCCTATGCCCTTCGGATAGCACCACCAGAAAGGTGAAACCATCCGTTGCTGCGGAAAACACCTGTCTTGTGATCAAGTTCGCATGTATCATAGACCTAAAAACATCATATAACATCATGGTTCATCACTCCACAAGGACCGCTCCCGTGCCTCTGGGACGATGATACCATGCACCTGTTCTGTAAAGAAAGGTTCCAAAACCACGAGTCACAGAAAATCACGGCGACATGGCCTGGGAAAGTTCCATGGCGACATGGCAATATATGGCAATGGCAGGGACAATGGCCAGGTGGCACCAAGAATTTGCAGAAAAAAAGCGATGACATCTGTGCCACATCTGTGCCATCTGTGCGCTGCGATCAGACTGGAACCGATGTGCACAAGTTTTTGCCCTTTCAGCATTTTGTAGCATCAACACAGACTGCTAGCGTCTCCATATACTGTATACATGTAATCATGAATAGTGTACCAGTGGTCCCCATGCTGCATCCGGAGCAAAGAGCTCTGGTCAATATGGTCAATGTATCCTTGACGTTTGCCACATCTGATTTCATCCTCTCTTGGCTTCATGAAGCAGGAAACGGCTCCACAAGAATCACAAGAATACTTCGTGCACTTCCAGAGTAATTCCAAACTATATGTTGGCATGGGCACTCTCTATTCACGAGGATGTCTGTTGCAACCATACACGGAACGTGGCTGCCTGTCCAATCTATTGTCAACCATAGATAAAACATTGTATGAATACTATGCATAGAGTATATACTTACACAGTACACATATATTGTATATATATATATGTTAATAACTATATATATATGATATTATAATATTTTATTATGTATACATCACCTGCGAGGATGATTTGAGGCCATCAATCTATTGGCATCTCTCTCTCTTGGTCGCTCCCTTTCGCACTTAGTTTTCAACTGTTCAAGTGTGAGATTGTGTGCTGTTTGTGAGACTCGGACTAGACAAATCTAGCAACATAGCTTGAACATACGTACCTATATCGTCCGCTGGAGCCACATTGCAGTCCAGATTGGTCTATAAAACTATCTAAAAAATGAATTTTGTGGTGCATCGGGTATGATTCAACCCATTCCATCAGATTGATTGTTCAAAAATACTTGAAAAGTTCAAATTGTGCCCAAATCAAGGGCCAGAATTCCTTTCTTCACGTCTCCATCTACCAAATACTTTGCACAGCAAAACCTAGCACGGTGCAAAGGCTCAATTGGGTACTAGTCCTCTGCAGAGTAGATTCACCATCCGGGCCTCTTCAATAGTGTCTTCAACGTCGATGCCAGCAAGCAATTACAAACTGAAAGGATCAGCACACTGCCGGCGAAAATGGCATTTCCGAGCAATCTATTTTTAGCCATATCGGGGTTGAGGGCAAACCCATACGATGCAAGGAGCATCACCAAAGGGCACAATATGAGCAACAATGTCAGTGCATTCTTGAGGGCCTCAAGGCAAAAGTTCTCAGGCCTTTTCCGAAGTAGCCTGCAAAAACATATAAGCAGATCTTTTACCGCTGGCAGCGCTAATATCCAAATCAGCAGGCCATCAATGAACAAGGAAGGAGCAGGGTGTTGCAGCACACTTCCCCCTGCAGGCAAAGGTATGCACAGGCCCCGTCGCTTGCCCAAGAACAGAATAGCGTAAAAACCACTGAGTTTCTAGCGACCTCAAACAAAACAAATGAATGTGTTGACGAAGTGAGCATTGCATTGCGGCTTGGCAAGGGAACCGTACCGCTATTAGGATTTTTTTCAAGTTTTGCATTAAAATACAAAACCTCCCATGGCCCAGGGAACAATTAAACATTTTAAACATACTGCAATTACAGTAGGGTTTGTTTTGGGGTTGACAAAGGTTAAAAAGTATCCCATCCCCATGGAACAATTAATCATACGACAATTGAGTTTCTATTACGATTTACAACGATTTAATGATTTACATAAGATTAAAAAATATCCCACTCCCATGGAACAATTATATAACCATACCATCACCATTAGCATCATCATGATCATCATCATAATCAAAATTTAATCATCATCATCATCACCATCATCATCATAACAGTCATCATAATCATCATCAGCATCTTGTTTGCCCCGAACGCTCGTTGGGAGTCTGGGCAAATCATAGGGCCTTCCATCAAAGGAAGTGATGCAAAGCTTGAACAAAGGTCCATGAAAATCAACCTGGGTGGTCAGACTTGATGCCAAAAGGCACCCAAACGAAAAGATGCAAAGGTCAATTAAAATGATTTTAAATGTTCATAGTTGGTGGATATTCTACGATATACGACGTTTACCCGTTTTATGTGTTGTATGTGTTGATCCGCCGGCCTGCCGGCGTGTCTGATTGGAAGGTGTTGTTCTTGTTTCTGTTCGTGGCGTGTACTTGTTCCTTTGTTCTCTTGCTGCGCGTTTTTGCTTCATCTGGATCAAAGTCACCCCCCCTCAGCACAAGTACTAGTACTACTAGTACTACTAGTACTACTAGTACTACTAGTACTACTAGTACTACTAGTACTACTAGTACTACTAGTACTACTAGTACTACTAGTACTACTAGTACTACTAGTACTACT
>Ga0126342_10000843_pt1 | contig 38299 bp, 57 predicted proteins | sample Cyp1metagenome_FD_92528 | JGI IMG/M metagenome (GOLD analysis project Ga0126342, IMG submission 92528) | Coral microbial communities from Lord Howe Island, Old Settlement Bay, Australia - Cyphastrea 1 metagenome | ecosystem: Host-associated > Invertebrates > Cnidaria > Coral ...
ACAAGGAGGTGTAATACCGAGTAGAGGGGTATTGATCGTCCCATCCCCGGAGGGACAGAACCCCGGTTCAAATCCCTCAAACCCGGCCCACGCTCTCCGTTAGCCCTACCTCTAACTTAATAAACTACGCGAAACATGAAAACAACAGCAAGCGGTAGGTTCACACCCGGTTACCAGGAGCAAGAAACTCACAAGCAAAACGTCAGTCCTAGCACACAAATTTGTCCTGCTCCTTCTGTGAGGTGGAGATGCGATTTAAACCGGGACAAGCACAAATTCAAACGCAATGAATTGAGCATTACGCTTTGTCATGCCCGATCGAGTTAAAACAATTTCCTAGCAGGTAAACTAGTTAATACGTGGTTGGTTAATCAGGAAAATAACGGGAAAAAAACGCAGTAATACCAGCCATACCAGCGATATGATATCTGGACAAAACATCGGAGTGCGCATGGAATCTGTGAGTGACAAAATGTCTTCAAAACATGTCAAAGTAAAAGTGATCTGCACACGAATTAATTTGTCGACAATGGTGCGTTCTGCACGGTCGAACATGGCAAAACATTTTTTCTCGGTGAACTGGGCAGTTGGAAATGGAAGAGTCCGAATTTCATTCAGATCAAACGAAAACAATGACCAAAACACAAAATATATACACGATTGAAAAATCAGATCTCCAAAGTCACTCGGTTCAAGTGAGCAATGGACAGGTTATTGTTTTCAGCAACATAAATGTGCTCAGTGGGGAAATGCGGAAACAGATGCGATATTACTTCTTTCTTTCAACAGTATACATCGACATGGCAAAAAAACGAAACTTCGTACACAGGAATGGTATTATGTTCTCCTTTTATGTGCGTATACCATTGATGCCCAAAAAAAATTACAGGACCGGTTAACCCCACATGTCAACCCCTTCCAATATACCGACCGTTAAAAACAAACTTAGGCTGCGGTTTTGTGTTCGCGTGATGGTGGCCCGTTTGGCACCCTCCCCCCACGGCGGTCGCATCCTAACTGAAGAACCACCTCTAAATATGCAGAAACACAGTTCAAATGCGGCGCAAAAATTGGTGAATAAATGTAAGATGTGACTGGTATTTTACAGGCGGCATGGAATTAGAATGCGGTGGTTGGAAAATGTCGCACAGTTTTTGCTGTTATATGCGCACAGTGTATCACTTAGAATGCTTCCCGTTCATGGTTTGTACTTTTTTGGCAAATGGGAAACCAAATTATATACAAACACGCTGAAACATTTGCAGTGGAACTTTTAGTCAGACTGTCAATGCCATTGGCTATTTTCCCATGGATTTATATCCGCTATATTTTCCGTGGGCATTCTATTCACTGCTTTTCCCCCACTCTAGCCATGTGCTTGTGACCTGGAGGCGTCTTATCCGATCTTATCCGCTTCCCTTTCCTTGTCCTTTTGTTTCTATAATGTTCCTTTCCCTTCCTTTTCATCTATGTGTTTGTTCATTGATCTATATCTGCTGTAGTTTCCGTCGGCATTCTATCTGCCGTTTTTCCTAACTATAGCCACATGTTTGGGACAGTGGAACCTGGAGTGCGCTTGCCTTGTTCTTTTGTTTCTATAATGTTCCTTCCCCTTCCTTGTCTTCTATGTTTTTACTCGTTGATCTATGTCTGCGGTAGTTTCCGTAGGCATTCTATCTGCGGTTTTTCTCACTATAGCCTCCTTTTTTTGTTACAGGAGAATGAGGAGTGCCTTTTTTCTTCTCCTCTTTCATTTTTTCCTCCTTTTCTTCTATATTGTTCCTTGCCCTTCCTTTTCTCCTCTATTTTTTTCATTGAACTATATCTGGTGTAGTTTCCGGGGGGCATTCGATTTCATCTATTTTTTTTCCTCACTGTAGCTACATGTTTCTGACCTGCAAGGAACCTCGAGTGCCCTTGTCTCTTTTCCGATCTTGTCCGCGTCCTTTTGCTTGTCCCTTTGTTTCTATAATGTTCCTTTCCTTTCCTTTTTTTTCTGTAATTGTTCACTGATCTTGTTTTTACATGGTACTAATGAGTAGTATCAGCTACCTCCCATGTAAAGTAGTGCCACATGGTTAGTAATGTACATTGACTTCTACGGTTCAAGACAAAAACGTGTGTGTTTCGTGGCTAGTGCTGGCTGTATAACCCGGAAATATAGGTTATCAGCCGTATCGCCACATACTTCTTTGTAAGCAATGTCCGCCCCCTCTGGGAAACCATCACCACAGGGAACTCGCCCGTCCGGATTGATCGAAACCATGGCCATTGAGAATGCGGACACGGACAAAGCTGCAAATGACATTCCTATCGAATCAGACGCCGACACTCCCTCCGAACGCTCCCGGAGTGACAAGCGAGAGGTCAACGCCTTGATGTCGCGTGGCCCAGTTTTGCCCCAGAACAACACTACTCCGTTCTCACGCGCCAGACAATCCAATGCCACCAAGGACCAGCAGATCCAAGCACTGAAGGACTACTATGAGCGACAAGATGAAAGCCGTAGGGTGCAGTTGTCCCAACTAGAATCCATCATCCAACAGCAAAGTGAGCAAATCAAAACTCAACAATTGCAAGCCGAACCCATGAATATGCGAATGGGTAAGCTCCTAAATACTTTAGGTCCGTTGCCTGTCCCGGTAGTCCAAACTGCCACTGCCGTATTGCCACCTGCAACCAAGGTCAAGATGTCGGCACCGTTGAGTTCGTTTGCATCAGCCAGTGCCTCCAAGCCCGTGAGTGCCAATCAAGACTTATGGGAAACGATAGGACAAGAAGGTGCGGTACCATTATTCGATGCAATCGACCCCAACTCAGAGATTACAAGACAATGCTCCCCAACTCTCCCGCCAACCAGCCTTGCAGCATCGGAGAAGGGGGAGGAGGAGGAGAAGGAGGAGGGGGTGACCCACCAGGTGACGATCCAAGCGATGACAATGCACCGAAGCGCAGTGATAAACCAGGTAGAGGACGAAAGGACAAAGGTGGTAAGAAACCCCCATCAGGGAGCAGCCGACCACGGGGAGGTGTGCCTGGGGACGGAGATGATGATGATGGAGATGATGACAATGATGAGTTTGATGACAGTGACAGTGACCGTAAGTTTGTCCGTAGAATGAGGGCAATTTTCGGTACTCCCAAGGACCCATCAAGTGACAAGCATATAAGGTCAAAGAGGCAGACACCATCAAAGTGCCAGCATTCCCACATGCCGAATCAGACAGGAACTGGAGAATCCGGACCAGGGAAACTGTGATGTCCGCCTCTTTTTTTGACTCGGAGTGCGGCCGATATAGCTCAGAGGCTCGGTCCTTAAAGCAAGATAAACGAATTAAATCGGCAAAGGTTTGGACCAGTTTAACCAATCCACAGCTGTACAATTCAAAAACTACGGTGGCAACATCGAAACAAAAACACAAAAACCAGCAACCAGAGGAAGGACGAAATGCAAATCCCCCAGCCAGATTTGCGTATCGTCTCACGCAAAAACGACCACAACAACAGCAGAACGGGGCCCGGGCCCAAAACAAAACACCACAAAAAACCACCAGCAACATTGTGGGGGTCATCAACCCCGCAATGCCCGAAAAGAGAACATGCACTTCAAACTAATTGCAGAAGAAATCCAACACAAATTCGTGTGAAAAAACGCAGCACCGCAAAGAGGATGATACTACAACATGAGCTATAACTGTACAAACATAAGTCGCAGGTCACTCAGCGTCCTCTCAGTAGTTCTTGTCGAATCATCTCGATACCACGGACCAGCAGATAGCGTCAGACGTGTTGTATCACCAAGTGCCCAATGCAGCTTACATACAGTATCCAAACAGCTGGGAACCTGTGGCCACCGAGTGGCCACAGAAGTTTGTAGAGGTATTGGTGCCTCAACTGAAGGAGACAACTTCGTATCTCCATCTTCCGAAGCAAGCAGCGCCAGCATAATCCAATCGACAAGCAGACACGGCTGAAGCCAGCAAACAAGGAAACCGAGTCTCCGAAATGGAGGTAAGTCACCTCTACGACCACTTGAGGCGAGGAGGCAAGATCAGGATCCGGAGCCTGCAGCAGATAGACAACTTCGTATCATACCGCCACAGTCGTGCCCAGATTCAAGGACAAAGGAGCATCATGCAGTCAAAAGGAGCGCTCGTCGTTGGTATTCTTGTCCAACTGAGTACGGGAGTCAGAGGCCCAATGACTTGTCCCACAGTGCGATCAGCATAACAATGACTTCGCATTGAAATAAAGACGGTGAGACCTTTGGACCCATCGTCAACTGGGAACGTGATGCGCTTATCAGCAGGCACCTGCGCAACGCAGCGAAGACCATGTGTGCAGACTTTGCTGCAGCGAGGGCGCGCTGAGAGACACACAGCAGCGCAAGGCACTGAGCAACTGCAAGTGCAGCGACCAGGGCTAAGCTCTGCTGGATCACCATCAGTTCCATGGCTCGGCTACGGGGGTCACCCCGGCCAGCCAGCCCCGACCCCCAGGCACCCCATTCAAAACAAAAAGCAGCACCCACCCAAAGAAGAAGGCCTTAGTACTGTTTGGCCAGAGCAGGGGAGTTCCAGCGGGCAGAACCGACTTGACCAATCCAGGGACAAGAAGATACCGCCAGCAGGAAATGCGTGCACAGTGTCTCCAACGAAGTGTGATAAGAGGTGCCTTAGTAGATGCCTTAGCGGGGACCAAGGCTCTATTGAAACACAGGCGCAAAATGTTCAAAGTGGATTCGGAAAGGCAATCTTGTCCAATCCAGGGACAAGAAAACACCAGATAACTAGGTGCAAAATTCCGAACGCTGAGGTTCAGACAGGGCTCTTTATTGCACACCGTTCGCAAACAAAAAAAATCACAGCAATCTTGACCAACCCAGGGACAAGAGAGCAATGATAGATAGCAACGAATTGAAGCAAAACATTCACAGGTGCAAATTAACATCACGACGGCAAACGTTGATTCAGGAAAAACCAGGGAACCCAGGGAGACCTAGTCCAAAAATTCCAGGGAGTAATTCCCAGCCCCAGAGTGAGAAATCAAATGAACGTCAGTGCAGTCCTGACCAAGCCAGGGACAGGAAAGCACCAGCCAAAACCAAAAAAGGCGAAACAGGTGAAACGGGACAACAGAGACAGATAAGTAGGCACCACCACATGTCAAAATATAGATGCTCTACGGTTCGGCTGAGCTCTCGGCTCCACGCGAAGGGGCCATAGGTTTGCCCCGTGCGTAAAGCCGTTTATCGCCCATGAGGAGGGAGTGCCACATTGTGTCGACGACAAAAATGGCTGGCGCATCCGTCTCGGCAGTCGCAGCTGATCGTAGCAGCAGAGGCTTTGAAGCCTCAAATTCCTCCCAATCAAGTGGAGTGGGTTTCTTTTTCAATGATCGGTTTGGAAAGTTGAACTCTTGCCATTGCTGCTGAATGGCCGCGTTTGACAGCCATGTGGGAGGCTTAGGAAAGAGGATTCGGGCCGCGAGCGAACTCTTCGGGAGACGTGGCAATCACTAGGATGGCAAGTGCAGCTGCATTCAAGCCACTGCGCAGGTCAATGCGACTCATCGTGTGAGCACCTAGTAATCGGACCAATGAGTGGGGAACTCGGTCATCGCGAGGGATTGTGATCCATGGGCCTGAATGCATATCAGTCCCTGTGTCCAAGAGGGCTGCAAGGTCGGACCCGTCTGTATGGCAGGCGTCAGGCCATAGTCGCTCAACCAGATTCAGGAACCTGACAGGGGGCACGTAGTCGCCTCGCTTGTTGAGGGCACGCAGGCCAAGTGGGTGCTGGAGGAGTTTGTTTCGGTTATCTGCACCGGGCCCTTTGGATAGGCCGCATGGTGTTTCACGATGGTCTCCCACAAACACAAGTAGGGCTGGTTGTCGGATGCCTGCCAGCGACGCCACCTCGTGATAGCCTCCATACTGCTGGTTTTCGTCCATAAAGGCGATCCAAATCCGTGAGAGCCATGCATTGAACGTGGAGTATCGCATACTTAGCTTTGCCGTCGCAGAGCCGCCCGTGGCTATGAGGATCTGCTTAGTAAGTTTCAATGACTCGGTTCCGGTCATTTCAGGGTACATCAATCTTGGTGGAGTATAGGCATCGCCCTTCCCCTCCTCAATGCGGCCAAACAATCGCCCGAATGCCGATCGGGCCGGGGGGTCGAAATCACTGATCTGGTCACCCAGAGCCTTAGCGGCTACATTTTCCTTAGTAAAAACGATTGCAGTGAAATCTGTTAATTCACATTGTAGGGCTATGAGAAGGATCGCGAGCGATCTGGTTTTACCCGCACCAAACACGCCTGCAATACAGAGATCGGATCGCCCTGTGAGGACGGCTAATAACATTGCCACTGTCACTGCAAGGACATGACCGTCACCATGAGCAGCAGGTTCCATCAAAACCTCACGGAAATACTGGTCATGCCGGAGGGGCATGCTGACTGTAGCAGGGGTGAGGAAACGTTGCAGGATCCGAACTAGAGCATCAAACAGTCCACTTTTCCTGTCATTTTAGCCATCCGTCGGACAGGTATGCTGGCTTGGGCAATACCCATTGCCAGTGGCAGCCGAAAGGGATTGGTTTCAGCAAAAACTATGAGCTCACGACGACTCCTGGTTTTGCCTAGAAAGTAGAGCCTTTGCATGAAGACCTCCATGCGAGGATTGGACGTGATAGGCTGTGGCCAGTCCTGGGCTGGGTCGAAGTAGGTCGATGTCCCACGATGCAGGGCCAGTAGGCGGTCACAGAAGGTGCTCGCAACTGTGAGAGGCAGCGAAGCCAATTCCATAGTCTTTGGGGCAATGCGCCGGTAAGCCCTAGCCGCGGCCGTTTTGTTGCTGCCCTGCATATATGCTTGTCTAATAAGACAAACAGAGCACATCGCTGGCCCCCATTAGCAAGTTGAAAGACGCCAAGTAAAGCTCGTCCAGCCATAACATTGGATTCCACACTTCCCAAGTCACCAGTTACGCATAGGTCCCAGGGGGTCCTCACGGGAAGGTCAGTAGGATCACTGAACAGCAATATTGGGGCACCATCCGGACATAGTGTGACAACGTGCACGTCAGCATAGGCCGCATAGTTGTAGACGAGCGGTATCGCCATCCCGGCCCCGTTTAATTTGAGGTGATGCGCCAAGCAGACACTCTCCCATGGCTGAAGCTGTTGCATGCGTCGACCAGCATGGTACGCATCCAGTTGCGGAAGCACCATATACACTGTGTCTGCTTGAACTGCAGTGGTAAGTCAAAGCTGACCCAAGACCCAAGACGAGTCCCTCGCATCGCAGGCCGTGTGGCACAACTTCTGGATGGGAGATTTGTAATTGGTCAATGTGGTAGCGGCCGATGTCCAAGGGCGCAAACAAAAGATGCCCATAAGAGTGAAGCGCTCGGCCACTCCACGAAGGGTGGCCATCAATGAGGACGAGTTCGTAACTGACTTCTGGCACTGCTAGTGGTTTCCACACACAAAGTTTGTCCTGGACACAATGGATGAGCCGCGCAGTCCGGTCACCCGTAGCTAGTTTTATGAAATTCAAAGAGCGTCACGGGCACACAGTCACTGTCAATGAGGACAAAGTTGAAGGCTGGGAAAAGGTACACGCAGGCATCAAGGATAAAGGTACCAGCCCAAGTCGGATGGACATTGGAAAGGTCAGTGTCAGTACAATGGGGACAAAGAACACTGTGGTTCTTTCCTTGTAGGGGCCAACGTGCTGTACCCGTTCTTTCCACCAAGCCGCTACCAACGGCCAATGGGCAAGCCCTGGGCACTTATATAGTAGGTTCAGCATCCACGAGGTCATGGTTGTCAGTGACAATGTAGACGCTGTCGTAGTCAAGGATTTCTTGGGAATGCCCAATCAGCCAACGGAACAGCAACTGCCATCCTGGCCCTGGTTCAACTTCTCCTCGCTCATTTCGGGCAATTGGGTAACCGTCGGGCTCTCCAAGCTTCTTATGCGGGTCACCTAACCTTGAGCCATTGAGTCCATAGCGGGTAGGAATGTCCTTGACTGTGCCGAGGGACTGCAGCAAAGACATCACGTCCAGGGCAGGATCTGCTTCATGCCAGGCAGGTTCCTGGTTCTGTCGAGACAAAAGGTTCTCGCGGAGATGGAGAGCCATGGGTTCTTATGTGTCAATTCGATGTAGTGAGTCGCAGAGTGCACTAAAGGCTGCTCACGGACACGGCGAGGGCAACTGTGAGTTGGGTCCTAGCCAAGCTATACCGACCACGACCTTGACCAATCCAAAGTGCAGCCGCTAGATCTGAGTGCCTGACAGTACCTGGAGATCGATGATTCGTCTCACGGTAAGTTCGTAACCAGGAAGCCGGGAGAGGCAGAGAGGCAGAGAGGCAGGAAGAGGAGGGAGAATACTAATACGAGGACGTAACACCTTGACCAATCCAGGGACAAGGTGAACGAAAAGGGGAAAGAAGGGGAAGGAAGGAGGACACCACCTTGACCAATCCAGGGACAAGGAGGTGCCGCAGAGTTAGGAGAGAGGGGCGGGGAGAAGGTGAGTGAGCAGGAGCCACCACTTCGACCAATCCAGGGACGAAGTGGTGACAGCACTAAGTTGGCTAGAGATAAGGTTACGATGCACCTGACAGTCAGTATCTAAGCACAGGGTCAGCAAGAGGCCGCAAAGCTAGCAAACGCATTAAGCAGTCGCTGTGCCCCAGCCAAACTTCCCTGAGCTAATCCACTGGAGCCATATAAGGCAAGGCGAGACACAAGAATTAGACATCAAAAACTCCAAAATGCATGCTAGTACCAAGTGAAACTTTGGTATAGAGCAGCAGTGCGCACTTAAGTTTCTAAGTGTCTCATGTCTCATGTCATCCCATGCAGACATGACAGTCGAACCGCTGGCAAGCTTTAGGGGCGATCAGCAGCAGCATTGACTTTTGCCAAGAGCACAGGTAGAAGCAGTGGGGACACCCACTAGTTTATGCCTGTTCCTGATCCGCGACCCTCTGGAGCATATTCGTAGTAGGGCGTCTCAGCACCGTAGGGCAGGGGTCGCACCACTCTTGGGCTGCAAGGGCATCTCCGGCAAAGCACTGCTCTCTCCAGCTGTGAGTAAGATTGTGCACACATCTGTGCGTCCTTTTGAGGCTGCAATCTGGAGGGCACAAACCCCTTCCCTCCCTGTCTGCCCGCCAGGAAAAAGCTTCGAAACGGAGTACAAGACGCCTTCTGGGATCTGCTGCCGTGGATCGGCTCTGGGAGTCAGGAGCATCTGTATAATCGTGAGGGGCGCATTCAAGACTGCTGTTACAAGCGGCGGGATCTCCGCAACAGTAGGGCGACTAAGCCCAGGTGTCCTCGTTGCGCGGCAAGGAGGGACTGGCTGGGTGGGCCAGTGTCTTGTTGGATGGCCAGGGCCAGGATGGTATTGGGCCGGCCCTGCGCAATGTCCGACGGGAGAAGGTCCAGCCCTTCACTCAGAATCAGGCATAAGAGGGTTGGAACATTCCAGTGTACAGCCCGGATAGCTGACTCCCATTGCATGGGTGTGGCACTTTCACATCATTGATGATGGCCACTATACGTCGCACATCCCCCGATCCAAAAAATCCATAAGTGGGCGAAAGGGAGCCAGAGTCTCATATTTGGCCACCAGGACTTTATGGAAGGGGGTAGCCACTTTCAAAACAGAGGTGAGTCGTACCCTCAGACTCCACCCAGTCTGAGTCCGTAGGCAGTCGCCTGTTGCAGTGAGGAGGTGTTCCCCTGTAAGGCCATGGCCACTGCAAGCTCCATAGCATTAAAGCTTGGCAACTAAGCTAATACAAACTACCCTTGAAACTCAGTAGTGGAGGGGAGTGAGGTATCGAAGACGAGCAAGATCAGGGCAAAAACAACTTAAATGGAGAGAAACAGCACAGAGACAGAAAGAGAAAGTAATTCAGAAAAAGATGGGAGGACGGAAGCAAGGTGTGGACTTGACCAATCCAGGGACAAGTAACACGAGAGCCTTGCCACCAACTGAAAAGCACAACTGATGCTGTAGCGTGTTCCTACACTAACCAGCACACGGATCAAGAAGGTTCTTATAAGTAAGTAGAAGAGCCAAAAAGCCGCAGAAACCGGTATCATTACTCCTGATTTCATGCACCATTGTCCACGGGCATAGTGCCATAGGTTTCACGCCACTTGATTTGCTCTCTCTTACCTGAAGGCCAACAACAGGATCTAGAGAGTGTGACAGGGAATGCAATGTTAGTTTATGCATACAACGATTAAGGTACTGTAGAGAAATTGTCCGATAGCAGACATGTGTGGAAGCGCACGACAGATGCTATTCCTGGCCGGTGCAGCGATTTTTACCGCATAAGCCACTGGGTACTGTATGTGACAGGGATACCAGCCCTCCACCAAAATGGCTGTGATGTCCGCCTCAACTGACCCCGACAAGGCTTTTGATTGGATCAGTGAAACTTGGAAAAAGGGACAAACGTTGGAAGCTCTAAGACAAGGCTTTTGATTGGATCAGTGAAACTTGGAAAAAGGGACAAACGTTGGAAGCTCTAAGAGATGTTGGTAAGTTTACCACCCTGGATGCCAAACTGTTGTCAGCACTCACCAACATCCTAACAGGTGATTTCGCTCGGAAGGTAGACACCTACAAAGAGACGGAAGCCACAAACAAGAGGTATGTAAGGGGCCGCCAAGTTTTGTTGATGATGCATGAACACTTCAGCACCAACATTAAACATGTCGCTACATATGCCCTTCAAGACCTGTCTAGCGTGAAGCTCAAGGGTGACAATCTCCGAGGATTCATCAGTAACTGGGATCAAGTAATGGCTGGAATTCCCAAGGTGCCTGAAGTCAGTGTTCTGGAAACTCTGTTCTTTAACCAGGTCAAAATCAGCAAAGCCATCGCACACGACTTGCAGGAGTACCACCGTGCCGAGGATGGGTCCGACAAAAAGACCTACGACTTCCTCGTGACCGCAGTACGCCGGTACTTGGATAGGGAACGCCTCGAGTCCAATCGCGAACGAGTTGCCAGGACCTTCGGCCTCGGTGCCTCCTCATCAAGCGCTGCACCTGCAGTTGGCGAGAAGACGGGGTACATTCCAAAGGGGTACTGTGTCAAGTGGAACAAAGGCACGTGTACAAATGACTCCTGCACATACAAACATGAAAAGCCTCCACCAAAGAAAGATATAAGTCAAGACCGCCCTCAGGTAGGGTAGATCACCATGAAGGGGTAGGAACGACAAGAACAAGAAGAAACAGCCATGCAAATTCTGGAAGCAGTGGAGATGCAATAGAGGTAGTGAGTGCCGGTTCAGCCATGAGGGGAAACAGTCAAAGTCACCCCGTGCCGCAACACCTGCCAGGCCGTCGTCAAACGACTTGAAAGGATCGCGACGGAGGAATAGCAGGAGTCCAGGCAAAGGCAGGGATCGTTCACCGAAGCAGAAGGGATCAAGGAGTCCCAGGAATAGCCGTTCCCCAAAGGGGAATAAAGGCATGACTGCATTGCGCCCGCAGGATGGTCCCGCAACTCTGTTCAAGCTATTAAGCTATTAGAATAAGCTATTAAGCTATTAAGCTATTAGAATAAGCTAGTAAGCTATTAAGCTATTAGAATAAGCTGATGCTCCCAAAGCTTCCCCAGCTGCAGTTTGCCTCATTGCATCAATGCTCGCATCCGTTTCCAACGCATGCTTGATGCCGCCTGCCGATGTGATCTGTTGCCCAGCAGTGACATTCAAAACACTAACCATGATGTGTTTCAAGTCATTGCCGAGGGGGACCTTGCGCCTGTAAATCCAGCATCAACAAGATTCAGAAGAACTTACCCAATTGGAAATCCGTTTGACTTCGATGAGAGGGACAGAGAGGACGCATGTCTTTCGGCGAGCATGCTAGCTGGTGCAGCCAAGAATTCTTTAATGAACAAGGACGGTAAATGCAACAATGAATGTGACACCATGTTTGGTTGTGACCATCGCATTCCCATAGGGATTGTTGCTATGCCAGCCAAGGCTGAAGAATATGTCGAAGGATGTTTTGAAGCCTCTATCAGTTGGATAGTAGACACTGGCAGTGTTCAGGATTTATTCACTGATCATCAGGTTTCTGACCCTTACGGGTACTACTCAGACAATCCAATCCGTCTCATCACTGCCAATGGGGAAAGTTCTTCGATGAAACAAGGCAAGGTCAAGGTTCCCGAGTTGAATGCCACTGTCTCGCCGTACCTAGTGCAAAGTTCACCTCCTGTTTTATCAGTTGGTCTTAGGTGCGTGGAGGACGGATTCGACTTCATCTGGAGGGGTTCCAAGAACGAGAAGCCACATCTAGTTTCACCTAATGGACAGGTCATTGAACTTGAAGTCAGAGACTATGTTCCATATTCATATTTGTGTTCCAAGTCCAATCAAACAAGGGTATCAGCGGTTGCAGGATCCAACCATGCTCGAAGCCCCATGCCAAGAGTAAACGTTATGGCTAGTTCACCTAGGCCTGAAGAGTGCGACAATGAGGAAGATGGGATTCCCTCTCCTGATGATTATGATGAAGAATATGAAGACGATGAACCAGCAGTTGTGGGTGGTAGTCCATACAAGCCCGATGATGATGACCTTGTGCCCGAAATATCAGGTGATCCTGGAGCTGACGCATCATCCGATTATGAGGGTGCGCTACAAGCTGACCGGGAGGTCCAGCCTGATGACGAAGAAGTGCAAGACAGGGCTGATCATCATGACCCAGAAATGGATAAACGTAGGGAGAGGGGAAGGGCTGCATTGAAAGCAGAAGCCAAAAGTAAACGACATATGTTGACTCACATCCCGAAGAATCCTTTTTGCGACGTTTGCCCTAAGGCCAAGGTGTACAAACCACCAGGTTACTCTAAAGGGGGGTTCATCCATGGTTGACGCAAAGAAATTTGGTGATCACATTACTGGTGACTACTTGATAGCCAAATCAGACCCTGAAGCTGGAATCGACAATGATCGGGTCGCAATGGTGTTCAGAGACGTAGCCACCAATTTTCGATATGTGTATCCAGCAGGACGTCGAGATACTTCCAACACCACTCTTGCAATGAAGCACTTCATTGATGACCTAGAAAAGGTTGGAACCTTCTACAGTGATAATGCCCCAGAAATAGTTGCTGCCATGAGAGCGATGAAAGTGAGGCACCAGATCAGTAGGGATTAAATATCAACATCAAATGCCATCTCCGAACGTGCTGTGCGGTCAATGTTGGAAGGAACTGGATCAAACCTGTTGCAAGCCGGACTTCATCATGGTTACTGGCCATACGCTGCCAGACACTGGTGTATTATGCATGATACTGCACCGGATGGTACTGGAAAGGACACACCATGGAAGTCAAGATTTGGAACTGACTTCGATCCGATTTGGATGTAAGGTGGACTATTGGATCGGACCTAGGAAGAGACCAAAGAAACAAATGAAGTTTGAACCGACTACTGAGCCAGGTATATTCCTAGGATACGTGATCCATCCCGGCTTCCATTGGAGAAAAGAATTTGCAGTAGCCTCATTGAAACAAATCAACGATGCAGATTTTGATCAATCTGTCACAGTATTGAGGGTGCTGAAAGTCTCAATCCCTGATCGCATAGAATTCCCCTGCCGGAAACAAGCCGATGCTATTCTTGAAGGTCGAATGAGGCCTGATCAGTTATGTGATGGAGAAGAGGATGACATCCCGCCATTGGAAGAGCAAGATGCTCAGCCTGTGCGGGAGCCAGGCCCAGTTAGACGGACTATCAAGGACATCGAAGCTGGACAGCCTGCTCAGCCATCAAGTGCATCCGCAGTCTATCATGGGGGGTGGTTAGAGTTCCTCAAACATGTTGATCATAAAGAAGCTTGGTACGAGTACTCAGCTTGTAAGATCAACATTCGAATCATCGACAGCCAATGCATCGGTCCATCCTCCGACTTTAGTGCAAGTGACAATCCATTTCGGACCACGTGCATTAAGGATGATGACTCTTGGCACGTCCATGAAGAAAATTTGAAAATCGATCCCCCGGTCGAAGATCTTGAGAAGAGCATGGACGCACATGAAGAAATCGCTACTATATTCTCAAAAGAACCCATCGACTTGAGGAACAGAGTGGACGAGCCATCAGACGAAGAGGTGCCGGCAGGTGAAGTTGAGGTCATCAACCCTGTGACAGGGGAAGTAGAGAGAATCAAAAGCAATGACCCCTCATACTATGATGCCAGTGGTTTCAAAGCCAGGAAATACAAGAATTCGAGTAAACCAAAAGACATCCCTCCTTTGGTGTGGCAAGCCATGTCCCAAAAGGAAAGACGACATGCCATAGCGGAAGAACAAAGAAAGCTCGCTCTGGAAGAGAAAGAAAGGAAACGCGCCAGAAGGGTCAAGGCTGTACCCATGATCGGAACTCTCAAGGGCACTCCAAATGATGTAGAAGCAAGCATGAACTACGAGTTTACCTCAGCTATGCCTACCTGCCAAATAAATCCTGAGAAGCATCGAACCAAGTGTATTAGGCTTGGAATTCCACTCAGGGGAGAGAGCCGTGAACACTCTTGTTGCAAGGCCTGTAGGGAAAAGGAAATAAGAGCCAATCCCAAAGCCCAACAAGCATTAGATGTTGAGTGGGAGAAGTTGGTAAAGAAAAAGGCTTGGCAATATGAAACGGTTTCCGAATGGAAGGTAATTGCCGATAAAGGACGGTGAGGCCACAAAGGACGGAGCGGCTCCTGATCGGCATTGAAGCAGATCGCCAGAGCATGGCAATGATCAAGATCAGGATTGAGACTCAGATCTGAGGTTCAACTTGTTGCAGTGAACCAGCACCAAGGACTCCTTTCGGAGAGGTACATCCAAACGGTGCGGAGACAGGCACTGTGTTTGATGTCCGCTCTGGAGTGAAAGTGGAGTGTGGTTCAGTACTTTCCACTTGGGCAATTCGCCATGCAGGTGGCTCTTGAACAGATTCCAACCGGCGAGCAACCAAGGAGGTGCAACGCCTTTTGAACTGAAGTTTGAGAGGAGATATACTGGCAAGCTGGTGCCATTTGGCTCATCAATATTTGCAAGATCCAACGCTCAATATTTTTGGGCAAATCTGAGGACTCAGATGCCAATTTGGTTGGTACCGCATCTGGTGTCAAAGTCGCCAGAACAATCAGGCGAAGAGTGCAGCCCTACCGAGCTGAAGACATCGTGCCAATCAAAGGCGTGCCTTCGAACTTTACCCAAGAAGCACTTGGTGTCAAGGTCAAGTACAGGCCGATGCCCGCTCTGCCAGAAGATGCGCCCTTCGTGGACGAAGAGGCCGAGGCTGTGAAGAAAGCATTCCTGGAGCAGAGGAGTGACAGTGAGGATGAAGGTGGTGACGCGATCCGGCAAGGAATCCTTCTGGATGACAAGATAGTTCCGAAGACATCAGAGAACGCACCGACACCACCTGCAAGTCCAAAAGCACAGCCAAGGGCAGCTATAGCTGAACCACGCCAAGCAAAGAAGGCGCTGGTGGAGGAGCGAGCCTTGAAGAGACCTGCAAACAGCCTGTTGAGGCGGGGCAAAGCATGGATGCTGAGGAGAGTAGAAAGAGGAGAAGTGAGACAGAAGTCGAGGTTCTATCTCAAGGAAGCCCGACCAGGAGCAGACTTGAGCCAGACGCAAGTCCATCAACAAGGACACTGTATCCACGTATCCACCAAGTTTTGCTGGGAATGTTGCTAGAGTTGAAGTGGTGGAAGGAATGACAGTGGCAACTGTCTACGAGTCTGGTGATGAATATCTCTTTGGAGCGGACAACGAAGAGGAAGAATACTCCATGGACTTTGGAGAAAACAAGGAGGAACTACTCAGTTTCTGCTGGGATGATGCGGACTGCGTGAACTGTCCCATCGTCAGTGGGAGTCATCTGTCAGAGCTGGACGAAGCAGCATTTGAGAAAGAAGTGACAAGGCTGCAGGAGATGAATGTCTTGAGGAAGGCAAAGAGATCAGACCTGGACAGTGACTACAAAGAACTGTCAACAACTGCAGTACAGTACTGGAGACATCGTGATGGTGTCTGGCAGAGAATACGCTTGGGCCAGGGAATACAGGTGGGAGGACCCCACGAGACAGGATTTGTTTCCAGCATCGACTGCATCAGGCCAAATACGCCTACTGGCAGCATTGGCCATGGGCGAGCAAAGGTTCCAGTTGTGGACCATCGATGTGAAGGACGCTTTCTTGCTGGCACCGCAGAAGAGCAAAGTGTATGTCAACCCACCTCGAGGATACGAACATCTGTTGGCGGAATATAGTTTGGGTGTTGGAAAAGCTGTTGCCCGGCCAAAGGGCAGGTACAAGAGAGTGGGGACTTTTCCTCAAGGAAACCTTGGAAGAAGAGCAGTACGAATCTCTAGCGTTGAGCCCGACCCTGTTTGCAAAGAGATCAGCTTCAGGACAAGTCGAAGGAGTCATCTTGGTACACGTGGATGACCAACAAGGAGGCAGCCATAGTCCTACGCTGTTTGGTCGAATTGTCGCAGCGCGCTTTGAACAGCTCGCAGCCGCTTGGACTGCTAATGGGAGATGCCATGCTTTTGTGGCTGGTCTGTGTTTTCTCTGGGGCTTTGGTTCATCGATGATTCCATCCTTCTTTTTCGCAGCTTGTCCCAGGCTGTTCGCTTGCTGCCTGAAGTGATTTCTTTACTTGCCACCATGGGCTTGAGCATTAATATTTCCAAGTCTTGTGTGCTGGGGTTACCCCCAACTATAGCGGCGTTGCCAGGCTGCTTGGCGCCTTTTCCTCTCGTTGCGCAGTCCAAGTACCTTGGCTTACCTCTGCTGCTTGTTGAAGATGATGAGCCCATGGTTGACCAACTGTGTGCCCGTGCTACTTCTGCATTCTTCTCCAACCGCATGCTCCTTACCTGCCGTTGCACCACCCGGCGCCACAAGCTCCGTCTCTTTCAATCTCTTGTGACTGCGTCCTTGAGGTGGTCCTTGTGCCTTCTGTCTGTCAAGCAAAGCGCTCTCCGTCGCCTTCGGGTGCATTGCGTTACCCTGTTGACTTGGTTGTTAGGTGGTCGTGCCCATCACTCTTGGTTCGCCGGTGTAAAGGCATGGTGTGAAACTTTGGGGGCGCTCCTACACTGAGCTTTGGGATTCCTTGCTTGTCCGGATGGTTTGGCAGCGGGTCGGTCATGTCCTTCGTCAGCCTGAGTCTTCCTTAACGTGATCTGTCCTTCTTGGTTTGCAGCCAGCTCTGCCCCAGCGGCGGCTCCGTACTGGACCCAACAATAGCGGACATCGGCCGGTCATCAGATACCTACAGCCTGAGCATAGAAACATTCCATTGGAGACAGCCACAGACAGGCAACACTGAAGGAACCTTGAAGAACCCTGGCTCCGCCACAATGGGGTTTGCGGGCCAGTCGCTCGAGCGAATGTCTTCGCCATTGCTTGTGATAAACACATGTGGACCAGACGCTGTCTTCAGGAAGCTTATCATGGGCAACACGTGTTTATTTGCCATGTGACCGTAGCTGGGGTACAATGTTGCTTGGAACTTGATCGTGTGCTTAGCTGGAGAAAACATTCATTTACCGGGGGCTGTTTGCGCAGCGTCCTCGAGGGCATTTTGGCCACTGCGTGGATACATCACGGCACCTTTCATCTTCGAATCTTGCTTTTCCAAACGCCCAGTGAAGAACACAGTGACACCGCCCACCATCTAGTGAACGCCACGCCTTTGAATTTTGAACCTTTTAATCAACACTGTATTGTTGCTGAAATTTCAAATTTGCCCGCTGCCTGGTGCAGTGATATGACGCGGCTTGCCAGAGCTTGCTGGCTGACACACTGTTTTCTGGGGGGCTGGGCCGTTGGCTCGCCTTCAGTCTGTGACTGAACTCTTGGAGAGGGCGATGGAGAGAGAGAAACCAAGGCATTCTTAGGATTGGATGAAGCGGGGAAAGTTTTCGAGGCGAACATGTTACTTTTGGAACCGGCGGATGTTTTTTCTCGTTTTTTTTCCGGTTGAATGAATTCTTGTCAAACTCATTTTTTTGTCTGGTTTCGGTTTGAACAAATGTATTTCCACATTGCCCGAACAGCATGGTCATTAGGACATGGATTTGTTATTCACGGGAGCGTGGTTTGATTTGGTGTTTGTCAAGGCACATTCTAATCACAGTTGTCTGCGGGACATGTCATACAAATGAAATTGTGTTTCAATGTATTGAAAGGTTGATGGTGTTATGAGACTGCGTACATTTGTGAAATTCGAAAACTGCGGCCAATACAGGTGGACAACTGGATTTGGTTGGTTTGTGTGCATGTCCGACAGCAAAAGGTTCAAACGTGTGATGTTGGGAACATGTTGCGGAGACATGGCGATCCTTCCCGGATCAAAGACACGTTCTGGCTATATGTTGAGCCTCGTCAAGAGACGGTTTTCTTCACGATGGATTTGTCATGCGTCAAACCTAAGGATGGAAACATCAATGGCAGTGGAACGCGTTGAGCGCATTGAGCGTCAGGCCAGGAAGAAAACACATGTGGCATGCCATGGCATGGTGCAAACTTCAGAACCATCTCGAGGCAGAGGACCAATCGACTCGGAGTTTTCATTGGCTTGGACGGGAGCTTTATCTGCAACCGTTGAAAGACAAACGTGGAGTCCGTGTGTTTAGATTGCATGTTGTCATCGGTGTGGCAAGACCATTCCATCTGATTCATTTTCGGTACTTGAGTAAGTAGCGATCGAACATGAGGTTTGCATTGTTGGTTTGAACCTGGGCACATCGTAGGGCATTTTCGCAGTTTCAATAAGGAATGCTATGGGTCGCCCTTACATGTTGCAGCTCTGAACGGAGACTTCGATGAGGTTCAGAAAATCTTGCAGGTCCAGCGTTTTTTCCGCAGCAGTGTGTAATAGTTAGCAATGATGACTTACATTCTGCAGACATGGCAGTGATGAAAGTGATGAAAGTGATGAAAGTGATGAAAGTGATGAAAGTGTGATGGGAGGAGACGCCGCATCAGATTAATAGTCGGTTCACGTACTTTTCAAGCCCTGCTCTCAGTTGAACTAGCTGACCATTTTGTCCCCACTTCCTGAAAACACTCAGGTTGGGGCGAAAAAAAACAAGAAGGAAGCGGTGAAGCAATTCACTTGGCGGCATCACGACGAGAGGAAAAGGCAAGCTGTATGACTGACTGGAATGTGTATGTTTTTTCGGGGTATTAGTTAAGTATACCCCATACTCCCCTGTAAAGGTGTGCCTAATGTCCAGTGTATAATACTTGTGACTTACGGCTCAAGAGCAAAACAGCGTGCATATTTGCGGCTGTTGCTGGCTGCTCTAACCTGTGAAATAGGTTATCAGCCGTATTGCCACGGTACCTTCCTTTGTCACTATAATGTCTGCCCCCTCAGGGAAACCATCACCTGAGGGCAACCGCGCGTCCGGACCGTCCGTTGCCATGGCGATTGAAGATGCAGACACCGACAAAGCTTCAAGTGACATCCCAATTGATACTGACCTTCAGTCTCCCTCTGAACGCTCCCGAAGTGACAAGCGTGAAGTCAACGCCCTGATGCCACGTGGCGCTACTCAGCCCCATGAATGATACAACACGGTTCTCTCACCGTGGGCACGCCTTTCGCACATCCCGAGAGGGCATGCCAGCGAGCTCAAATCATATGCACATGAACCAAACTAAGGTCCATCACCGCGAATCGACTGAAGTCCACAACACATTGAACCTCAACCAGGTACAGAACAATCAGATGCATGTGAATACTCGCGATCCTGCTATCACATTGTTGGTAGAGCAGGTTGCTGAAGCACGTCACTGTGAAGCACTTGCAAACACGGAACAAGTGGTTCAGACGATGGTATCTGAGATGAGCCGCTGGTTCAATGCCGAGGAAGAAGCTGCCAGCGCCCGGATGCAGCAAATGACGAAGCTGGCAGAGAGTCGTGAAGGCCAATACAGAGAAGAACTTGTACAGCAAGGGGAGGTGTACAAAAGGGTTTTAGACGGTAATGCCAGACAATCCAATGCCACCAAGGACCAGCAAATCCAAGCACTGAAGGACCATTACAAGAGACAGGATGAAAGCCGTAGGATGCAACTGTCGCAATTGGATTCCATCATCCAACAGCAGAGTGAGCAGATAAAGGCTCAGCAACTGCAAACTGAATCCATGAACATGCGCATGGGAAAGCTCCTGAACACCTTAGGTCCATTGCCTATCCCAGTAGTCCATACTGCCACTGCCACGTTGCCGCCTGATACTGCGGTGAAGTTGTCCGCGCCGTTGAGTTCCTTTGCATCAGCCAGTGCATTCGGGGGGTTATGGGAGCAACATTGTGAGGCAAAACTGCTGCTGGTTGGCTTCGTTATGCCAGACCCGGAAGGGTGGCCATCTGTCTTTTTCCATCCGGAGTTAAAGCTGCTGTTGGTGGTTTATGTTGATGACTTCAAAATGTCCGGACCAAAAGAAAACATGTCGAAGGGATGGAATTTGATTGCAGATATGGACACCCGGGCAAGTCAATAGATATCTTGGTTGCGACCATCGGGTCATGCAGAATGTCAGACTCACGGTCAAGGATCATCCTTGTGCCCATGTCTTCGACAAGTCTTTGGTAGACCTGGCCGCGCCTGCCGCTACCGCATGCCACAGAACTCAAAGAACTTCTGGGAGCTCGACAACGTCAACAACGTCTACATGAGACACCATGGTCAGCCTAGGAAGAAGATGTCTGTGCCCGACGAAGATATGGTGAGATCACGTCAGTTGTCTCCATTCAGGTTCACGAATGCAATCCCATGTAAGGATGAATCAAGCTAGATTGAACACTGGGATACCATTGGAATTGGATCCATGGTAAGGAATGGGCTTAGCATGAAAGAACCGTGGGTAGGCACTACTACATATCTTTTCCCAACATCGTGCAAAGACCCAAAGGCTGCCATGGCCACTATCAAGAGGGACAAGTCTGGAGCCAAAAAGAAGGCTAGAGCAGAAGGGTTTTCATACATGGACCAACTATTTGAGAACCAACCCTGCATGCAAAAGCCAGTCACGACGTTCACCTTGGACATGGAGCCTTTTCTCAAGTCATGTGTGGATAGGTACGTCAACTTAGCTGGCAGGGATGCCAAGCCCCTCAAACATGTTTCCACTCCGTTTCATGAGGAGAGAGTTGCCCGGCCTGTGGCCCATGAAAAGGAAACTAAGGGGGACTGGCTCCAATTGCCACAAGAGAGTTGATGAAAGTGTTGTTCGCAGCCAGGATGGCCAGATTTGATTTGCTGCGAGCCGTGCATGGCCTAGCCGCTAGAGTATATAACGAAATGGAGCTCAGACTGCGACAAAGCATTGCATAGGCTCATATGCTACATCAATTCCACCGGGGATAAAGTCAGTGACTGCAAGCTATGGCTATTCGCTGATGCTGACCATGCAGGGGAATATGACAATCGATCCACCAGTGGTTGCTTGTTAAACGTTAGTATTATAGTTGGACCAAGCACCTATTTCCCGCTCACAGCCTTCAGTAAGAAACAAACAGCCGTTGCAATGTCAAGTACTGAAAGTGAAGTCGTTAGTGCAAATGTCTCCCTACGAGCTGTCGGTCTTCCTTCCTCCGGTCTTTGGGCATACCTCCAAAACGAAGGGGGGGGGAGAGAAAGGACAGCATTCCGGGAGGATTGCCAAGACATGACATTGAGACACCCAAAGAACAAAATGGTGAATGCTGGCAGTTTTTGAGAAGTAGTAGATTGTTGGTAAGAGTCCACACCAAACCGAGGAATCATTTGTTCACCCCCATTGATATGTCCAAGTCACCCGTCAACATCAAACGCATCGGGTATTCCAGAACATCCGTAATGCTGAAGGACGGGATTGTCCACTTCAAACAGGACAACTGGAAGGTCAAGAACGACTACTACCCGATCAATGGGGAGTGGACGGGCAAAACCTTCTTGAGAGTCTATGGCCCGTACGAGTCCGACTACAACATCGAAGCCGTTGAAATCCGTGAAGCCATGACGGACTACGAGTTCGTCAGACGGGAGAAGGAAGGAGAGTGCATAATCTCTATGTTCTCCCCACGGTCAATCAAGGGTGTGTTTGTCGAGGACAATCAGGCTACCATAAGAATTCTGGAGAATGGGAAATCCCCTACATTCACACAGACAAGACACAACGGGTAAACTTGTCATGGTTGGAGGAACAATTAGAAAGAAGATGGTATAAGCTGGTGCATGGACCCAGCATGTTACAGGCAGCCGACATCCTACTAAGCCATTTGTTAGTGCTGAGAAGTGGAAACTAGCCGTCCATCTAGTTGCAATCACTCCGACCAAGACCAAAACGCCCCAGAAAGCTTTGGCAAACGCGACGGAGGTACCAATGCCTCCAGGCTCGGCGCTGCCGAGCACGGGGGGACCCGCTGCCAAGTCCGATGGCAAGAGATTGATCGTTGAAGTTTGTTACCATCCCGAATCCAAACCGAGTCAGACAAACCGCAAATGGTCAGAAGGGTGTGAGGTATTGCAGTTCACAAAAGAATTTGATCTGAATGAGATCGAAAACCAAATCGAAATTGCAGAGTATGTGAACTCATTTGAAGGTGATGTCAAACCTTTGATTTGGATCAGTCTTCCTTGCACGGGGGGAACTCCATGGACATATATCAACATGAAAATCCCCAGTGCTCGGGAGAAGATTTTAAAACATGTCAGAGAGTTTGACCGACCTTGGATTTCGTTGAAGTCATTTCTCAGAATGTTGAACTGTGATGTCCACATCGCACTGGAATGGCCAAGAAAATGTCGGTATTGGAAATCAACAAAGGCCTCCAAACTTTTGATTCAGTATGAGATGGTTACATACAACTTCGATGGTTGTGCACTTTGAATGAAGGATCAAAAGGGAATCCCACTCAAGAAACCTTGGACTGTGGCTACCAATCATTCTGGAATCGGTAAGCATTATCCAAATTTCAGTGCGAATGTGATCAGCAGCATGCACAGGGCAGAGGTTTGGCATTGAAGAAGACTGAAGAATAGACTTTCCGAATGGCAGATGCCATCCACAAAGCCCTTACCCAACAGCAACCTTCGCTTAAGCTCGCGTGCTGTGCTATCGCCCCGACTTTCCGCTGCGTCTTCGCCGTCATGTTGGCTCGTGCTGTTCGTATGGCCAAGGATTGCGCGGTTGCCGGGAAGCCTGCCATCTACGAGAGGGTATGCCAGTGGGAGAACGTCATTTCTACGCTGCGGGGAGCCATCGCCGTGGCCACGTGGGATGACCCTCAAGTGCTCCTCCGTGAGATGGAAGGTTGTCGTTTGCCGCTTGCCAACATCGTTGAACCAACTTTGGGTGGCGGCAACTCTGAAGGATCGTATGACACCCTTGCCGAAGTCTTCCAAAATACCCTTGACGGTTGATCAATTTCTAAGTAGTTAGACATCTCTTTATTTTTAATTTGCGAGTTCTGAAATTCAACCTTTTATTTACGTCGCCTTGGCTCAAGAAATTTCAAACCAAACTTCTGTTCCATTCATTATCCCGTCAAAATTCTCTTTTTGTGCCATGCGAGACAATGGTGATGATGCATTTGGCGAGCCTCTTTCTCGACTTGATCGGCCTGTACATGTGTCGACCTCTATGTCTCCCTTTCCATCCTCAACTACAACATCAATGTCTCCTTCGACTGTTACTCCTTCGTCTATTGTTGGCTCTTCCTCGTCTTCTACGACTCCATTGGATCTCTTTATTCAATCAGTCCAACGTGCTCTTGATTCTGGACTTTCAAAAGAGACCCTGATTGCCAATATTCATTTGATCTCAGATGGAACGTTCAACTTCCATTCGACCTGCCAGTAGTGATGATCTTTTCTCACAATAAATCGCTGTATGATCAATTGATCCGTCGATTGACCCAAGATTTATCAGAGATATTCTGACTGAGATCTGAGACCTCCTCTTTCCCTTGATCGATTGATCTTGTCAATTGACTCTCTTTTGGGAAATTGAGGAATATTGCTTTCATGAAAAAGAATTCTTTTCTTCGACTTTCTCTCAAATTTTCCGTTGGCACAAAACCTTCAACTCTGTACATTATGTACATGCATTTCAATCATTACTGACATTCGTGATCTGCTGCCATTTCTTTCCGTTTCGTTCGTTTCAACCGCAGCCATTTTCTGTCTCCATCACCCGTTGGCTCCCATCTCAATTTATTATTCCAGTACCTGTATTCCAGTTTCAAGTTCTTTTGCATCAAATCAATTGAGCAATTCCATTTCCCCCCCTCTTTTCAACTTGCCGATTGGCTTCCTGTTCAGGTGCATGATTGCTCTTATTGGTTTCCATCAGGATTGCAATGTTGACAGCATTCATTACGTCAGTCGTTTGATCAATTGATCAGTTATTTTGCTGTCCTCTTGTCAGTGATTCACTTTTCAAGAGTTCCACTTGCAATTGCAATTTGTCGATTGAGTTGCACATCCTTGGATCGAGTGATCCTGTTGTACATTTGATCACTTGATCAAATCAATTTTAACATTTCAGCCTTTGCGGCTCAATTCCCCCCTCCATCACTTCGCGTTTCCATATCTATTTTGGCCATTTAGTGCCCCTTTGCATTTCCGATTGGACTTCAATTTCTCCGTCTCATTCAAATTTTCATTCTGCTTTGGTTGCAATTCACTGTCAATTCTTTTGGACGACGTTCAATTCAACATTTTTGCGCTGCAATTCTTTGATCCAATTGGACCTCATTGCATTTCTTCTGAGTGGGCTACCGTCAGATTCGGGTGGCTACGATGAGTGGGTCCGTCGTGGAAGCCCCCTCACCGAAAACCCCAGAACACCCTCCTGGACTGGGACGCCTTGGGAAGACATCTTTCAGTCATGCAAAAGCCGCTGCTTGGACTTGGTTCAATACAATTGTCACTGCAGTACAGGTGACAGTGCTACCCAGCCACTTGCAAGATTTGTGGTCGAACATCTCTCCAAACATTCAACTCCCATCATGATTGGAGCTCTGGATCTGCAAGGCAAAGCTGCCAACGTATATATCGACTTTTACAGACATTGGACTTCCAAGTTCGCTACTTTGTCACGCAAACAACTGATGTAATCTCCTGGGTTCGACAACGACTGGTGGACATCTCCGAGGCTCTGACAACTATAGCATCACGATTGACCAAACTGGAGCTGCTGGTGTACAACATCGGCACTGACCTAGCCTCAGCAGAGGAGAAACTTCTACGGGTTCCACAACGGAATGTTCAGCCAAAGCGACAACCAGGCAGGAAGCAACCACGCCCATCTTCAGCTGTCACACCCAAGAAAAAGGCCAAGAAGAGTGACTATCTTCCGACAACGACTTCATAAATCGTTCGTCATCAGGCAGGTCACTGACCATGAACAAAGACTCCTGGCCATCGGAAAAGGGCTCCTCAAGGAGCTGAAGAACCTTCAGAAAAAGGTGACCGGGCTTGAAGATGAGATCGACAAGCTTGGCTTTCGCACGAGTCGCCTCATGAGGGTGGGACGTCGTACGGAGAAGTCCCTTCGGAGCAACGGCCTCCTACGTGACGGAGAGTTCCTCAGCCGATCCAGCAGCTCTGAACTGGAATAGATGAAAAAGAACACCGCGCCGCCTGCATTTCCATTTTTGTTTTCTGCATCATTTGATTTGTGTTTCGTTTCCTTTCATTGATTGTCAAGTGCTCTGCATGTTTATTGTTATTTCGTTTTGAATTCCTTGCCCTGACAGGACTTTTCATCGACGTCTTTGTCTTCAATTTCGAGGTTCATCCAACTTGCAATTTGCTGCTGTGCAAGTTGTTTTGCATGCACTTTTCCTGGTGATCATCGGGCGGGCAGGCAACGACGTCTATGGAGAGGGGGGGGTACCGGGGAGTCAGGTGGATTCACCGCTCGGAGTATAATTGCTCCGCTGCCGACCGGGAGGTCACGGCCAACTGGTGCGATCGGCAGAAGGCCAGGGTTGAGCAGTCTTGCAACGACCTTGGCAACTTCAAACGAGCGAGAGCCGGGTGTTGGACGTGGTGATCGTGGGAAATGCCGACGGCGACATCTTTGCGTCGCCCAAAGCTTACAATGACACTATGAAGTTCCACATCCGTGCGCTCCGGGAGAACCACTCGATTCAAACGCTGGACACAACCGTGATGTTGAGTCGCACCTTCCGCTACGACAAGCTCCACATGGAAGATGACACGATCAATTCCTCACAGCTGTGGTGGACTGCCATTTTGCATACCTCAAACTGGTAGGTGCCGACGACCATCTCAGAAGGCATCCAAGAATCGAAGACCTTGAGGAGCTCAAGGGCTACCCAAACCTTCAGGCTCTGAAGATCGCCTTCAGACAAGAGATTGGGGCCAATGTTTCCTCGCCGAAGGACATAGGCCGAAGAAGCTGCAACTGCTACCGCCAACCGGGAGGTTGAGCCTTTGACCAAAGAGATCGCCGAAGAGGACCAGGCGTTGGAACCCATCAATCAGGACAACGCCGACTCTGATGACGAGCTCGTCAAAATCAAAGCCATCACTCTCGATGACAGAATTGAAGCGCGCAACAGCAGCAACTCCGAAGATCCTGACCAAGAATGGCAAAACCCCAATTACCCCTCAGCAGCAGAAGAAGAAGGGGCCGACTTCGAGGGTTGGGACCTTGTGCCTGAGGATGGGAGTCGTGGCCAGTGATCGTGTTGTGGAGGAGGAGAAGGAGCTCGACATCGACGAACTTGAGACCGTGGCATCTGAAGAGATCATTGAAGAGGAAGAGTTCCATGATGTCGAGGAGGGTGCATGAGGTGGAAGCCATTGAGGAGGACGGCGATGATATTGCCGTTGTCAGTGGAATCTCCTTCGAAGTTGTCGGAGGCTGCACAGGGGGACCCGGAGCCCATGGATGTCTATGAAGAGGACCTCAACAAGGCCAAGAGCTCTGGCATATTTTCCGGCAAGGCTGGCAAGTCAAGTTCTGCGTCTGCGTCGGCGGGGGCCACGCCTCCTATGCTGAAGTCCAAGTCCAAGGCCAAGCCCGAGAAGAAGGCGATGCCCAAATTGAAAGTTGTGGACGAGGGCCATGGACCGAGCAGACAGGAATTTGACACGTCCATCCTCAGCCCAGGATCTCGTGTGGATCGAGCCGGACAACATGGTCGGGGTGCCCATCAGGAAGGTCGGCTACGGCAGATTGAGTGCCATCTCTCACTCCATGTCGGAGTACCTCCGTGGGCATCGACTTTTCCATCGTCGACCGTCGCCAGAGATTCGCAGGTCGGACCTCTCGATGGACCTTGTCCGGCACCTGCAGGGACTTCCCACACCGAGGTCTTCATGGTTGTCAGAAAATCCCCCATGAGGAGGTTCAATCCAGGTCAGTGGAATGTCATACGGCACACTTCGCTGGACTCCGGTGCGCATCAGAGCCATCCAGGGGCACAGAAACTTTCTCGTGCAGCAGGGGTGTAATGGCCTCGATGATCCGCAAGATGTACACATGACCTTCGACGCGGACTTCGACGTCAACAAGGTTTTGACGACCCAACTGTGCACCCAAATGCTGGAAGGCTCGCCCGTGTGGAATGACTTTCCCGGGGAGTCATTTACCATACGTGCGATCAAGCAGCATTCCTGCCGATCATCAGCAATGGATTGATCCCCGGCGGGTTCCCTCACAAGACGGGGCGGGCGCACAACTTCTTCAACAGTACGCCGCCCTGGAAAGCAGAGATGAAGAAGCTGCAGGGAACGCGAGCTGGGAGGCCTATCGCCTTGGCTTTTGACACAGAGCTGCTTATGCAATTCGGCACCAAGCTCTTTGCCACCGATGAAGCAATTTTGTCCCCGGACTGGGTGACAAATGTTGCCCTGATCAAGGCCTACGATATGCGGACTGGGGAGTTCTTCTTTATCAACATGCCGCCCACCGCAAGGCGTATCAGGAAGTAAGTCCTCAAGGAGGCAAAGGAGAACTATGACCCCACCTATGACCTCCTCAGGAAGATGACCATGTACCTCCAAGACGCGGAGCTCAACTTCCGAGGGCATCAAGCTGCGAATCGAAAGCTGCTTGGCTTCTCCAGGAAGGAGGAACTCGAAGTTGAAAAGGGAACAGCCACCCGGGAGGGTGAGCCTGCGACTGGTGATCAAGTGGTCTCCGGCCACTCCGTCCAGAAGGTGACTGCCATGACGAGCACCGATGCTTGTGGCTTTCAGCGTCGAGGTCGACATGGAAAAGGAGGAAACTGTGGAAAGGGGTACGGGCGCTATGGATTCCAGCTCCAAATGAAGGACATCTCGGTGAGCCAAATCCAGGAGTTCCCCAAGACGCGGTGTCTTCATGCCCCCAGTGCTTTAGGCAGATCGAGCCGGTGACCGATGCCAACATCGCCACTCAGGTAGCCCGCCGGGAGGCGACGGCCCGAACGAAAGGTGTGCCCTTCTCGATGGACAAGGTGATCTTCAACCACCCAGGCGACACAAGTTGAGCCGACCATCGCAGAAGGCAACATCGTCAAGTTCGGGGCCTGTCCGCACAAGGAGCACCTACGGGAATTTGCGAGACATGGCGAAAAACGATGTCCGGTCCTTCAGAAAGAGAGGCTTCGGGGACCTCGTGGACCGATTGCAGCGCGATCCCTTTGGTTGGCCGGCTGCATCAGCCCCACCATCGAGAGGACCAAAGCCCAAGTCTTGGGGGAAAAGTTCGAAATGGCCACCAAATTGGTCTATTGTTCCCTCCGCTATACGCGAGAAAAAGACGAGCTTCTTGACCTCCATCAAGAAGTCTTTGTCAGCCATCGCGGAGTGTTCCTTGACATCGGTCAGTTTGCAGTCTATGTTGCCAAGTTTATCAAACCGAAGCAACGACCACTGCCGATTGTCTATGGATGGGGCAACAATGACTTCCTGCCTGATGCCGACACCTCCAAGGACACTGCAAAAGATCTCATCGAATTCAGCAAATTGCAATGAGTGAAACCATTGGCGATGACCGGGAGGTTCGCCTACCGCACGCCAGGTCGTCGGTGACTCTTCCCGAACATCAACGCCCACACCATGAGCAATTTGAGCCGAATCTTGGCAAACCCGCTCGGAGTGGACCATATGGCAAAGATCAGGGAGGAAAAGGGCAGTACAAGGGCAAGGGCAAAGGCCAGAGCAAAGGGAAGGGCAAGCAAGGCAAAAGTCCACCGGGAGGTGTGACCTATGGCGACTATGTGGGGCAGACTGGATGGAGCTAGGGCTACCAGTTCACCTGGTATTGGAACCAGCAACGTGAATGGTTTTGGCGCTGGAACTGAGAGGCTAGTCTCTTCACTATGACGTTAAGGTCATATCTTTCACTTGCTTGCCGGGAGGCATGTCATATGGTCAGGCATTGCACCCAATTTGAACATTCCAAAGCTTTGCTGCGTTGCATCAACAAACATCTATTTAAAACACTTCGCATTGCATTGATTTCTGCACAGTTTGTGAATTAATTTTTACCTCATAACTCAAAAACTTCTCAAGCCATATCATTGGATGTTCAGAGCACAAGCTCAACTGGTTAGCACTCTTTCCATGGCTGTACAGCTTTTCCTGCCATGGCGTTTCTTGGAAGTGGATCAATGGAGTGGTAATGCTCTTTCGCTTCTACAGCAAAATGCCTGGCGGGGGCCATGGCCATGCTGTGTGCAACTTCGTCCGTGAACCGGCAAAAAGAGCATTCTAGTCTGTGCATTTTGCATTTGCCTAAATTGCCTTGACATCCGATATCCTCACCCAATGCACCCGTTGTAGTTGTTGCATTGTTTTGCACATCTTGCTTCGCTTAGGTCACATCGCAGCGGCGGACAGCAGGCACCGAATTTACCGAAGCTGCCAAGCAGCTGCGGTAAACGGGGGGGTGTTTTTACGGGGTATTAGTTAAGTATATCCCATACTCCCCTGTAAAGATGCGCCTAATGTCCAGTGGACAATACTTGTGACTTACGGCTCAAGAGCAAAACGGTGTGCGTATTTGTGGCTGTTGCTGGCTGCTCTAACCTGTGAAATAGTGTATATATGAGTCATATGCGCATCTTTGGGTTGTGCATGGCTCTCACACTCGCTAGACTCAAATGCAGGTCCTGCGCTTGCTTGTGTCTCTTGGTGCAAAAATCTCAAGCAAGGCCGGATGGTGCCGGATGTTCAAAACTTCCAAGATGAGTTCCATGGATCCTTTGCTGCAGGTGACGCGTGGCGGTGAAAACAACTACGACGTCTTGCATGCAGCAGTGTACGCAGAGGGCAAAGGTGGATCTAGCTCCATGGCAACATGGCCTGCACCCTGCATGCTCCTAAACAAAAAGGACGAACCTACAGCACACTCCTGTAAAATCTGAACAGTTCCAAACCAGAATGGAATGGGCATTCAAATTCAAAAAGACAATGGTAGGAATGGTAGCTGGTGATGTTCCGCTGACGCACCGGAGCGTGCAATAACATTAAAGAACAATATGAGCACGGAAAGATGAAGGCTGGATATAGATTAGTTTTACTGTTTTATAAGAGCTTGCCTCAAGTTTCTTAAACTTTGACCTGGTTCTGTTTGACACAGGGTTCTTTCTTGAGCTTTCTTGTGTTGGAAGATGATGTCCGCAAAGGTATCCTACTTGCTGGAAATGAAAGCGGACCCACGGGAACTCAACGCGCGCCTCGTCACAAATTGAAGGAATTCTATGCAGCAAAGAGCAGCCAAGAGCGGCTAAGAGTGGCTAGATCACTGACAATATATCAAAGGAAGTTAGTTAGAACACTTCCGAGTTACGGACCATGGTCGTGGTTAGCATTCACGCCATCATGTCAACGACATCATAGTTGGGAAGTGAGAGAGTCTGGGACCGTGTGAATTCACGGGTGAAAACACTCTCGGGCACGGAATCGTGTGTTTTTACGGGTATGGTGGCCCCTGGTGTTGCCGAAGTATAGAGTCTGTGTTCCACGGGTGCGGCGGTTCCGCGCTAGTCTCCTTCAGTTTTTTGCGTTTTGTTGTGAAACCGACCTCTCGCCACAGTCTCGTGTGCACTGTTCCGACCTCATCTTCCACAAGTGCTGCAGATGTGACAGTTAGAGCATTTTGAAGTTCAAACCGAGCTCTCGCTACAGTCTCGTGCGCATTTTTCCGACAACTTTCCCAGATCGAGGCCCGGACCCGTGGAAACAGAGACCCTAATTGGGCAATCCCAGGAGTCACCATGACTGTAAAAACAGGGTTCTGCGCCCGAGAGTGTTTTCACCCGTGAATTCACACCCTTCCGAACTGTTGCGCATGTTTCATATCTCAACTACTTGATGGGTGGTTGACATGATGATGTTTTTGACATGATGGCGTGAATGCTAGCCATGACCATCGTCCGTAACTCGGACGTTTTCTAACTAAATATCCTTTGATTATATGTATATATTATTTAAATACAACTATGATTATATATATATACATATATGTATGCATTAGATATGTATGTATGTATATATTTATGTATGTATATATATATATATATGTATATGTATCTATATATATGATATATATACATATATACGTATATCAGGATTGATTGTGTTCGATCAAAAACTTTATCCAAGCGCGATCAAACCATGTCAAGGCACGGTAATTGGAGACATTTGAAGATCTGAGGAATGGATTCAGCACTCTGCACCTGGCCCGTCAGACGGGTAGTGTTGATCTCATCAAGCTTCTATACAAAGCAATTCCCAATTGGCCTGAATTTGAGGAGAAACCATGAGCAGCCTCACTAGTATGTTATTGAACTGCTATTGCTGGTGTTTTTGTTGATGTGAATTGCAGCGTCATGCCCTGGTCCAGGACTCTTGCGCCAATGATGATCGAGCAGGGCTACCACTTGAGCCTTGCTCCGCTAAAACATTGCTATACTCTGCAACAAGCAGTGGTTCAAAAACATGATCTATTGCTGTGTTTCAACCAATCCTCAACATATAGGCATTTTATGGCATTTTCATCGGGTTCCGAGTGACAGCATCAGGAAATCGGCATTCACTTTGACAAGCTGCTTGATTGCATTGATTGTCAGCCTTTCTGATCCGCGTGGACTGGGAGGGCTGGTGATACAAGGTTGCTAATCAAGCCGTAAAAACTTCTTCAAAAACATTGCTTAGGCCCTGCTAGATCTCGTTGTTTCGGAGCCCAACGCAATTCAATATGGGGGATTACTCATCAAAAGGCCAAATGTGACGCCGGTTTTCAGTTTTCAAGCTCCTGTCCCCGCCAGGATGTCGGAGATTGAACTTGCCGAAACTGCACCATTGACTCGCCGCTCTCTGAAACTTCTTATTTATCAGCTGCCGCAACTTAGCACAACTTAGCAAGTCGAACGTTCCTCCGCAACGTGCAGCGATGCTATCCAGGAATCTGGAGTGTCTCAGAATGTCCTGGACAGTGGCTTCAGCGCAGCTGCGAAATCCATAGAAATCCTCCACGCTGAGGCGTTGCATTCCCAAGTTCCTACAAAGGATGGGCGCTGACGCATTGAACGACATCGACCTATCTGAGGATGGAGGCGATGGCGAGGATGGAAGAGAGGATGGAAGAATGGATGGAAAGTCAATTGCCCGATTCATCGAACCGGAGGTGACTCGGTTTTTCCCCAATGCGTAGGGAGGGTTTCCGTTTCACTCTGGTGGTTTCGGGGTTGAGGATGTGTTCGCTCGACGTTGCGTTTGCGCCTGCAACCTGCGTGTTCGCAAGTGTCCGCGTGAGGTCGCTATCGCCGTGCCTATAGGGAGTCCTGCAAAAGTTGTCACTTTTGGAGGTTTCAAAGGTTGCGCAACGTCGTTTTGTGCGGCAGGCGTGGCAATTCGTGACATTCCAACATGTTTCATAACGTGTCAAAAATCGTTCTGTGTGACAGGCGCAATACTCTTGTGTCGTTTTCAGAAGATGAGCGGACGTGTCCATCTTCATTTTTCGTGGCAGGAGCAGCACTTTAGGCGTGTGGTGTTGTGTGTTTTTGCGAATCGCAATGCCAGGGCTGCGTCAAGTGGTGACAACGTGCAAATTTAGTGGCAGGCACGGGATATCGTGACAGTGTCCTTTGGCGTGGCCGTCGTGTGTGGAATGTCATTTTGCTTGGCAGGCGCAGTATTTGGGATACTCTACACTCTACACTCTACACTTCACACTTTGCACTCCACACTTTACACTCCAAACTCAAAACTCCTCACTTTACACTTTACACATTACACTCCGCACTCCACACAGTACACTTTACACACTCCAAACTTTACACTTTACACGTCACACTTCACACTCTACACTACACACTACACTTTACGCTTTACACTTTGCACTGCGCACTTGACACTTGACTCTTGACACTCCACTCTACACGCTTCACTTTACACTCCACACTCCACACTCCACACTCTACACTTTACACTCCACACTCTGCATTTTGCACTTCACACTCCGCACTCTACAAAAATCACGGAAGTCTCGCACGCAACATCGATTTTGAGGTCGCAAGTTGTGAGGTTCATGTGAGGTTTATCAGGCAATTCTTTGAGATTTTGAGGTTTTGCTCTCAATGTGGTTCGACATTTGTACCATCAACATACGTGTGAGCATTCGGGTTCGTGGGCTGCATCTTGTTTCAGTCGCATCAACTTTCAGACCAGGTCAGAACTCGTGTGGCACCCATGGAGTTTAAACTTGGTGCTAAGGATATTGCACGCCTGATGCGGGAATGTCCGGAGGCAGCTTGTGCGCTACTAGACTATTGTTCCTTGAAACCAAAAGTGATGCTACCTGGCTGCAGCTGGAACAAAGCTGAACCAAATCTCATCGGTTTCTTAATGTTTCTTACCATGGTATCCTCGGCTGAAACCCAGGAGTGGTCACAATCCATTGCCCACTCGAGTGGCTTGGGAGCATTTTTTGTGCGGTGGAAACATACTCGTTGAGTTCACCTCCTCATTCTTGCCGCCCTAACAAAATGAGGTCAGCTTCGCCCCGAGAACATGGACGCAGGGTTTGCAAAAATCGCTCAATTTACAAAATGATTTGCTGGCCGCTTCGGCCCAATCAGTTCATGCTCAGACTTTGCCTTTGCATCAAAGTTTGTTTTCCGGCTGTCGTGTTTATCATTGGCGTCACCGCTCTTCGAAAGCGTTGGGCGGGATGGATTCAGAACCTTTGACCATTCAGGTCTTCCACAAGGAAGCTGAGGCCTGGATGGACTGTGAGGGTTTGCCAGCTGTTGCATCACATTGTGACTGTTCTGAGGTGTGGGAGTACGATACCTCAAACTTCACCATGCCCGAGTGGCACTCTGCCATCACAGAGAGGAAAACGCCTTACAATCGCAAGAGCCAAGGCAGCAAAAGGATGAACAATTTCCATTTCTCTTGGAGGGTTCCGCGTTCAAGGCGCCCCTTCCAGACAAGGAACCACAAAGAGATCGTGCGCGACGAAAGGAGACGGAGGAGGATGGCTAGACGAGATGCTGAAATCAAGGTTTGTCATGTCGCTCGGCAAAAGCTCTCTCTCAACAGCTCCCTTTGGCTGCTTGGCCCTGGTTCCCAACCTCAGCCAGGTCCCAAACCTTTTGACAGCTGAGTACTTCCAGGCAGGATGGCCATAGGTGGCCATGGCCGTTGAGTGTGTGATTTCAAGACCTGCAGTTCTCGCAAGGCGATAATCGATGCAAGCGAAGCCGACCCTGCATATGCAAGATTTGACAATGACGTGGTCCGTTCGTCTATTCACTATGCGTTTTGGCATGGTGCCTGCATGTATGATGTCTTCCAGGCCACGTTGATGACTGAAGTATTAAAATGCTCAGAAATACAGAGGGGCAACCAAAACGGCAAAGCCAGCTTTGCGGCTCAATTGGAAGCACAGGTGGCAATGAGCTTTTGGGCCGTCTTGATTCTGGTCTTTGAAACCTGTATGTCTCTTGATCGCAGAGCCGCCTCCGTCTGGAACCTGCATACATCATCATACATCGCAAAAAGTGCTTGGACTCTTCTTCGGGGCAAATGCAGTCAGAGTCACTAAGGCTAGTTTTCGAGGAGGATGTCCACGTTCGTGACTCAAGGACCAGCCACATTGAAAAGATATCAAGGTTGAGCTCTGCAATACAACAGTTATAAAAGGATATAAAAGGTTTCTAAGTGACCGTGCCTTCTGTATCTTTAGGGCAAGTCTTTGCTGCCAATCCCAGGAGGTTACATCCCGGGTCCACCTGGCAAGTGTCCCGACCGGAGGGCGTGGCTTGTGCACACGTGAAGCGCACACACAAACGGATGTTCAGATTGAAGGTGATTGACGACGGAAGAGGTAAAGGATGTAAAGGACAAACATGGAAAAGTCTGATGTTTGTCAAATGTTCCAAGTTCGAATCCCTAGGGGTCTTAGAGAGCCCTGTATAAACATAGGCTGATGGAATCACAGAATCTGCGACCGGGTGCCAATTCCGTGTCATTCGTTTCAACACACTGATCCCTGCCTCTCGATCTTTTACATCATCTTCAGCCTCCGCCGCCAAGGCCCCCAAGGGTGAAGATCTGACAGATGGTGGTGGATGCTTGCTGTGTGACCTGTGGCTCGACAACACCTAGCAGACCTAGCGATAGCCAGCGCCACCTGCGCCAATGATCGACATGATCGAAACCAAGGCATGTGGCTACCAGTTGGATTGCTGCAAAGGGCTTGGTCGATTTCCTCATGGAGGCCTCAGACAGTGGGACTCATTGTTTTTTTGCACAGTGCCCACGACAGTTTTTGCGTTGCTTCTTATCTTTTCGGACCTGTGTGCTGTCCAATATGTGTATACGGGATATATATATATAAATATATATATATATATATATATTTACATACATACATACATAGTTATACAGATGGGAAGAATCAGAGACGAGAAGAGAAGAAGAAAGAAGATCAAAAAAGAGAAAGTCTAAGAAGAAAGAAGATGCAGGTGCGCGAAAAGATAGAAAAGTCACGATTCACTGTGTTTTTCCAATGATTTATGGTTCCGGAGGGTCGACAAGTAGGCTCGCTAAAGCGGCGGGTGCGGAGCCATGTGGTCAGATGACAGATGAAAAGTTGCACGCCGTTGTGGCGCGAAGCACATGTGGAAGTCAAAATGTACAATGCACACCAACGTCGGACCACTTTTGGAAGTTGAGATATCGAAAAAGTGCACGCCGTTGTGGCGCGAAGCACATTTCGAAGTGAAAATGTACATAGCACCTCATGTTCGGACGACTTTTGGAAGTTGAGATGTCGAAAGAGTGCACGCCGTTGTGGCGCGAAGCACCTTTGGAAGTCAAAAGGTACAGAACACCTCAGTGTCGGAGCACGTGTGGAAGTTGAGGTGTCGAAAAAATGCACGCCGTCGTGGCGCGATGCACATTTCCAAGTCAAAATGTACAAAACACATCATGCTCCGACCACTCTTGGAAGTTGAGATGTCGAAAAAGTGCACGCCGTTGTGGCGCGAAGCACATTTCGAGGTCAAACTTTTAAAAACACTACACGCCCGGACCACTTTTGGACGTTCAGATGTCGTCTCGCGTGGCAGGCGCAGGGGATTGTGCACCTTGCCAAAAGTGAGAAAAACATGAAGGTTTTGTAGCATGTCCAAAAGCGATGGCAGGCGTGGGACATTTGAAGAGGATCTGCAAAGATGAATTTTCCGTGGCAGGCGCAATACAAGAGACATGTTCATCAGAGATGTTAGGAGGTCCGGGTGCTGATTTCCTGAGAGGGGTTGCATTTTGGAGCATCAGATCTTCAGTTTTGGGAAGGTGATTTTGTGTGACAGGTGCAGCACTTTGTATGACCTGGCATCACTTTTTCGTGGCGGCGCAGTACTTTGGACAGGTGGAGTGGAAAAATCGCAAAACGCATTGGTACGAGGCCGTCAGTTCTGCACTCAACTTTCCATTTTTGAACGAAGTCTCGCAGAATTGTTTCGTTTTTGTTTTTGACATTACCAGTTTCAAAAACTGAGGAAGTCTCGCAGAATTGTTTCGTTTTTGACGTTGTCAAGTTCAAAAATTGAGGAGGTCTCGCAGAGTAGCTTCGTTTTTAAGCTTGCAGATAGACAGATAGATTAGATGGATCAAAAACTAGAACTACCACTACGACTACACTACATCTAGGGAATCGCCTGGCTTGCCGCCCTGCAACTGTCGGCATCTTCTTTTCTTCGCTCTCAAGATGAAATGCTGAAAAACCAGTATTTTTTACATTTTTCACCTTTGGAAGGCATTTAGAGAATATCATTTTGTACTGCGTGGGCCAATTCAAAATGATAAAGCGGTATTTCGTGCAGGCGAAACGATCATTTTTTTTTTCCACGCCGGGAAAAAAGTTGGAAATGCCTGTTGATCTAAGAAATCCCATGCCCAAACGGCTTAGAAGCATCTTTTCTCAACCCTGCCACAAGCATTTTGGGAAGTTCTTCCAAAATGGAACTTGTGATGGGAGCATTTTGCCTCCACTGGAAGCTTCGCGCCCACTTCCAACGGTTTCGTTGGTTCCTCCATGGGATTTGGCTTCCATTTTTTCATACTTTTTTTTTGGGGTATGTGCAAGCGTAACAACATATTCTATCAACGTAACATCAGGCTTATGTTCGGGCACGTTAACAACATGTGCAAGCGTAGCAACATATTCTATGAACGTAACATCAAACTTGCCTTCGCATACGTTAACAGCATGTGCAAGAGTAGCAACATATTCTATATGAACGAAACATCACATTTATGTTCGCGCACGGGAACAACATGTTCAAGCGTAGCAGCATATTCGGTAGCATGCCACCGGACTATATTATTCCGACCCCACCCCACCCCATCTCTAACGTTGCATTATGTAGGTGTGCAAGTGCCACGGAACGCTATTAGCCCCATCCCACCCCACCCCATGTTACTTATTTTGTTTTACGTGTCTACACAATGCTTCATGCATGTTGACATGTACACACAATTCATTCCTTCTCATGCGCACTCCGCATGGCTCAAGATTAGCAGCAAACCGCGTGTAAAAAGAAGTGCTGTCGCTCTCGCTGACTACAGGTGTTTAGATCAGTTTCCAGGGCTCCCTTAATACGGGGAAAGCTACCTCAAAGTGGTAGCGGAGCCTGTGCCTTCGCCAAGTCTAGATCCGTGTGCCGAACTGTTGTTCTCTGCATACGCTCCGTAT
>Ga0126342_10000844_pt1 | contig 38291 bp, 24 predicted proteins | sample Cyp1metagenome_FD_92528 | JGI IMG/M metagenome (GOLD analysis project Ga0126342, IMG submission 92528) | Coral microbial communities from Lord Howe Island, Old Settlement Bay, Australia - Cyphastrea 1 metagenome | ecosystem: Host-associated > Invertebrates > Cnidaria > Coral ...
AGGACGACGAGGACGACAAGGACGACAAGGAGGACGAGGAGGAGGCAGGAGGCAGGAGGCGGCAGGAGGAGGAGGCAACTGACATAAAATCTAACAACCCTCACCTGGCAGGTGGGGAAAAACTGGCTGAATTTAGATCTGAATGAAGATTTTATCAGCAAACATGGGTGGTTTGACCAGGAAAAAACTTGGGGCTTGGGATTTTCACCTGATTTTGCCATGAAAAATGGGGATTCTTTACAGTGGATCGAGTGTACCAGCATGGTGCATAGGCCGCAAGGCCCAAACCCTTACATCGATGATCGATTTTTTTTGCTCTGGATGACCCTTGTTTGAATCTCCGTTTTGCATCATTGAAGTTGATGTGTTGTCCATTTCGGGATTTTCTTGGGGAATTCCACAATGCTTCCATGTTCTGCAAGGGTGCCACATGTTTCTACTCGTGATATTCCCAACCGACATGGGTATCCAATATTACTCTCAAAATGGGTTTGTCCAGCGGTCCGAGACGTGGATTCTAAATCAAGTATTGATCATCACTTTCATTCACTTTCATCATTTAAATGACCAGAAAACTGGGCAGGGTGTATAGTATACAGTATTGAGATGTATTCAGTATATTTCGGGACTTGAGGTAAATCCGAAAAAGCAAATTTGTCATACAAATGTTGACTGCTAAGAAGTGGGAGTTCAAGTACATGGCCTATCCTAGATACCCTCCAGAAATTCAAACTGTCCACATGGTCAGTATGTACAAATATATATGTATATATAATATATAGCAATCCTGAAATAGAAAGAATAGAATATAAACATGTCAATAATATTCTATCTACTCCAGGATGACCATACTCTATCCAATTGGTTCCCAAAGGGAAAAATTGTACAATTAATATCAAATCGGTCATATATATATATATATATATATACCCTATGATATTCCCAGCTTACTTCGAAATCCCTAGATATATACATCATCCCCGGCAAACCACCATATAAATCATATATCATAAATATAAATCGATCACGTTAAACCATGAATAAACCACCATACTTGTTGCCGAAGATGTCGATATTTTGTTGGTTAAACATGGTTAAACCACCATCTTACCCCAGAAACATCCAGCCTTGCATCCAAGTCCCCACTTCTGGCAGCACCAGCGCTGCCTGCGCTACAGGATCACTGGCGTTTGATGGGAGGTCATCAGCCGGTTACAAGTCATGGGACTTAGTAACTTTGTTACACTAAATGGGACTTGGTCATAATAAATGTCTCTATATAATATATATATATATATATGTCACTAATCATTAAGTGACACTTCTGGAAACCTATTTAAATGTGACTAGTGAAATAGTGATATAGTTATTATATGCGTGATTGGTTGTTCAATGGTGGGTGATTGGTTGTGAACCCAGCCACCAAATGGCTTTCTGAATGGGATAATCCCTGTGGCTATGTGTGAGACGGGCTGTAACTTCATAATGTCAATTGATTGGTGGAGTAAAACACAAAAAAAAACAGCAAAATGAGGTTTTTACCGCCAATTCTACCTCATATTCTCCCTTCAACCAATTTTGATGTGAAATTAATGCTGTTGCATGCTGTAAAACATCCCTGAAACATTTGGTCCATGGGCCATCCCATTTGTTGCATGAAATATCATATATGTTTAATTCAGAAACTTGCAGCACTCATGGATCATAACCAAAGTTCCACTTTCCAACATGTTCCAATTGTTGGTGACAACACCCTACCTTGTGCTAGCTATTGGCTCAAATTTAAGTGTTAGATCTAAAAGTTCTCTTTGTAAGCTTTATATATATATATATATATATATATATCATATATACATATATAATTCCTATATCTATAATATATAGTATAGTTAATGATAGATTTTGATCGTTTCTTCTCCGAATTTGATCGCTAAAATTTCAACGATTGCTGACCAGTTCTCTCCGTCGTCGCCAGATGGCATCCTAATTCTTGTTGCCGAGCCCCCGGGTTGACATACGGGGTCACATGGCGGTCATCAAAATAGCTGGTAAATGGATAGTAATCCCCAAGAAATATGGTGTATTTGGTGTATCATCATGTATCATTACAAAATGGCCATTTTCAGGCAATGTCAAGCATGCACTTTGGGTGAACGCACACGTTGAACTTGCACTTCGGAAGTTCTGGGTGATATCACAAGGCATTTCACAGGGCAACTTCTCTGCGGTCGAGCCGGGCTTTGCTGATTTGTGCCCCGTCACTCGTCCAAGGCAGCCAAGAATTTCTCAAACATGATCAGCGTTTTCCAAGAGACCGTGAACTTGCCTCAGAGCATGTCCATACTCATAATGGCTTCCAAGTGCCAAGATGGATCGTTTTGGTTTATAATTCTACCAACATACCGGCAAATGTCGCAGGCAACCCACGCTGCTGATAACATGTTTGTGCAGGTCTGTACACAAGCCATTTGGGGATGATTCCCCTTACTAACCATGATTCCCAGGGTTCGGGAGAACACTGAGAACAGTGATCAAATTTACCCAATGCTAATACCATTACCCTCCAGTAAGCTAACAAAGCTTTGGAAAAAACGACCATGTCTAGATGATTTACCGAATAAAAATGGTTATTTCTCATAGCAAACTCTTAGTTTACCAGAGGGTTATGGATAGAAATTGATTTGTAATATAAAAATGTTCTTTCACTTGGGAATTTCATAATCCCAACTAATCAGTTTACCATGAATCTGGGTAAATTATAATATTTCACTAACCTGAATCTTGCGGCCATTTGGGGATGATTTCCCGGATCCATTCACCATGAATCCAGTGAGGGAGAACAATGAGGTCGTGATCAAATTTACCCAAAATCTATAGAAATGATAATCCCATGGTATATTCCCATAGTTGCTAGTGAAATACCATTTTCCCATAATATTCTCATAGTATTCCTATGGTGAGGTCTACTATTCTCTCAGATATTTTCCATGTTCACCACGCTAATACGGCAGCACCCAGCACGCCTGGTGGCCGACCATGCCAAAATCTCATCTTCGTCCGCCACACAGTCGAAGTGCAGCTCCAAAGCTGCAAAGTCGCCTGGGGCGCATTATATGGTTAATGATGGTTAATGTGGGATACCCTCTGGTAATGACTAACATAGCTATAGAAAATCACCATGCAATCCAAAGAACGGTAAACCATCTATTTCGATTAGGGCCATGGCTTCCATAGCTATGTTATTACATATCCCACATTGTCCCACATATAATAATATTTCACTATATAACCTGAATCTTGCGGCCATTTGGGGACCTAACCATGAATCCAGGGTTCGGTCGTAGTGAGGTCGTTATAATTTACCCAGCAAATAGCTATGTTTTTGGGATTTATTACTCACATGACCAAAAAACAGTAATGTGGGATCGTGTGGGTAAAACAATGTCATAAACCTGGAGATTTGACATCTTATAAAAACATGTTGATAAAACAATGTCATAAACGCACCATCCCCCAGTCATCACTATAAATATGTAGGTCGCATGTTTACCATTCCCAGTCATGGGTGGTTTATGATGATAATCAACATCAAGAATCCTGAGTACATCATCTGGTTGGTGGTATACCTACCCCTCTGAAAAATATGAGTTCGTCACTTGGGATTATGATTCCCAACTGAATTGAAAAATAAACAATGTTCCAAAGCACCAACCAGGGAGGTTCCCAAAGTCATGGGATTCTCCCAAATCATCCAGTCGTCATGGATGACCATGTCTCTTTTTCTGAAACAAGCATGGTGACGACTGGGAACCTCCCCATTTTCAGAAACCCTGATGTATTGTCCTCTGACAGTTGTTAATATAAAGATTTCTCCTCTTGGGAAATGACATCTATATAATATAAATCTATAGAACATAGATGTGATATTATTGCCAAGATGATTGCTGAACAATATACACTTATAGTTTGATATATGTCAATGTAACATCCACATATAAAATCAATATGTCAATATGTCGTCTATCTTCATCAAACTACCCTCTGGTAAACGTTTACATAACTATGGAAAGATCCACCATGCTATTAATGGGTAAATCCACTATTTCAATCACCATTTTCCAGTTCGCAAACTGTTAGTCATTAGCAGAGGGTATATGAAAAATAAGCTATTAGTCAAATGGGATTATTGTTCCCAATATATGGAAAAATAAATATTATGTTCCAAACCACCAACCAGCCATTAATATTCCATTACCAGAGGGTTTTTTTCATCATTCAATCACCAGGAAAATATCCCCATGAAACCACCAAGCAGATGGCTCAAATGTTGCAAAGCACCAACCAGCAATATGTCGTCTATCTTCATCAAACTATGTGAAAAATCACCGATCAGATTTCTGGATCTCTCGCGCCTTGCATGGGCCTTGGATAGCTGGGGGCCTCATCTAAGGCATCTTCGGAGGCGTCTTCCTGACCAGTTGGGATGAGGAAAAACATCTGGAGCCACTCTTCTTCCACAATAATTTCCATGGAACTTCCATTCTAATCCCATTGAAATACCATACAAATTCCATTGTAATCCCAATGTTTCATATGGTAAAACACTTTTTGTTCGAGGCTGTTCATTACAAAGAAATCCCATCACATTTATGATCATGTTCCCTATTGAAATCGCGTATCCCGTAAATCGACTGCTTGATCATCATTTCCTGGACATACAATTGCCACTTGGAGGTATACCCTCTGCTAAACTAACATTTTGCTATGGAAAATCACCATTTGAAATGGGGAAAATCAACTATTCCTATGGCCATTTTCAATAGCTATGTGATAAATTACCAGAGGGTATCTCATTTTCAGGCACATCTCCATTTGTCACGGGTGAAATCCAAGTTTTTCTGTTGGTTAAAATCCTCATCTGGCTTTGTGCCGATAAAAACACATTGATACCCCATGTGTTATCCCACATTACTACTTGGTGGCTCCTGCCACTTATTAAAACGCTTATTCTTGTGGTATGTTATGGTTATATTACAAATGGGAGAAGACGTGTTAATCCACTTTAAACTGGGGCGAACTAACCCACGTACTAAGTAGGATGAACCACCAACTACCCTCTGCTAGACTAACATAGCTATGGAAAATCACCATTGTTAATAGCTAAGGCATCTAAAAAAAACGAATTTCCAAAGCTATGTGAGTCTGTCTGCAAATGGGTGTATACCCCAACAATAGGCTATTTATGCTATTTCACATGGGAAAATGATGGAACATGATGATAAACTATATGGGAATCTATGGGGTCCTATATGTTCAGACAAACCCATTAATAAACCATGAATAGATATTGATAGATGATTACCCTCTGGTTATTTACCATAGCTCCCATAGCTATGGAAAATCAGTTCGATGATTTAGCTATTGAATTAAGTAACCATTGGTTTTTTTTCCAGTTCGCAAACGAATTAAATTGCCAGAGAGTTACCCATCAATCCTAACTTCCAGGTGCCTCCCAGTCGTTGCGGTTGGCATCTTTCAACCTCGGGTGGTGACAGCCTTACCAACCAAAAACCATGGGATTGGAAGCGGAAAGACAAGGGCAAACATGCCAATGAAACGTCTTCAAATGTGAGGATTTCACTGATTTTTCACCAGTTGATTGGCAAACCATTGAGCCAGTTGATTGGCAAAACAGTGCCATCGATTTTCCAGAACTATATGATGAACTATATGAACTATATGAACCATATGAACTATATGAACTATATGAAATGATGAACTATATGAACTAGTAAACTCAGATCAATTGATGAAATATATGAAAATCATCTGAGATTAACATTGATTTTCCAGACGTCGCAATTCGAAAACCCATGGATTTGTTGCATCGAAAAAGGGAGGCGTCCTGCAAGTCCTGCAAACAATTGACAATCGATGGGTTGAAGGGAAAATAGACAGGAAACTATGGTTCTTACATGTTTTTAACCATTAAAATACATCACAGTAGCATCCATTAAATCTTTAGGGTCTCCCAACTTTCCCATCATCCAATTCTGGATTCAAATTTTGCGTCATCAACCCTCTCTTTCAACAGCCAGGTTCTGGATGGTTCTGGTAGTTTGTATCGCTTGCGATTTCGCCACCAAAACATGAACAGAGAGATGTCCAACATGACGCAATGAGATTCCAATGCCACCTTTCTGCTCCACAGAAGGCATGCAGTATTTGCTATCAAGTATTGAACAGGCTCGAAACCCTGCGGCAGACTGGTTCTTTTAGCTGATTGATGGGTATTCCATCAAACAAAAAGGGAAAAGAAAAATGCTTGAAGCAGATCCAACCATCTCCCAATGTGCGCCATTTTCAGGATGGTTCCGACCAAAAACCAAGCAGCCAACGTGTTGGGGAACCCGGGAACAGCATGGTATACCCTCTGGTAAACATTTATATACATAACTATGGAAAGATCCACCATGCGATCTAGCTGGGTAAATCCACTATTTCGACTGGGCCATTTTCAATAGCTATGTGACAAATTACCAGAGGGTAACTATTAACCATTATTAACTATAGATTATCCATATACTAACCATTATTAACCATTAACCAAACATGTCTTGCTTCAAAAAATGGACCTTCCAAGCCCATAGTTCGCGGATTTCCCAGCTTGCCATGGTTGATGACAGGATTGTATGACAACTGATATATTCCATGTCCATTCCACTTCCATTCCATTAACATTCCATTTCCATTTCCATTCACATTCCATCGATATTCCCTTCCTTCCCCCAGGGTCACCCTGAAGCTCAACCCGGCCCCCGCCCTGCGGTCCCGTGACGTGTCTGGCAAGACCTGAGCTGGAGAACAACGGAATCATGGGCGATGGGAAGATGATGGGCATATCTATATCATAAATATGTGGGAATATTTATGGAAAATATATCTGGGTAAATTATAATAATTCACTAACCTGAAATAAGGCCATTTTAGGATGATTCCCCTTACTAACCATGATTCCAGTGAGGTCGCAGTGAGGTCGTTATAATTTACCCAGATATATGACATAGATATTCCATATTTATGGAAAACCATCGTTATCCATGGATAAACCCATTCCAAAGGCATATCTATGTAATTAATATGGGAATATGTGGGGATATTTATGAAAAACCAATGGTTTTATCGATGTTTAATGATGTTTAATGTCATTCCGTACAATGTGGTCTGAGATGGTATATATGAGTCCCTAAATGTCATTCCATTTATTACCCTCTGGTAGGTATATAAATCACCCTGTTGGAGCTGTATGTATCATCGAACTGTTTGGACCATTTTCCAGAGCTATGATAGATTACAACCGGATTTTTTCTGGTTGCAACACGGGTTGGTTCAGAATCCCAATTCATGGAGTCTCTCCAATATATTACCCTCTGGTAAACTAACATAACTATGGAAAATCACCATTTTCAATGGGAAAATCCACTATAAATGGCCATTTTCAATAGCTATGTTAGTTTACCAGAGGGTAGTGAACCCACTGTAATCATCATGAAGCAACAGAGATAACAGAGGTAGATGGCAGCCATTGCTCCGTTGGGTTTGTCCCGAAATGGTGGTGTTCTAAGCTTGGGATCCAATTCCTTGGAGTTGGGAGAACCAACCAATATGGATTTGACGGAACTTGACCTCGAAAGTTTCTGGTTGCAGGCCATTAATTGATAACTAGTAGTTAGGAAAAATACGGAAACATCTATCCAGTAAACTCAGTAAACATATTTTTTTCAGCCAAGAAATGGATGTTAAGGTTAAGGTCAACCCATAGTGATGGACCAGTGGATAGCCATGGTTCCCCTGACGGAGCTTATCATTCCAAAACACTCATCCTATGGTTCACTTCTGAAAAGCCAACATCCAGAGAAGACAAAACCACTAAAAACACATATAGAAACACCTGGGGCCCAAGAATGGCTGGAAAACCCTCCATTCACCGACCATTCGCAATTCACAGGATCTACCCAAAAAAATCCCCTGCTGTCCCAGCATCCATCTGTAGAGGATCCTCCTGTCGACATCCGATGCCTGGCGATTCCAACATTCCAAGGTACCTTTGGGTGGGAAATTCATGATTAGTAGCCAGGCTCTATATCAAAACATCAGCAATAAATTCAATAAATCAACAATTCTAAGCATAAATATCAGCAATTCTAAGCATAAATGAGTCAAATGAGCAATAAATCCGCATGGCAAAATATCCAAAATATCCGTGGCTCAACATTAACATTGGAAGTTTTTCATCACCCACCAAACCCTTGTGGGAATCATTTCACCAACAAACCTGGTAATTCCACCATTTGGATTTCAGGATCGTAAGCTTCAAATAGAAAAGGTTGGGATCCCACTAAAATGATCTGGTTGGTGGTATACCTACCACTCTGAAAAGTATGAAAGTCAGTTGGGATTATTATTCCCAATATATGGAAAAATAAATATTGTGTGCCAAACCACCAACCAGCAATTAATATTCCATTACCAGAGGCTTAATCATCATTAATCATTAAATCACCATTAGTATCCCCATTAAACCACCAAGCAGATAATTATTAATCATCATTTACCACAGAATAACCACATATTAACCATGATTAACAGTATATTATATTCCAATCTATCTTTTTTTGGGTGACTATATCCAGACTTTTTTTGGAGATTTTACCAGCAAAACTTGAGATAAATGGTGAAAAATCTGCCTGCAAGCTTGGCTGGCATATGTTGTGATTTTTTGTGGCTTAACTTCCAGTTATGTACCTATAGTAGGGGTGATAGGGAATTTCGACCGAAAAATATGGCGGGATTCAGTATTTCTAGTTACCAAATGTTACCAACAACTATATAAATGAAAATGATGAGTGTTACATCATGGCTAGTCTTTGGCAAGAAAACTTGAAATATGAAACCCAAACGTAACATCTTGGCTTCCCAGGGTGTTCCGTCCCCAGTTGACTTCACATGGCCAATCTTAAATACGGCCAACGTTTTGTGTGGTAAAAAAATAATAAAAGAGCAAAAAATGAGAGTCTCATTTTTGGGTGAAGTAATTTATTCTCGACTTTTTTGGGAAAAATGCCGCAACAACTACTGCATAGCTTGGTTGAGGAGTTGAAGGATTGAGCAGCCACCCAAAGTGTTCACTGAGTTTCAGCTGAGTTACCCCCGTAGTGAAACAGTGCGTGCAGGAAAAATCCATATGTGTAGATCAGATTCCAATTGAAATGCTAGGTGTTTCTAGATTCTAGTAATTTTCCATGGCTATGTTTGATTACCCGAAGGGTAGTGAAGTGGGAAGTCCAGTCTGGGTTTAGAATGGTTTTAAAGGCTTTTGAATGCCAAAGCCAAAGCTGGCAACAAAGCTATAGCTGGGCATGAAATGAACGCTGCGAGAAAACATGACCCACGATTATGATTGTTATGTGTAGTTTTTAAATGTCGAGTGCCGGCAGCTGACGCAATCTATGGACTCAAGAATCTCAAGATCTACACAGCAAGACACAAAAACACAATCAAGCATGCATATTGGCAAAATCACCCCTTATACTCCATAGCCAAAAAAAAACAAACGTTGTCGGGGAATGCGTCAGACCTGGAAGTCTTGCTCCCAGGCCCAGACCAAAATTCGCCGCTATGAGCCCTCGACCCATTCGGTGCGTCCAAGGATGCGCCAAGGAAAAAAAGGGAAAAAACAGCTGGTTACCCAAAATGTAAGCGACATACATTGTAGAAACTCTGGATTAAACCGAAAATTAGAGTCTACCTGACCTTGGGATTTCTTGTTCCAATGGTTGGGATTACGAAATATTCTAGACTCTACCGATTTCTTATCACAAACATCAGTCGTACATCAGTCGTACTCTACCCTGCAATAGATCTTTTTGGCTTGTTAGTCTATATTCCCAATAGATGGAAAAATAAATATTATGTTCCAAACCACCAATCAGCCATTAATATTCCATTACCAGAGGGTTAATCATCATTAAATCACAAGGAAAATATCCCCATGAAACCACCAAGCAGATGGCTCAAATGAGAAATCAACCTAATGCGGTAAACCCACTGCCATAAACGTTTGCAGTTTGCGAACTGGAAAATCACCATGTTTAATAAGTAAATCAACTATATAATTTTATGGGCCATGTTCCAGTTCGCGAACTGTTAAATTAAATTACCAGAGGGTAAACCCAATCAGAATAGCTGTTGATATAGGTATGTTGATTAAAATGGTATACACCCAATATTAGCAGATCCAAATATAGTACCATCTGGTTATGACTAACAGTTCGCCATGGAAGCCATCACCATTTGTAAGAACGGTAAACCATCTATTTCTATGGGCCATCATTTTCCATGGCTATGCTAGTCATAACCAGAGGGTATACTCAATGGCAAACTGTTGGTTGGCGCCATCCCCCATTTGGATCTGGAATGATCCATCTGGTCCCAGTCATGGTTTTGTTGTTTCCCTGGGATTGCTGATCGGTTACTGGGCTTTACATGTTACTGGAATATATACTGTTAATAATGGTTAATCTGTGGTTATTATATGGTTAATGATGGTTAATAATAATCTGGTTGGTGGTTGAGTTTAACCATCTTGAAAAATGATGGAGTTCGTCAATGGGAAGGATGACATCCCATATATGAAATGGAAAATAAAACATGTTCCAAACCACCAACCAGCTTGGGTATGGGTCACAATTTGGTACCCCAATTTGTCATTGGATGGTTAATACTATATTCATAGACATTTATTCAATCTGCGGTCCCCAAGGTCATGGCTTGACCCACAACCAACTTCACCAGAGACGAGGCGTTGGCGCCCCCACCTTTGATGACGCAACAGAACTCGAACTTCTGCTGTGTCCACGTGTCCGGATGTCCTAACAGCGATCTCATGGCTGGTACCAGGCTGGATGTGAAGAACCCCCCAGTCATATGGGAATTTCTATGGTGATTTCATTGAAAAAAACTTGACTCATCCTCATATGTAAAACACTTTGTCAAACCAGCATCCACTATCATCATTATAATCTACCCTCCGGTTATGACTAACATAGCCATGGAAAATGGCCCATAGAAATAGATGGTTTACCTGGGTTTACCTATTGAAAATGCTGGATCTTTCCATGGCGAACTGTAACAGTCATAACCAGATGGTACATAACAAACATCTAGTGGAAGCCAGTGGAACCCAGTGGAACCCCGGAGTCAAACCGACGACCTCTGGAGCACTTGTGTGGAGCGTGTTGTTCATTGAGCCCAACGGCCTGGTTTGAGCTTTGAGGTTATGATGGGGAGCCAAGTTGGAAACGCAAACATTCAGGAGTACACAATGATATGTGTATACATATATATATAATTGTGTATGTGTATATATATATATACATGAATATATGTATGTATATATATATATATTTCTATATGCAGGGGATATTCGAACTTGCGGTAACTTCAAGTGCCTGCGGTAAAATTGCATAACCACGTATTCAGGGCTAATCTCGGCTATAGCGGTGGTCAAAAAAAATCCCACAGGGGGATGGGTCAAGTTACCTACCAGATGAAGGGTTCCCAAGTCATTTTTTGGGTACCCCCAAATCATCTACAATAGTCATGCATACAGTATTCTAGAATGAATGGGATGATATGAATGGGAGAATATGAACTATACTACTGGTGATACTGGGATGATATGGAGGTTTCTATATGGAGGTACCCTTAAATCATCCATTTCTTCAAAACGGATTTTCCATGAAATAAACCATCCATTTGCGGGGTAGCCCCATTTACGGAAACCCCCAGTCATACTGGGGCTGTATTCACATCCAGCCTGGCACCATCTGGCTTTCTCTTTCGTCCAACCTGGTCGATCCCAGAGTCACCATGTAGAGGGATGTAGGGGATAAAAACAAAGACATGAAAAAAAAGACTGGAACCCTAGAATAGATAGTCAGATATAATTATAATGAGCCATACTATAGATATAGAATGGGTATACTTAGTATACTATAGATAGTCACATCTATACACATATAATTGTATATAACTCAATATATAACTGCTAAATTAGCCATACTATAGATATGGAATGGGTGTTAGATCAACGGGGGATATACCCAGGAATCATCCGATGGATAACCTGCCAGAACCACCCAGATCTACCTCTTTCATCTCCAATTATATAGCGCATATCTCTCCAAAAAGATCAAAATTTAGTAGAAACTGGTTCCAAAATCGTGGAAAATAAAAAAATCGTGAAAGCATCTTTGGGAGGTTACGAGAAATAAAGGGAAAAACAACAAAAATGAAACTTTCACCTAGTGCTTGGCACTGGCATTTCTTTTGCAAAGCCAGTTTTTTTCGAAAGAACTCCTTCCCCAAAGCGGGATGAAATCATGACGACATCACCGGGCCGATATTTGGTGCCACTGCCCTGGTTGACTGCTTGAATAGAATCTAATTGGTGGTATACCTACCCCCCTGAAAAATATATATTAGTCAGATTGGCTCATCATCCCAACTATTGGGGAAAATAAAAGCCATGTTCCAAACCACCACGCAGGAATGAATTCCATAATTCGAGAGGACTGTTCGCACTGCTACTGTTTCATGCACAGAATCTGGTATGACACGAGGCCATCTTGTTTGAAGAACATCATTCCAAACTTGATGTCAACTGTGGAAATTTGGCGCCCAAACAGGCACAAACCTATCATACCCTCCGTCTTGCTGCTTTCTTTATAAAACGTGATGATTTCTTCATGAAATTGCCAGAATTCATGCAGGAAGCCGGGATGCCTCATCAAACAAGCTGGCTGATGATCCCCACAGAACGCCAAACCATGGTCCCCAATTTCTGGTCAAATCCAGGAAGAAGCCCATTCAACCACCATAGTTTCCAATCGGTCACTGAAGTGCTGAATCTTAGATGCCTGCCAAAAAATAATTTCTTTTAGCTGGTTCGGAGCATTTTTTTTGCCGATGATAGCACAAGATCAAAGTATCTAACCATATCTAACCACATCTAACCATATCTAAACATATCTATCAAGTCTGACCATATCTAACCATATCTAACCATATCTAACCATATCTAACCATATCTAACCATGTCTAACCCAGACTTTCACATTGACCGAAACCGTCCGAAACGATACGCCACGCGGTTTCGGCCACGCGGTTTCGGCGCCTATGGGATCGCTGTCACACTCCGTGAAGTGGAAGCCCTTGGGAACGTCCAGCCACAATCTGCGCGGAAGATGCCCTCCACTGACCAACATTTCACCAGTTAGTATATTAACCATATATTAACAGTATATTAATGTATATTAACCATCATTAACCATTTATTAACCATCATTAACCATATACTGGATATATATATATATAAACCAAACTGGGGATCTTTACCAATCATGGGGATATCATGGACATGCACCGGTAAATTAAGCCAACAATGATTTCAAACTCAATGGCTTTGTAATGGAATTGTTCACCAAACAAAATAGAAAATCCCATGGGTTTTTCTTGTTCGGAAATGATCCTTCATTTCAGGTGGATTTTCCGTATCGTCTTCTTAGTTTGCTGGAGGGTTGGGATGAATGTGGGATGATTGTGGATGTTTTACCCTACCTGGAGGCGTGAAGAAGATATGGAAACATCCACAATTGGCGACTTAAGATATATAGTGAATATGTTAGTTACCTGGAGGTTGAAGAAGATTAGAAGTGAGTGAAATAAGCCAGTTGGCGACTTGTAAGCTGGTCATTGGAACATGTTTGCTGCAAACCCCACGTTTGCCCGCGTCGGATCCCGCATATCCTTTGCACGCTCAAATGCCTGTGTAGGGCTAGCGCTTGTTTACTTTCCAAAACCAAAAACCCTAAAACCCTAAAAACCTAAACCCTAAATCAAAACCCTAAATCCTAAAAACCTAAACTCACAATCGCTACGTGTAGCCAGTGTTTTCATTCATCCTCTGGTGACAAGTATATGAGTATATGGTATTGTGATGTATTGTGTGTGTGTTATTTGGGTGTGGGCGAACGTGGGGTTTGGAGGGTACATGGTTCATCTTCATAGGCTTCTGTTGCTTCAGAACTGGGCTAACGATTCGATTTCGGAAATATCAAACTAGTTGGATGGGGTACAGCAACAAACAACTTGGGGGCCCCTTTCTGAACCATCACAAAAATTGTTTTATGATTGATAATTGATAGATATAATAATTAATAATCAACATCACAAGATTGATAATTGATTGAAAATTGATAGACTGTATAGATTCTGCATCCATTTAACATATTTAACCCTTCTGAATTGTGATCACTGGCGTTTTCTTGTCCCAAAAAAGAAAACCGCCGCTCCCGACCTGCAGTACTGAGCTTTATCTTGAGACCAACTCTCTTTGCTCCCATGAGTACCTCAAAGTTGGCCAGAAACCCATCAGTTCATCAGCTGTAAAAATCCGCATGTTTGATCCTGGTGGTGCAATAACCATCTTGAAAAATATGAAACTCAATGGTCAATGGCAATGGGAAGGTTGACATCCCATATATGAAACGGAAAATAAATAATGTTTGAAACCACCAACCAGGATTTTTTTGTTGCCAAGCATTCTCAGCACTCATCGATCGGAACCGCCTTTTTTTTGTGTTTGTTTTCTGGGAAAGCTAAGCTGAGAAAAACCCAATGCTACCAATGTTCGGAACCTGGTTGCTGTTAATTAGAATATGTATATCATATACATTCATATTATCCTCCGTGAAAATGACAAAAAATCAATCCCTTTCACCCACCAACGTACAACCCACTATTTCCCAACCCGGAAAAAAACATCATGTATCAACTGTTTCCGAAAACCACTTTTGCCCATAAAATCACCTGCATGTGCCGCTTTTATAGCACCATTTTGGCTGGTTAGATATGGTTAAAATCACCATTTTTGCTGGTTAAATATGGTTAAATCATGTTAAATCACAGTTAAAGATACCCAAATATGATTAAATATGCCTAAGTATGGTTAAATATCCTTAAAAATATGCGTAATACTCATCTTAACTCATCATGTTTGCACAAATTTTACTGGTGACGTTCACCATGTTCAGTAGCTCAACTCCGCACAGTACGCCGCCCGCTTCGCCAGGGGACAATCGTATCTGGCCGCTGTGACCACCGATACTTCGCCTCCCTGGGATGCGGTGCTCAGCGGATCCTCGGCCATCAAAATTCACCTGGATTTTTTGAACATCAATGGAGTCTATGAGATTGGTATTGGGATTTCACCATTTTGTGATCATGTTTCGGCTCTGGTTTTCCATTTCTTTCAACCACCAGTTTTTGTGATGGAAGTGTTTTGGGATTTTCTTGGAGTATCTAATGAATTTTTCTGGGTTCAAACGGATTGTTTCATGGATTTTATGGTATGCTGTTGTTATTCAAATAGATGTTATGCGACTTTATGAGATTTCAGGTGATTTTAATCATTTGCCTAGGTAAATGAATGGATTTGAATTGATCCCAATGGAATTGTTACAGTAATGGATTTTGCTGGGATTTCATGGGGACAACATGGGGGGTTAATCTTGGATGTCCCATGTCTCGTCACCCCCTATGACTTGAGTATCCTTGCCACACTCGAGCCATTTCCCGAAAATGGTTCAAAGGATCTCGATAAATTACCCTCTGGTAAACGAACTAACATCAATGGGAATTTCAGGATATTCCCTTACATAGGCCTGAACAATAGGCCTTATATATGGTAGGTACCTCCAATTTAGGTTCCTGAAATGGCCATTGATAACAGTTTGCGAACTGGAACATCACCATCTCCAATAGGTAAATCAACTAGTTCTATGTGCCATGGCTTCAATAGCTATGTGACAAATTACCAGAGGGTAAGGGCGGTCATTTGGGCATAGTGACGTCACAGCGACATCATAATTTATCCAGAAATGGTTGTTCCATAATATTGACACGGCATTGACACGGCCATTATATACCTATAGTAAATAAACATCCAGCTATACCAGCTAGCAGCTATTTTAAGGGTACCATCCGGGTCCTTCTTTGGGGGTGCATCCCACTTAGCAAATACCCCCTGTTATATATGGAATATCCACTATTATGTATATATATGTATGATTATGTATATATATATATATTATTATATACATATATACGGGATCATAAATATGGGATAAAATTATAAACTATCTGTCATCTCATATATTCCTATTATGGGATGAACTATGAGTTTTATATGGCCGGGACACCGCCACTGCGCAGTCGTACGTCGTGCCGCCCATGCCACCGCCAAGCGCCGAAGCTACAGTGTTTGCCGGGCAGCCCATGCGGCGGTTCCTGCTTCGGGGCCAGCAACAAAGGTGGGCGATGTCTTGACTTTTTAGGTAAATATATGTATGTATGTATATATATATATATATATATTTATACGTATATGTGTATATATATATGTGTATATATGTATGTATATATAGTATTATCCACACAATTTATCCATGGACTTGGTCTTTAACAAGCTGTGTTTGGTAGCTTTTGACATTGATCTGAGGTAGTTTGAGGGTCAAGGTATAGATATGAGTTAAAACATCCAAGATGATAGTAACAACAACCAACAAAAAAGATATTAATTTGCCCTCTAGTATTTTCCTATGGCAGCAAGTCGTCACCATGTCCAATGCGGAGTACATCTCTCAAAATGATGCAAAGGCGAATGGGAAATAGTGGACGATAGTGGCGATATGAGCAAGAATTGGTACATGCTATCTCTACAGTACCGAAAGCAACCTGTTAAAACCAAATTCCTCGGCATTTTTTGGGATCTCTGACCACGCTGCAGAAACTGTAAGGTCTGTTGAGCTCTGAACCCAACCAGCGACCCCCGGTTCGCTCCTGCAACACCATTCTCGTTTTGTGCCTTGGCAGTGATGGGCCATGGGGTTCGAAATGGTTGACAAGCCATCTCTTGGATCATGAATCAGAGCTGGCAATCAATCTGACTATGATCTAAGCTGCTAAGAATGGTGATATCCACTGGTATTTTGTCACACTTATAGTATGATAATGGTATGTGTGGATGGATATACTTGTTTATATGATAGTGGTGCGAGATGGATATGATGGACCCCAACTTATTGGAATTCCCAACTTATTGGAATAACAAATCACCTAAGTTGATCCCTAAGTTGATGCCCCAACATGCCCCAGCCTCATTTCCACAGCAACTTCTCATCCCGTCAAGGCGCTGGTCCAAGTGACCTCGACGCTCGAGTCCCCCGCCTCGCAGTCGTAAGGACAGGCCTCCGAAAAGAGGTGCTGAGCGCAGCAGAACTTCACCTTCCTCGGCTTGACAAAAGCAGCCGAATTCTGGGAGTTTTACGGTAAAGGGAAAATGAAAATTCATGATATGTAATAGTTATATTAATATTTAAGACTAAGTACTATTTGGAAATATTACTTAATAGTATAGTAAGTACTTTTTAGACATATTTATATAGGATAACGTGTTTTATTTGAATGTTGCTAAGGAAGCGTTGCCAACTACACCAACTGAGATATTTCCTTCAACATGTACTTAGGAATTGTAGTGCTAGGTTTGTATTGCCAAGTACATTCTAGTTTAGCTTACGACCTTCACCCAAGCTCTTGTTTTTTGTCACAAGAAATGTCAACAAAAATGGTGCTCTATAAGACTTTAAAACGGCAAAAAGCTGACAGTGGAAATAGGCCAACACAGATTACCCAATGGACCCACCGAATTGCTTCATGGCTAAGCCGGTTAGGAAACACATCAAGTTTTGGGATACATCATCCTCATTCATCCTTAAGTTGTGATCGGTTACGAAGCACAGGATGGGGACCCATAATGCCATACTTTGCTAAGTTGGTTTATATCTATAATAAGAATAGTGTATGATACTTATAACTTTGTTTAGATGGGGTTATAAACCAACTTATAACTGGGGGGGCCATCCTGATTGATGTAAACAATAGCCACCAGACCATGAGCTGTTAATCTTAAACCAGCCAGACTGCACTCATTCGGTTTCGTCAATCGTATTTATATATATATATTGAATTCAATTGATTTATTTGGTGATTACATAATCCCACTTAGTAACCCTGTAAGTATCTTAATCACCCCAGTCATAATTGGATTAACCATGATTAACCCATATTAAACCTACAAAGTCCCACGAAAAAAACCACCGTTGCCCAGGTTTTCTCATCACTTTCACTGGAAACGTCAAGGAGCGGAGTGATGTAGTAGCCGTCTCCCTGTCCTTGGAGGCTCATGTGGAATCTCACATCACCCAACTATTGGGCAATCTCCAACAAATACTTGTTTTGGTAATTATTTAATATGATTTAACAGTTTGCTATTGAAGTCATGGCCCATAGAAATAGTTGATTCGCCGTTTTTAAAGATGGTGATTTTCCAGTTTGCAAACTGTTACTGTAGTTTACCAGAGGGTAATTTATCGAGATCCTTTGAACCATTTTCGGAAAAGATGGTTGATTCACCGCCATAGAAATAGTTGATTCACCATTTACCAGAGGGTACTTGGTTTGGTGATGTTCAAAATCACCACATGATCCGCGCCGACTTCATCCGCGCCTGGATCGTAGCCCGCATGTGCGGGGCGACAGTCCAAGACCAGGTTGAGACCCCAGCCGCTGTTCGCATCCGTGCGCTGGGCACAGATCCTCGGAATCAGCCGGTGCTTGATGCTTATGGGGTCATATCATACTAAGTGAAACTACAACTGGGGATGATTCATCCAATTTTGATGGTGAAATTTTGGTTCATGAGATACACAACAAAATAAATCTCATGCTTGATCATCATGTTCATCCTTTGTTTGGTGCAATTTTGAAACTATCCCCTGGTTTTGGAGAAGATAATGGTTGGGAGAGAAAGCTTGATTTTGGGGGGTCCTTTTTTGGGAGCAAAACTTCGATTAGACACTTGAGGGTCACCTGAAATCACCTGAAGTCTGCAGCCAGTCAGGGTCATCCAGGGTCACCGCCTCTAAACATCAACCACCCGAAAAATGTCAACCCCAGATGAATAACCCCCGTTTACGGCTGTTGAAAAAAGGGGGGTACCATTTCAGTAGTCATTTAGTACTATTTGGGGGAACCACCACAGTTCATCAACCAGGGTTTAGTCTCATCCGGGGTTGACATTAACAAGTGAACCAACTCAAATCTCAGGAAATCATCCTTTCTCAATCCGATCAAATCGGCCCAGTCTCTTCTCATTCTCGTGATAGATGTGGAAGGTATCCGGAAATTCTCCAGTGCGCCCCACTTGTTCGGCCGAATCGTCACATTGGAGGTACCCTGGATCTTCCACACATTTCAAGGCGGACTGCGGACTGCTGCCGATTTGAAATGCGGTCCCTCAGCGGAAGCAACTGTGGAGTTCCTTTGGGGCACAGGGATGAAACCAGTAAGAAAACACATATGTCTATATATATATATATAAGTATATATATATATTAATGAATAGTATATAAATATATATTAATGAATAGTACATATATATATATATATATATACATATTAATGAATAGTATATAAATATATGGTCATGAGTCATATGAGTCATATGGTCATATATTTATAGTATGATTGTGTTATGATTTATGGCTCCGGAAGTGAAAGACATTGACAGTAGTGTCAGCCCCGGATTCGTCTTTCTCCAAGGGACCAAGTATGACCACATATGACTGGCCTTGCGTTGAGTGTTACCCTCCAGTCAAACATGGCAAGTTGGAAAATCCATCATATATAGACTGGTTGGTGGTTACACCCCCCCCCGAAAAATATTAGCCAAATTGGATCATCATTCCAACCATTGGGGAAAATAATCCAGCCATGTTCCAAACCACCAACCAGTCACCATCATTAATAACCATCATTAATAACCATCATTAATAACCATCATTAATAACCATCATTAATAACCATCATGAACCATTAATAACCATTAATAACTATAACTATAACCATTAATAACTATAACTATAACCATTAATAACCACTAATAATCATTAATAACTATAACTATAACCATTAATAACCTGCACTTATATAGAGGGTGTTTTTTTTCGAATGTGACCACTTCGAAATACTTCGAGTCCCTTCTTCGCGTCTCGCTTTGCGCAACGAGTCCACGATGTTACGGGGATGCCATGGATTTTGTGATGGGAAACTACTGGCTTTGTCATGGGATTTCTAGGGATTTTTTCATGGGAAATGACTGGAAAATAACCCGGCCTGGTATATTAACATAGTAGACCCTGGCATGACTTGGGGGTTGGAAGATTAGTGAAACCATGAAAAATGGGTGATTTTCAGGGTCCAACTGTTAATTTACCACCGGGTAAGTGATTTGATCCCAGTTCTGATTCTTCCACCGTCCCCAACTTTGAGAGCTTCTGAGGTGCCAACCTTGGAATTCAGGATTAGATGGTCTCTGAAATGGCCCATATCTGAAAGGCCAACAACAACACAAAAGATCATGGTTGATCTGTGATGCACTTGTTTTGTTGTTTGGTTGCTTAGTATGTATATATATAATGTAAATATACACATGTATGTTATATATATATATGTATAGCAAATTCTATGGAATCAAATGTTTACCCAAACAACATTTTTTGTTCGATGAAGCAAGAATCTTTGGTCTTTCTGTCGTCAGCGGAAGTGGCGAAGTGGCTCTGGGCTCCCAAAATACGGGGATTGATCAACAGGTTTAGCCCATGTTTTTGAACAGCCCCCCACTGGCCCCAAAAAGGGCTGCCCACGTCACTGTAGATTTATGAAGCCCCATAAATATGGGTACAAATATCTTCATCCTACTGATGTAACTGGATCGCAAGCCTGGTAAATGTGTCAACTAAGAGGGGTTGTCCCATTTACAAGTCTTACCCTCTGGTAAACGTTTACAGTTTGCGACATAGAAAATGGCCCCGTCGAAAATAGTGGATTTACCCATTTTCATAGCATGGTGATGTTCCAGTTCGTTACGTAAACGTTTACCAGGCCGGGTACCCGACTTGCTAAGCAGTGGGGTGGTTCCCACCCAGTAGGGGCCACCATTTTCAGACAGACCCATGGCATTTCTGCGAAATTCGATGAATTTTCTTCCCAGACACCCGGAGAAGTGGACCCGGAAGTTCCGTAGTGCTTCTTGTAGTAGAGATCACAATCCTTGGCTCCAACAGGGGTGACTTCTGGCTTGTAAGTTGGAGGTTGATATCCCACTTCAGTACAACTCGACTCAAGCAATCTGCTGCAAGATTCACAATTGGCTTTGTCTGAAGCTAGGATAATTCCAAAACCCATAGTTTATCATCATTTGTTCCCTCTAAAAGTTGGCAAAAAGTGGCGAAATCAACTCTTCTCAGGACGCTCCACTTGATGCTTTTCCATTATTTTCCAATATATTGTTGGTACCATCTGGTTATTTGACATAGCCATGGAAAATGGCCCATTTATAGAAGGTTTACCTATTAATAGCATGGTGATTTTCCATGGCAAACTGTTAGTCATAACCAGATGGTAAATCCTCAAATTGGATGGGCCAGCCGGCTCCAACCGGCTCCAACCACAACTGATTTTCTTGGACAAAGCCACATATCAAACTGTTGAAGAACGAAGTTTCCCATTCTATTTCCTTCAGATGCTTCGTTTGATACCACCATGTTTCTTGGTAACAGTCTGGTAACATCGTAATTCGTCGCAAACCCAAGTCTACTTTGTCAATTGCCCGTGATATCCCCATGATATCCCCATTTCAGGCTTGCTCCCAAGACCCCAAATAAAAGGTTGGTAAATTGGCTAGATAACAAGCTAAAATCACCCATTTTCCCCGCATGTGGTTATCATGTTAGACCTATAATGGCTTGGAGCAACGTTTTTATGTAGTGCATACATGCCATATTGAAAAAAAAACATTTTTAAATCACCCATGTTGCATATAAAATCACCAATATTTGCTGTGTATATTTGCACAATCCCCATTTTCTAGCTTTGATTAATATCCTCATTCTCCCATTGTTCCCCATTATATCATATTATATCCCCTTTTTCCCCTATTTTTCCTAGCTAACTCACCTGGTTGGTGGTTTCAATCCCCCTGAAAAATATGAAAGTCAGATTGGATCATCATCCCAACTATTGGGGAAAATAAAAGCCATGTTCCAAACCACCAACCAGTCACCATCATTAATAACCATCATTAATAACCATCATTAATACCCATCATGAACCATTAATAACCATTAATAACCATGAATAACCATTATTCGTAGGAAAAAGCTACATATTCCAACGTTTCCCGTGGCTTCAACGTTTCCCGTGGCTGAAAAATGTACGCTTCGCCCAAGGCTCCAGTACCAAATTGATGCTCCACGCTGCCTGGGCATCTGTGCGTCGGGCGCAAATCCTCGGTGCTGGCGTTAGCCGCGTTGCCGCTCGTTGCCGCGGGAGGGGAGGCTTAAAAAAAAACCAATCAAAAAGGGTTGCAATGGTGTTTATGAGGTTTATATAGATATGGATAGGCGTTTTTTGGATATTTCGTGAATTATCAGGAAAATGATTTTTGTTTATAAGGTGTTTTAAGATGTTTCAAAGATATGAAGCAAAATTGTAAGGTGGTTATAGGAGTGTGTTTCCTTTTAAATACTTGCCTTATGGGAAAGTGATGATACTTGGTGGCGCACTACCCACAAAATCGTAAGTAGGCTATATCTCTGGTTTGTTAGTAGGTTATCCCTGGTTTGTCCACTTTTAACTGGGGTGAACTAACCTACTTACTAAGGATGAACCATCAAGTGTGTAGGTTTAAGGAGCCATGGGATTGTTTTTGGTCAGCTTACAAATGGATACTCACCCAATAATTTGAAGTGATTGTGTTTTTACCATTCACTCGGATGTAATGGCTCTTGGTAAATTATAGGAAATTTCGAGATTTAGGAACCATGTACACTTACAGGGTACGCTTGCTTGGTCTTATGGATGTTAGTCATTATATATATATAATTGAGATAACATGGTTAATCCTAGAGGATTCACTAAAGATATGTTTGGGTACTAAACCATTCCCAATCATACCTTGTAATGGTTGATCCCGATCATAGATAGTTTAACGGTCAATCACGGTTACTCCCACACTGATATCATGTCCTAACTACCAGTAGGATTGATTTGGAAACCCAATGGCCCATGGTTAAAAAAAAAAAACTCCAAGTAAAAAAGGACGATGCCTATCCCATTTCTTTAAACAGGGACATGTTTTCCATATCAAATGTTGACTTACCCCATGGTAAACTAACATTGCTGCGGACAGTTTTGCCCATTGAGTTCAATTAAATTTACCTATCCAAGTGATGTTGCCCCTTGGCCAAGAATCCGGCTGTGATGGGCTGTGAACAAAAAGATAGCAGGTTTGGTTAAGTTGAGTTGAAACCTGATCTTGTTCAGCTCAATCTTTAGTTCAGCTTAATCTCAGTCAACCTTGGTTAGGTTGATATGTCCCCATGTAGAGCAAACGATGAAGTTGTACCTTAAGGTAACCATCCAACATTCAGCGAGTAAAAACCAGTAGAAATGGATTGGTATTGGCAGTTTGAATGGACATATTACCGGCATTATTTTGGATTATATATACTCCCATGTTGCATGGAGATTTTCCCAATACAAAATTTTTTAAAAAAAACGTGTCTTTAAAGTACCTCTAGAACGCGGGTTTTTTTGTGTCTACAAACAACGTGTGGAACCTTTTCATTGGAAATAGGGCGTTCAACGTCAGAAGAATAGGAAGGTCAACGTCGGATTCTGTGCCCTCTAAAATCCTCGAACATGGAGAACCAACCGAAGGGTGTTCCATCTACAAACCATCTAAAGTTCAATGATGAGTTTAAGAACTTAAGTAGATCTCATGTTATAAAGTTCATAATAGATGTCGTCATTGTCATTGATGTCTGTTGATCTCATGTTTTGCTTCACTTCCTGGATTTTCATGGGATTTTCGTAGGTTTCCATGGCAACTTGGGAGTTTTTGTTTTGGATTCTCGCACACCCCCAAAACTTCCCAAGGTGCTGAGTGCCCTGATGGTAGATGTGGAAGGTATCCGGAAATTCACCAGTGCGACCCACCTGCACGAGAACAAAACGTCGACGTCATCACCAAAGCTGCTGGATGGTTAGTTCAATTGATGATTCTTTGGTCGGTTGGTTAGTTAGTTGATGGTCGTAAGCTAGGTAGTTACTTTGAAAGATAGGGAAGTGGGTAATTGAAACGAAATCGATGGTATCAATGTGGAAGTATACTTCCCTATGAGTAAAAATTTTCATGGATACAATTAGGTATTTTGATAGCTGGGTATGGATCAATACCTAATACCATTAAATTGGGGAATGAACATCCATAAATCCCAGCTATTTTGATGTGAACTACAGGGGTGCTATTGGTTTTGACACACTGCCAGCTAGATTTACCTTGTATCACAACCAATTCGGCTGGTTCTTCACCGAATTGATCATAATTGGCGTTCGTCGAGTTCGTTGGATGAAAAACTTCCTCCCATCCGACTCAAAAGAGTTAATACCGAAATGAAAGCCTGGGGAAATGTCAGGGGATGGGAATTCTATCTTTATTTATATAGTCATTATATGTCATTATATGGTATAATTCCGCGTTTTTGTAGCTTAATGTTTGTGAAAATGATAAAAAAACTCCATGGATCCACTTCACAAATGTGTGTGCGTGTGTGTGTGTGTGGCCCAAAGTCTTATTCAACCACCATAATTCACCAACATAATTCACCATAAGATTCACCATTCAATTCACCATTTCACCGGCTCAACCACCAACAACCACCTGCGAGGCCGTGTTGTCGCAGTGCACGTGCCCCGGATCCAAAACGCATTTGATGTATTGGTCGCTGCTGCCAATCTCCACCCGCTTCTTGCCTTGAGAAAAAACGCAGGACGTTGGAGGTTTTTTTGTGCTGTAATGCCATCAACTATAACTGGTTGGTGGTGAAAATCAACTATAACTGGTTGGTGGTGAAAATCAACTATAACATCTATAACTGGTTGGTGATTGAGCCATACCCCTCTGAAAAATATTACCGTTTATTGCCGTTTATGTGCAGGCACAGAGGCGGCGAACAACCCCTGCACCCTCCCGCTCCAAGCAAGCTACCGGTTTGGGGTGAGACTGGAAATGTCCCTTTGGGAAGCCACTTGCCTTCCAAGTTGCCTGAATATGTGGTCGTCAACAGCTTGGAACTTACAGTCGGGCCAACGGAGATAATATGACACCACCCATTTCCCAAAAGCCAAACCGTGGGGTTTAGACATCCTATGGGGGATATCAACATCATTGCACCGTAAGTAAGACTTCCAAAGCAACAAAAAAGCCTTCGTCCTATCACTCCAATTGACCACACACCCAGGCGGAAGGTTGGCCTCCTCTGCAAACCATCGCTTTCGATGGAGGAAAGGTCCAATGTGCTCTGTGGCCCATCGGAAATCGAAAAACAGCTGCAAACCGGCTACTAGTCGGAGTTCACCTCTTCCAGAGAGCACCTCTTTTCCGCAAGCTGACCACCATCTATGAATTGCTTCAACATTGGATTGACCATACCGCCGAAACAGTTTTTCAGGGAGAATCCACTCACGTGGGGCTGCTGGCATCACAACTACAGGTCCCGGGTTCACCCTCGGCTGTTTCGAAACATCAATGGGTTTGTTCACATTCGCCAGTCTTGACTGTTTGAGGAGCATCAAAAGGATGGCCTGGTGCAAGCATCGTCGGCGGGTCAAAGCCGCCGCCAAATTCTTCCATGCTGTCCAAAACTCAGGGGGTCGTTTGTCATTAATCACTGCTGCTGCCTGGTCGGTGAGTCTATTGTGCCAGTAGACCCATTCCTCTTCGGCATTCGTTGCCGCAGTGACGCAACAATGAGAAACCACCTTGATAATTTGAACCTCGAGGTCTGTTGTGCGCAAGAGCTCGGCAATGTTCCTCCACAAGTCAGAGTGTGCGCGATTTGGAGACACACGGCCGCCCTTGAGCAGCCTCCTGACTCTCTGTACCACTCCCAAGCAGTCACACCAAAGCCTGACTTTCTGACATCGGTCTGCTGCCCAAACCAATGCGTTGTAGACTGCCGCCAACTCTGCGCGAAAAGCAGATTGGCATAAACCCTGGAGGTGCCCCGCCAGAACAACATGGTTAGTCAGACTACCCGGGCCCCCAGCGGCAAGTGTGACCGCCCATGATCCATAACGCAGACAAGGTTCTGTAGGATTGGCACATGTTCCATCAACAAAGAGGTCACACCAGTTGGAGGCTCTTAGAGGGGGTAGGTTCACAGGTGACATCTTACGAAAGCAGTCATCCCTGAGGAGAAAATCCACATAGAGCTCCCATTCGGCAAGAACCAAAGCCCAACCATGCACTGAGAAAGCCGGCGGCAGAGACAAGGCTTCTTGACGCTGTGCCGACGACAAGTGGGTTCGACAACACTCAAAGTAAGGACAATTCCAAGCTCTGTGTTCAAATACATCACGGTTTCCACACCACTCACAGCGATCATCCGTCCCAGGCTGAAATTTAACAAAGAGGGTCCCATCCAAGTGACACCGCAGGTAAACTTGATCTGCCGAACTGTAATGACCCAGGGCTTTTTGTGTGGCCACAATGTCAACCTCATGGAGACCAGCAAAAGACTGACGGGAACCAGCAGCGACTTCCAAAACATGTGACCAAGCCAGACGCAGACGCACACACAACTCATCCCAAGGCACAGTCCACAGACAAAAGGACCCAAGACGATCTTGAACCAACCCATGAGATCCACAAGTCCAGCCAATCCTTGAAAGTCTATCAACCAAGACAGCGGTAGGGCCATTACGAGGAAGGCCATCGGCTGTTGTTGCAAACAAACCCAAAATTGCTTCCATGCGTTCATAACCCCCAAGTTCTCTGGCGTCGCGGAGAGTCTGTGCGATAGCCCATGCCTCAGGGTCTGCAAGAATGTTGGCGGTTGCCAAATGCAGCACAGGGTTCGCACCCTTACAGTCAGCTTTCAATCCACGCATCGCTCCACTCCTCAGTGTCTTGAAATGGTGCAGTCCAAGGTGAACAACAGCAATGCCATGAAGAGCTCTCGGCCAAGCCAAGATCTGCAGTGCATGAACTTTATGTGCATATGGGCTGAGACTTGCCCGCAACAAAGGCCAGACATGAGGCATGGTTTTCAAACGATCCTGGAGCACGCTATTCCAACAGTGTCGTGTGAAGTTCTGGTGGGCTCCCAAATTTCTGGCATATGGGGCCAGGGAAACTTCGAAAGCACGAAGCTCAGCTCGAGCAGCTCCATCCGAGCTCCAGACTCGCGTTTTCTTCATATCAAGAGATAAGTCCAAAGCGCTGACGAACTCCTGGATGTGATGCCAGAGGACAGGAAAGTCAGTGACCGACCCAAAGAGCACACCCCAATCGTCAACGAAGGCACGCAAGTCAACACCAGTGGTGTGAGCAGCCAACCAACAATCAAGGAGCCAGTCAATCACAATCATTCCAACGACCGAAAGTCCACAGCCTTCAGGGAGTCCACAATTCGAAGCAACTGCCTCACCAACTGCCTGACGAACCTTGAAACGGCGCGTCTGACCAGAGACAAAGGAGCACCAAGCACGCAGAACATGGACCGGGAATCCAAGGGTCCGCAAAGCACACCAAAGAGGATAACGAGGTATCGCATTGAATGCTTTACGTATATCCATTAAAAGTCCATGAATGGGCCGTTGATCAAGAAAGGAAAACTCCAACAACTGTGCAACTTGGTACCAGATGGCTTTAGCTTGACGCCCTGGCACGCCTCCTTGGATGCTCTCGGGAAGCACCGGTGTGAGGGTTTGCAATGCTTCTTTTGCACGCTCTGAAGACCAAACTCTATAAAAAAGAGAGTACACTGTGACTGGTCGGTAGTCATCAATGTGTTGGGCTTGAAGGTGCTTGGCCAAGCTATTAACAAACCCTGAGGCGACCTGGAGCGGCCAAGGTTTCCCAGCCTCAACTGCCTGGAGAATGGCCACACACGCATCAACCCCTGACGGAGGCAAAGCTGCCAAGTCCAATTGGCCAACACCATCAGGGCCTTTCCCTGATGTCTTCTTCTTACGGGCAACTGCATGACAAAACCGCCCGGAAGACCACGGCTGAAAAGTCCACTCCAATGGTTTCAAAGCCCTCTCTGTAAAGGCACAAATTTGTTTCCACTGGCTTGGAACAACATGGTGAGCCTTGTTCCATCGGGGCTTCCAAACTTCATGAAACTTTTGGATGATGTCCTGTTCAGACATTGTGGCACGCTCCTGAACCAGGGTGTGACCGGCAGAAAGTCCAGACACGTCTTCAACCCACAGTTGATCATGTTCTTGGTGAATGACTTCCAACACCTTACCTTGAGCAACCACTGGCAAACCAGGCAGCAATTCAACAGGGTGAGTGAGGACCAAAGCAGTTTCATCCTCCCGCACCTCTTCAATCCCAACCTCTAAGCGTTCAAGCAACGTGTCGACGGGGGGCGCGGAGGCAAGCTTGCAATCCTTGAAGACATAGTGCATCGCACTGGCGCGACGCTGTTTACCAAACTGGTAGCGCCGTTGTGCCAATACTGACTCATACTCTTTAACCCAAACATTCATCGCTTGGAACATGCCAGTCAAAACCCCTGCAGAAGGACACAAGAGTGGGAGTCCAGAAGGGAAACAGGGAAGAAGTCCAGAGGAAGTCCACCAACTACCAAAACCCCCAGGGAATCCCGGTGCTCTACGCAAGGCCCGCCAAGTCTCTTCACGATTGATCCTGGCATTCAAAGTTGTTGCACCCTTCAGTTGCTGTTGGGTTAAAGCCTGCAACCTTCGCAGTTGTTTGAAGTATCGAGCATGTTGAAGGCTGATACCCAGAAACCCTGGTGCAACTTCCCCAACCCTTGCTTTCCGACAAGGTACCTGGTAGGGGTCTCTTTGGACCGTATCAAGTGTCTGGCCCCGGCCCATCTGAGCCCGTGAGCAAACAAGTCCACTGTGCAAATTCCATTCACGGGCTCCTACTTCAACTTGGGACCAGAGTCTGGCATACTCAACAGTAAGGTCCCCTTGAGGATCACAGTCAACATTGCAAGTCCAGTTCTTCGGCCAAGGAAAGGGTTGAGGCATACGCCAGTAAGGAAAGGAAGCCCCACCCCCAAACGCAAATTTTGCAACAACTGCAGCATGGTCAGCCCACATGTCATGACATACTTCGACACCAAGCAAAAGGGCTTGAAGCTCTGGTGACAGCCATAATTGGTCAATCCTGCGGCTCCCACGGCCTGTGAGTTCGACCGATTGCCCCCAACGCAAGGCAGCAACATCCTGAGCTTCACGAAAACCCAGATCCCACAGTCTACGCACCTGACCAAGTTCATGCGCCGCATAGTTGAAGTCACCACCAATTGCACGTGGTCCACTACTCTGGCAAGCAACCCTGTCAACTAGTTCGGCCAACATCACCTCAGTCGTGTACTTTGCATGGTTGTGTTGGGCATTGCAAGGAACTCCATACAACATGCCAACCGTAACCCAGGTGTTACGCACAGTCAAACCCGCGACTTGCAGTCTGGCCGTCTTATAGGTGTCAGCAGCAAAATTGTGAGCAAGAGCTCTGGCTGGAAAGGCACTCAACAACATCACCCCAGAGTGGTTGCCTGTCCCGTATTGATTGCGGGCAGGGCATGGCGCTCCTGGCACAACAGCTTGCCAGGGAGACCGCACTGCTTTCAAACCCTTGACAAAATTGCGAAGACCCACAGCCGAGAGGTGAGTTTCTGAAAGAATCCATGCTTGACCCCCCATGGCAGCAACCTGGTCTACCTTTGAGTTAAGTCCAGACGGATTTGCAATGCCCAAAGTCCATTCCTCCAAAGCAGGCCCCGGATGTGAGGCTTCCCCAACACGCAGGAGACACACAAGCAACAGCAATGATAACCAAGTTCTTGGAGTTGGCCGGGAATAAGACGTGTGGCCTGTCGCCTTCCCGGAGACCCAGGCATAAGTCCAAGTCCAACCTGTGGTCGGGAACCCAAGGGACGGAAAAATCCAATGTTCTCCTAACCACCTACGCTGGAAATCGAAGACACAAAATTGAAAGTCGGAAAACCAAGGGCTCATGATGGCCATGATCAAAATTGCGACGGCACCGACAAAAAGTCCAAGGGCCATTCCACGCAGCAAGACAAACCAAAGTAAACCTCCCAAGACCACTACCCAATTGTTTAGGGAAGGTGTCCAAACAACTGGGCCCCATCACTCAGGTCGATGACGCTTGGCCAAAAGCGACTCAAACTGGCACATCTGCTGCTGAAACATCGAGTCCAACATGTTCTGCTGGTGCACCGACTGCTGTCGAAATTGTTCCTGAAAGGTGTCCTGGAACTGTTGCAATTGACCGTTATGATTGGCCAACGCTGCTTCAAAATGCGCGCTCTGTGAGGCAATCTGGGTGCGCACTTCGGTGAATTGCTGATCCTGGTCACCAGCTTGCTTGGCCATAGCTTGCTGCATCGCATCGGTATGCTGTTGCAAGTCTTGGACTTGCTGCTCCAACTTATCAACCCTAGTGACACCAGGCTCATCAGAGTCAACATCCATGGGGGCGCGCGGCAACTGGGAAAGCACTGCAGAAAGCACCCTCTGTTCCATATCTTCAAGTGGGTTACCCATGTGAACAACCGGCACTGGTGGTTTAGTGGAGCGACCTGCTGGCTTCGCCCGAGGATCATTGACTTGCAGTTCATCGATCATAGCCTCAGTGGAAACTTTTGATACTGTCGCCTGAGCAGCAATGACACCGGGCTGGGCAGGTCCACTCTGGGTCATTTCCGTCTCACGTGTGACAACAACATCACCATGGCTCATGCGCATGACTTTCTTTGGAGGTTCACTGATGGCTTGAACCCGAAACATAAGCCCAGGGACACTTGACCGTGTTGACACTGGCTGCAATGGCCGGACAGTCCATCCAAATTCACTCATGGCCTTCGTGAGGGATGAACGCAAAGTTCCATATGGCATGGGCCCAACCAAGAAAGTCAACTTGTCTCCTTGTGGGAGGAACACCTGCTCAGGCCGGATCTTGGCCGACAATGACGCTGCAAATTCCACTTTACACCTAAGGCCAAACTTGGTGCCCAAACGGGCAATGCCGCACACCTCAGGCAAGGTCTGCCTTTGGATGATCAGCTGCTTCATATCGGCACGGGGAGTCCAAATGACCTGAAAGACACTGGAAGGTTTCCTGCCACAGACACTTTTCGGTTCAACAAAAACGCCAGCATCCCCACTGAACTCCTGGACAGCGACCTGCAAGGACTCAGGCAACCTGATATGGACGGCAAACATGTCAGCTTCATCCGGACTGCAGTATGCAAAGGAATTGGTCATCCACTGCCGCCCCCACACTTCAATCAAGGGAGAGTCAACTGGGCATTGTTCAGTACGGTGCCATGCTTCGCAACCTGAGCACTCAGCATCATCGCACATCTGCAAAGGACCCAGCCTGTTGATGATGTACTGGAGAGGATGGGCAACTACCTGCTCCCAAGAACCAGAAACCATGTCACGGAAAACCATAGCCTTGATCACGCAGGTAGCAATTGCACTGACCTCGCATCCGACCCCTGAGACTGAACGTTGGACCTTCAAAGCACCAAGCTGGATCAGCAATCCATCAACTAACAATGGCTCCGAGTTCTCAGCACAAACCAAGGGGAGCCTTTCAACAGCAGACGGAAATCCATTTATCACCTGAACCGAGTCAACCACAAAAAAGGCCAACGCACCAGAGGAAAGAACCTTCCCTGCTTGGAGGTATGGGGCAGCCATTGCCATGGTTGTCAGTACAACACCTGACGCATGGGATGCAATCTGAGGCAAGTTCAGTTGGGAAAGAGAGTGACCGGTCTCGCTCTGCAAAAGTCCATGGTCAATACGGAGTCTGCCAGGATCCAGAGTGGTCTTGGCCTCAAGTGGCTTACCCTTACCTTTGCCTTTGTGGGCTTTGTGCTTCTTTTGGCCCACAGTGCCCGAGCCTTGTCGCTTCTGGATCTGAGCTTGCAGCTCAGACGGCTTGACTATGATAAAGGGTGGCCGCTGTTGGTTTGCTAACCACTTCAATTCTCTCCATGGGTTGGAGCATTGCATGGCTCTGGTCACCTCACTCTCACCTAATGCCCCGATCATGTTCTGAGCACGAGTCTTGACTTCAGAAACAGAGACCCCATGACCCGAGAGCAAATCACAAAGATCCGGATGGTCAGTAAGTCCAAGACCCGCCAAGCGAGGCCTGAAACAAAAATCAGGGAGGCACTGTTCAAATCCAACCCGCAACTCTTGAGCAAGCAAATCAACCTCACCAAGGGACACTGGAAGTCGAGCTTCGACCAGCAAGTGACGGATAAAGGCAACCACAACTGCACCACAGTGACGCGTGACCGTAAATCCAAGGTCCTTTGAAGTCCATTCACCCTCAGACCCACCCCGGAGGTGACTCACTGCCTCTGACAAAGACTGGAAAACACCTGCATGCTCAGGAGCTACACCACAGGTAAAAAGCTTTGAACCTACAGAGTCGCAACGCCAAACCAATGGGTACCAATGCCGGTCAACTGCAACTGCTGAAACCACCGTAGCTTCAGGTCCCAAGCCACTCACAAGACGCTTCCAAGTGTCAGGCACATCATGCACTGCCAAACCAGAAACAAGCAATGGATCCCACACGCCAACATGTTGAGCCTCCTCAGCAGCCGAGGCAGTTGCTTCAAGCCAAAATTTCAACTCATCATCACTCCAGACAAGCCCTTGTTGCGCCAAAATGGCAAGGCGTTGGTTACGTGTCTGGTCCTGAATCCTAAGCTCATGCAACTTTTCACAAGTCACAACAGGAAGGTCATACTTTACCCCTCTGGCCGGGGCAGGTTCAGCTGGAGGTTCTGCATCATGATAGTCAGGGCAACACGGCAACAATGCTGGTGCTTCACTTCGACAAGTCCAATCAGCAGGCAAGATTGCGAGGAGAGCATTGGCTGAAAGAGGCAAGGATAAATCCAAAAGCAATCCATCACAAGTGACCACTGACCCTGCTTCAAAAACCCCCAGTTTGGTCTCAGCCGCAAGCAACTGGGTACCGGTCGTACCTGGAGAACATCGCAGACACAGTGTTTCAGCCGTCTGTGCCGGCCACTGGAGATAGACCTGGAGCATGTCATGGCAGTCTTCAACTGGATCTTCAACCACTGTCGGAGGAATTGGGGTCGGCCACACTTCCAAACATCGCTGCTTCAATTCCAAGACATATTGATGAAGAACATCCCCAGGGTTGAGTTTGCACTGGAAATCCAAAAAACCATCAAGGTGTTGGCGAATTTGGGCAAAAATCCATAACCCAACCAATGGAGCTACGCATTGACCTACCCCACTCATTGCTAATCTCAAATTGTGGCCAAAAGAGACATCGGGAAGCCCACCCATGAGGCACCACATTTCTCGGGGGTGTAAGTAGCGACAGCGTTCCATCTCAACATTCATATGAACTTGAGTAGTTCCAAGTGGCACCAAAATCCCCACCAGTCCTCGAGCTTTGAGCCGGGCTTCGCTCAAGGCAGCACGACATCCACATGCACATGTGTACAATGCATTGCCTGCATAATGCAACAACGTCGGCAGTTTGCCCTCAGGGTTGAGGTACGCTTGATGGATGCCACCTTTGGTGTAGGTGTGGTGTTTGGAAAGTTCATACAAATTGAGGACCAATTGAGCCTGTTCAAAAGTCGGCCACTCATGCATTTCCGGCATCAAATCCTTCAGCTGTGGACAGATGGTGAGCTCTGGAAGATTCTGGAGGGTAAAAAATTCCGAGCAAAGGTGCGCAAAAAAGGCCAAACCACCTTTCACGCCGAGAACACCATGCACGAGACAACTGGATCAAAGATTGAGAAACCCGATAACCAGTGGCTGCTGCAAATTGGCGGATGATGTTCTGAGCCTCTCTGTCTTGCATAATGGCCGGGGTACATTCCAAAACTATGCAAGCTGACTGCATCATGTAACCTGTCTGCAATGCCTTTGGCAATGACAACGATCTGGGGTCTGCCATGCCCAACTGGTCACCCATTGTCGAGTGAGCATTGCAGCTGATCCCTGCACACATGACCCCGTGGAAGCAACCCTGTTCAGCCAAAAAACGGATAGTATCTGGCCCATTGATATCACCGTCAAAAAACTTGGCACCCGGGTGCAAACCCATGAAAAGCTCACGCCATCTGGCATTCTGGTCAATCCCACAAGTCAAGGTCATGCCAACTCTATCCAACATGTGTGTAAACCCTCCAAGGCCGCAACACAAGTCCACCACACGGGTCAAGTCAGCTTGGACACAACCAGGGACTGGATAGAGGAAGGACGACGACTGGACACAGAGATGAAGAGGTTGGGACGAAGTCACCTGCAAACCTACACCCCCAATGAGCTCTCCAACTGGTAACTGACCCCAAATCCATGCTTTGGCACCCCTCTTGTCTGCTGTTTGGCACAGGTGAGGACCTTCAGGCTTTTCACTTCGGCAAACAACTGAAAAAAGGCCCTGAACTATGGCGTTCTTTGTCACATGTCCCCAGTCAGTCGGTACCATGGCTACCAGCAAAAGATGAAACAATGGTGAAACCAAAAAAGACCTGTGCAACTTCCCAGCCCGTGTTCGGCCAGGACAGCTGCACCTCCTGGAAGGCATCGGGCCGTCGCAGCTCTGAAAAATATTAGTCAGTTGAGATGATTATCCCATATAGTATGGAAAATAAAAAATGTTTGAAACCACCAACCAGCCATATGTAGTAACATTAGGGGTTTACCAGGAAACTTCTATGGGTTTTGTGTTGGATTTTTCTGCGATGTATTTTTGGCTATATTCAACATCTTAGAGATGGGTTGACCAGGAAACTCCGGTTTGAGTTTGATATGGACATTTATTTCGATTTATTTGTGATATTGAATCTTAGTAGAAAGTAATAATGGCTCTTGCCACTATTAAGTAGTTCACTATTATTACTACTTGTTGATGTTAGTTGTCCCTATGAAAAATGATATGGATTATGGAAATCATCCCCAAAAACTGATTGGTTAAAAAAATGACATTCCTACTGTTAATATGTCCATCAGCCAGCAATATCCATTAATATGCCGTAAATATTGGCTTTGGTATACCCTCTGGTAAATAAACATAGACCCTGAAAATAGCCAATTTTTAATGGAAACTAATCTTCCAACCCCTATCTGGCAGGGTCTATGTTGATTTACTGGAGGGTAACTACTTCCTACTGATACCCTTTGGATCGAGGGCCGTGCCTTCAGTGATTTGGGCATCTGAAGCGGGGTTAAGTACTATCTAGGAAGGTACTGAGTATCCAGAACCTGGAGGGATAAATATCAGAAGTCATGGGGAACATCAAAAGATGATATCTAGGAAATAACATATGAGAAATTAATCCAAAAAATGAGTTCTTGTTGATGGGACTCTTGATGGGGGTACTGAGATGTGCCTCTCAGATACTGAATGACAACCTATGCATATTAACATATATAATATATAATTATTATATATTAATATATCTACAAAGCTGAGTAGCCTCTGGCAATCAAGATGGCTTTGATGACAATCCGCCATCTTATCGTGTTTTCCCTTAGCGAAAAAAAAACATGTTTGATGACACCCTGTGGACCCATGGGCCCCCTTTGCGTCCGGGTCACTTTGCTTGTAGCTGGCGCTGCTGTGGTAACTATGATGGCTGTTTCCCTTGTAGCCACCGTATCCGGTGCGTTGGCACTCCTCGCAATGACCGTGGTATGTGCATCCTATCCTAGGAACCAACTGTATAACAGAGGTCTTGTTTTTTCTGCATTTTGGGTGAGTGAAACCTCGCCGTTTGCGTAGGTGTTGATACACGCATAAACTCAATATATCCAAATGTGAGGAATCCTGACCAATTCCAAGGGAGAACGAGCCAACATTGACAAGGGACCAGTTGTTTTTGCAAGAAATTAGATGATTAGCAGAGACTTAGCAAGATTAATTGAAGGTCAACCAGCCAATTCATCGTTTTTTTTGCGGGACTTCAATATTGTGAAAGCTGGGTATGTAAACCCTTCCCAATGGAGGTATCACCTTATTTTCCCAATACTAAGTCCCAGCTCGGAGTGTTCAAAAACCGAGTGGCTGGTTGGTTGTTGACCTACCCCTCTGAAAATTAATGATGGAGTTCGTCAGTTGGGATGATGAAATTCCCATATATTATATATGGAAAAATAAAAGCCATGTTCCAAACCACCAGTCCGGTGGTTTTTTTCAGTATAGATCTGCGTCAAACATGGTCAAACTTCAGGATTTTCTCCCAGAAATTCCTGAGGAATTTCAAGAAATCCCTTTGACAAAGGTTTTTCACCAGCCATGGGAAGGGAAATCCCATGGCTGATTTAACCTTGGTAAAACACACATTTTTTTCGGGATCTCAAGGTGAATCGATGACCAAACCAGGGGATCCAAATCAGCCATGGGAAATCTTCAGAAATCTCAGTGAACTCTGCTGGATTTGGATCACTGGTAAACGTTGACATAACGAACTGGAAAGATCCACCACTTTTCATGGTTAAATCCACGAACTAAATCACCATGTTCAATAGCTTTTTGTATGTTTACCAGAGGGTAAGCAACATGGTTCATCATCCTCGGGTAGCTCCACGAGATTAAGCTTTCTAAAAGCTTACCCTCCAGTGGCCCCTCCAGATTTTTGCTATGGAAAATAAGTCGCAGTTCGTTCGATGACTCCGCCTGCGAACTGAAGCCAGCTAAGAATTCTCCTATTTATATGGCAATTGTTGCTGAACATGATAGAAATTCTCCAGTTGACTAGACATAGAGAAACTATGACAACTCTGACTGTCATTGAATGGATCGTTTTGGAGTATCCATGAGTATCCCCAGTTCTTGGAGAAAGCCATGGCAGCCATGATCCAAATGTCGAGGTTCCAATTCCAGATCCAAGCTCCATCCGGCTTCGGCGTCGGTTCGACGCGCACAAATCCTCAGCCAGCGAACTTTCGAACTTTCGACCCAGCCGAGGAAGTTGAATAAAATACCCACCATATGGGAACCCAAAATGAATACCCTCTGGTTATGACTAACAGTTTGCCATGGAAGCCATGGCCCTAATCGAAATAGATGGCTTACCTGGGTTTACCGTTCTTAATAGCATGGTGGATCTTTCCATGGCTAGCCCTGTGAGCGTCAGAACCAGATGGTAGATCCAATACTAAAGCGAAAGCGGGGCGCTTGGTGTTTGATATTCCTGTGGGGGATGGGATTCAGTGGCTGGCTAGCTGACGTTGCTGCATCATCTGAGCAAATTGTTATCATAATCCATGGCCAATCTAGGATACCCAAAAGCCTGATGGTTTTCAGCTTTTTAGTATGTAATATCCGCTATGGAGAAATTGGTGAAGAACTCATCTAGTCAGCCTTGGTTTGGATCTGTTCGACCTTCAAAGATTGCAGAGAACCAGAACAATCCAATTGTTTTGAGGGGTTTGGGACCCAAAAAGCGTTTCCGAAACTGGAAGGTTGCTGGGCTTGGGACATGTCCTCAAGGCAAGCTGAGCCCCAAAAAAACGATAGGTTTAAGCCAGTTCGATCTGAAATAAACGCCTTGGGATGTATTGGGGTCATTCTTGCGGTCTTGCGGTAGCAACTTAGCACTTGGTCTGTGGCCAACGATTATAGAATATATAGGATAAGACTGTGATCGAACATGATCAATCCCATCTTGCTTACCAATTCCAATAGGATCCATCTATGGTATATATGCTAACATTGGGGTATATTAATGGTAAATGTTACCATATATGATCATATATGGCATACATGGATCCTATGGGATTTGGTGAACTCAAATCTCAGAATTTCCCATGAAAATGCCAAGTCGCTTGTCTCCTTCATGGTAGATGTGGAAGGTATCCGGATATTTCCCCGTGCGCCCGAGCTGTTTGGCGGTGCTGTCGCAATGGACCGCCCTCGGAGCGTCCACGCACTTCACGTGCGAGTCCAA
>Ga0126342_10000845_pt1 | contig 38285 bp, 44 predicted proteins | sample Cyp1metagenome_FD_92528 | JGI IMG/M metagenome (GOLD analysis project Ga0126342, IMG submission 92528) | Coral microbial communities from Lord Howe Island, Old Settlement Bay, Australia - Cyphastrea 1 metagenome | ecosystem: Host-associated > Invertebrates > Cnidaria > Coral ...
TCTCCCCTTTCTTCCAGCTAAACATATGAACCATACAATCCAGTTTGCATTTAAAATCATTGTAAGCCACCAAGAAAAACAAGAGTTCGAGGTCAGAAACAAACAATCTAGAACATCCAAACATGTGCCTACGCGAGACTGCCTACGCAGCCTCTCCTACATTATCCTACCTAGGGATTCCAAAGTCCAGAAATTTTTGATCGACCCCAAGTGACATACATTTTCTGATCGTTATCTCAGAAAGTGGATGTTTTGATCGTTTCATATGATAACTAGTCGGGATCTATTCCTCTGTTTGCACCCGGTGTATCATTCTCCCCAATTTCCACTCCCTTGCCCTTCTCTGCTGGCTTCGCTGGTCATCACTTGGCGGCACTTGCACCAACGACTGGCCTGGAAACCCAAGATGGTTTGACCATCATTCCTTGGCCTGGAGTCGGGCAAATAAGTTTTTATAAAGTCCAAGGGCCTTCTGTAGGCAACGATAGGATGAAAGGAGTGGATGCACAGAACGGCTCAGTCTGCTTATCTTTCCAATAAAATCCTCATCGGCTCAGCAACTGAAATCTTAGTTGTTTGCATCAGTGACCAAAAGAAACATTTGATTTCAGGACTTCCTTGACAACAGTAATGGTGTTTCAACCCCAAAAAGATCCCAAAAGGTTTCTTGCAATATCACAAAAAGACCCCAAAAGGTTTGAAGCTAGCCCAAGCCACTCAGTGCTGAGAATGCCACTGGAGATGATTCTGGACCCATGCGCATTGTTAAATGTTGCTGGAAATGTATTTTTGGACGCAGGCGGAATAATCTCCATCCTTTTGTGTAACACTTCGAGGCCATGTAGCCGTAGGCTTCCTAGTTTAGAGTTGTGGGGATACACGAGATATCGATCAGAAAAAAAAGGTCACTTGGGGTCGATAAAAAAAATCTGGACTATTGGATTTTCTTTGAGATATATACCCAACAGTTCTGAAATCTGTATCAAATGGCTTACACCCATGGGCATTCATTTGGGGAACATCATATACTTTTGAAACGAAGTTTGAAGTATGTCCAAGACGCACACATCTCCTGACCAGCGTGGTACAATATATCTTTCATGGGTTTCATGATGAAGACACCACATGATCTCATAGTCCTGAAGAAAAGGTTGCTTGTAGCTACAGCGTACTTGAGCCCTTGTAGAAGTTCATCATTGCTACAATCCTTGGGTCGATGAAAAACAGATTTGTTAAAGGTGATCACATGGATCAAATATACAGATGCCCCAACCAAAAACTAATATAATTCGATCATGTATGCATTGTATATCGCTTATTCACTAGCCCCAACAAACCTCTCCAAGAATCATACCCTTCCAAGAAATGCTCCATCCACTCGAGCACCAAGGCCGTGTCGTAAGCCTTGCTGTTGCAAGATCCCAGCGAGGTCGGCCAATCGTTTTGACTGGGTTGCAGCGGGCAGGTGGAGAGGTGAACCTAAAACAAAAAAAATGATCACCATATCACCATTTTGGACCCAAAATGAAAACATGATCATCAGCTTAAAAAATGACTAATAGAAACAAAGGTGCTCTTTCATGTCAAGTTTTCTTGTCGACCACCAAGAAATTCCAGTCGTCTTTTTGTTGTCACTGATCCATTGTGTAAAAGAGATGTATGCATTTTGAAGCCGGGTATCAAACTTTCGACCTGGAAAACACTGAAGCCTCGCCAAAAGGCATATGCCACTGGCTGCCAGGTCTAGGCCCCATCCAAGGTGAAACACATGGCATGAATCGGGCAATATGAGTTGTTGCCCCATGCCAGGTACTTGCAGCAAATGGATGCCTTCAGGCTCATCCCAGAAAGGGCTGTGGGTCCTGTTTGGTCCAATCGTGCCTCTCCAACTGGCTTGCATTGACATGTCTTCCCAATTGGTAGCATCACAAAGGTGACACTTCTCTTTGCAGTTGAAACCACAGTTGAGATGATATGCCTGAGCTTGGACAAGTGATCTGGAGAAATTCCATCGGTGGATATGTCAAAGTATACCCCCAACCCAACAATCATAGACACAATTTGTTGTAATGAACTTCAAGCCCCCAAAACCGGATTATATGTGGATATTTGTCGTTTGGATACATGCACATATACATTCTCATGTGCCAGGTGTCTTTACGCAAATATGGCCAATCTCCTTTACCTCCAACGCAGACCAATCGCAGTGTAGTCGCTCCAACCTGAGATACCCCAAACGCAACCCAGGATAACCCAGGATAACCCATTCCAGATTGATCAGAAGATCTTTACATGCATTCCAATCCAATCTTAATGATCTATATCGTCTATATCGTCAAAATCGTATATCATAATCATATAGCAGCTTTTGGTAGATATAAATATTATATGTTGGAAAATGGTCTATCCTGCATTGAAGGGGCTGTGATTCCTTCATAGTACAGCTTTTTGGCATCCTCAGCTATGAATTGATGCAAGTCATCCAAGGTGTTCCCCTCGTCGAAAAAATAGGAGGAGATGCAGGTCAGCACAAATCGTGTTGTCATACTGTGCCTGATGTTGACAAAATCATGGTTTTATTTTGAGAGGTGGTAGCCTAAGGTTTTAATTTCGAATCACCCCAAAGAAATCAATGAAGAAAGTTGCACAATGAAGATCAAGTTTCCCGCTCTCATTTGTATACTCCAATCCTTTCTGGGAGATGACAGGCTGAAAAGATTCAACCATAAACGGGCGACGACAATAGCCACGGCCTTCATCACCATGCATGAAGTATGGAATGCAGTTGCGGGCGTCCAGACCATCAGCATATATGCAATGGTTGGGGTTCACATGTCTGTAGAGATCCCAAAAACGTGAAAAGACAGCCTGCCACTTCGTCACATCGCGCAGGCAGTGGCCTGCAAGCAGCATGCCTGGAGACTGATCCAGCAATGCCCTGACCCAAGAAGCCATGCGGAGGAAGGGCCAGTAGATTTGGCAGGTCCTATATTGAGGTTTCCTGAAAGCGACTCGAATCAACCCACATCCAATTTCCACTGGGTACAAGATGTTGTTCCTGTTGATCAACCGGTGCAAGTTTCGACAAGCATTGACAGGGCTTTGTCCAGCACGAGAGATCTTCCACAACAAGTCTGTTTTGTTTCCTTACAAAGATGGTTTTGGCCCCGAGATGTCACCATAACCAGAAGGAATATAGGATCTTCCCAAGTCTTGTGGGCAATGGGTTTCAAAATGTTAAACTTATGTTTACCGAGCGTCCTTTTTTTCGAACCTTGCAAATCATGGCGGCAAGCCTGCTTGCCCTTTTCGCTGATTCAGCCTCACAGTTTGCAACATGCATGGGACATATCGGAAAAGTCGATGTGATATGTATATATATATATATATATGTATGTACTGATCTACAAGCATTTTTGGTTGCCATCAAAATCTTTATAATCTTTAATGGATAATCAAGGAACCCCTGAAAAGTAGTCTTGGAACAACTCCTCAGCAATATCTGAGTCAGCAGATGACTCGGTCTCATCGTCACTGCAGTCTCTAGGACCAGCACACCTCGAACCTGAGCGAAAATATGTGATTGTTCAACTAAGATTCTCTGTCGATCTTTGTAAGTTTGAAAATTTTAATCTGAGGTACACACTCACGGCCCCTGCATGGCAAAGATGTCGTAGGGAACCTGGCACTGAAAGTCTTATTTTCTTCTCCATACTTGGGGTACTGGGGTACATGTTGGCACTAGCAGCTGCATCACCCAAAGGAAACCTTTTTAATCTCGTCTAAGGCCAAACTCCTGGCGATCTATGTCATCCCGCCCAGGCGATGTTTCCGGGGTCTAGGGCCACGCAAGTGACCAGTACCGGCAAAAGAGCTCACGCTTGAAGGGCTTCTGCGAAACAAATATTTTAAACATACTTAAGATAGCTATGCATATGGTTGTTAGTCACACCCTTTGCTTTCAGTGAGCTGTTGTATTTACTTTGTTTTGCGCTTCCTTTTGGAAGAAGCTGCCTTCCCAGTTGCTGCCGCACTGGAAGCCTTACGTTTGGATTTCTTTTTCGGGGCTTCTGGCTCCTCATCCTCTTCAGTCTCTTCACCATTCTGTTCCGTTTCATCTTCTTCAGTTTCCTTTTTCACTTTGCTGGTTGCCTTACGCTTACTCAAAGGCACTTTGGTTGACGCCGACGCTTTTGCTTTGGCTTTCGCTTTTGGTGGCTTCACAGTCCTGTAGGAAGCTATCAATCAGTTGGGATATTGGGGAGTTAGGACAAGGTTGGGACAAGGAGCCAACTCTATGTTTTCATCCATCATCCAATATGGTAATGTCTCAGAATAGGGGTGCCATAACTGAATGCCCCAAGCCTTTCTTTTTTTACTAAAAAAAGTGAGCTTGGGGCATTCCTAATTTGAGACATTCCCATATAACACATATAAACAAACCATATGGCATTTAAAACGGATACTGGTATTATAAACCCATTTACTACGTGGGATGCAAATCAACTGGCAACTAGCAATAGCAAATCAGAAACGGTCCTGGCCCGATTCAGCAAATTGTTCACCAGAACATCTTGCTGAGTACATTGCACATACAGCTTGGCCAGTTGATCCTTCATATCCCTGCAACAGATGCTCATCACACACACACATACAATGCACTCAACTGCGCTTTGCACTGCAACAGGATGATACTGCAGCGGCATCTTCGGCTCTGACGGTTGATGTGTCAATGAACCAGGCCTACTGGGGGTATCGGTGGCCATCAAGTTTTGCTGGTTCAGAACAAGCTCCTGGTACTTTGCGTCCAAGTCTTTGATTTTCTCCCTGATCTCATTGGCCAACCTCAGTGCAACAGGGAAGTCTTGCTTATTGGGTTTCCTTTATAAAGCTTATAGACACTTGGTGAGTTAGATGTAATATGTAACGTACACTATATTCAGTTTTCAGGCAGAGCTGTGGATAAACTTGGTTTTCCATTCTTATGTTAGTGTCATCCAGGGGTGACTTTAGAATTCCAACCAGGGCTCTGACGTGGTTGCCCGTTCCATCTGCATTTGCTGCAGGGATTCCTGCAAACAGGATCCATTGAAAAGTCTATGCCAGCTAATTTTGACACTCTGTTGGAGTCCTGAACCTCTTCAGCTTTTGAAATCTTTTTGGCAACCCCTTCAATAAAGCTCGGTAGCAGACCTCAATCGGTGTGATGGCTAAAATTCAATCAGGCATGTTGTTACTTGATGATGGCAGATGTGAAACGATTGAGCTTCCTACTGAAGGGACACTGGTTGGTCTGCAAAACCGGCAGTGTTTGAAGTTTGTTGTTGGCAGCTGACTGGGATGCATGGATTTGCACCATGCTGGAAACTCCGCTCCCTTGCCTTAGCGCAAGGAAATAGTTTGGAAAGTTAAATGGCCGGGTCATTACATGTAAACTTGTTTAAGTGTTTAATCCATTCAAGATACGTCAATTCTTTTTGATCAACTACCTTCTTCATGAAGTCACCTGCCTCGTCCTTCAAATGGAGGAATTCAAAGATAAATCTGAGGAGTTCAAAAGATGTGTTTCCATGACAGAAGCTAACTCCAACATCATATGCAGTGGGGGTCCTTGGCTCTGAAACTGACTTGTTGAGAAGCAGTTTGACGGTCCAGTTCCTTGGCCTTGAACTCCCGCGCAATAGGAATCCGCCACTCATCTTCGCCGTGAACCTCGTTTTTTCACGGTTTTGCGCCCACTTCTTGGAGTGGTCGATCATTTCCCTCAGTTGCACGGTATTCATATTCAAAGGGTGGTATGGTGATGCTGATGCTGATGATGGTGGTGATGTTGATGATATATTATATTATATATATATATATATATATATATATATGTTAAAGGATGGTATGATGAACGTGTTCATATGTTCATGTAAGAGTGGTAAGATCAGGTAAGATCGAACATCAAGAATCCAGATTGGTGTTGATTATGTGCAACTTGGGCACTTGGTCCAACCTTCTTTTTGAAGAGACGCTTCAGTATGCCACCCTCCCCTCAAAGTCTCAGACTTCTCCTTTGTGTGTGTGTTGGTCAAATGAGTCTCAATCGCTTCGAAAGACCCGTGGGAAAGCAGAAGCTGCCGCAACTCCTCTCCTTAAAGACATGGCGCTGGTATCGGAATTGGGCCCCTTGAAGAAATATGAGATATTATATGATTATCGAGGAATCAAAGGTTTTGAAGGCTCAAATAGACACTTGACTATGCCAAGGTTCTCCCTTTGTCAGTTTTGAACAAAGCGATCACATTCTCACTGGCCTTCACCTCACCCTTTGCATTTGGTTTCACATAGTTGCGAATCCTAAGCTGACACCCTTTAAGGCTAAGGAATATACGTGCGCAAAGTGATGTGGAAGTCATATATGCTAAAAACCATACAAAATTCCAAAGTGCTTTCTAGCAGCCTCCGGTACGTGCCATCAGCATACTTGTTCTGCTTGGGTGGTTTCATAAGTGTCTCACCATCAGGACATTTTGCTTGAGAGGCCATTGGGGTGCTTGTTTCTGATGGGGACTCGGCTGGAGTGCCCGTTTCAGAAGTGGCGTGGGCTTTGTCACCGTTGCTGCTGCTTGCTGCCTTTGGCCCATCTTCGTTTGAAACTACAGTTTCATGAAGCTGCGGTGTATCTTTCTTGGTCGTTGGTGCCTCTGGGGAGAACGGGGTCTCAGGCTGCATTGCAGGGCTTTGCGAAAGTAAACCAAGCTGATTGTCTGGATAGTATCCTGACACAGGAGTTGACTGAATAGATTCAGGCGGGGTAGGTGCAGGGTCCAGCAAGGTTTCTTCTTCATAGTCATCGAGAACGGGGTCACCAAGTGTCAGGGTTGGTGCTCGCAAGTATGGTATGGTGGTTGGTGTCTCTGCTTTGTCATGTGTTGCATTGCTTGCTACTTCTAGACTTGCAGTGGTGTTCCTGCGGATGATTTGGGAAACTGGTGTGCATGGCGGGCTGCCTGCAATTGCTGCTGTTGAGTTTGGGGATGCTAAGTCAACCTGCTTTGGGGTCAGTTCTACATCACCAGCGCTCGCAAACCCAGGCATGAACGCTCCAGCAGCACGGGGCACCACAAACCCAGCACCTCAAGGGAGAACATGACTGAATATTATATGTTGAAATCAGTTGCATTATCTTGTCATTTGCCACTCCCTAAACGGTAAAAACACGCAAACAGAAAGAAAATTGTTAGCATGATCATGCACACTGGTATTCTACCATGTCCTACCTGCTGGTTGGGGACGCTCATCCACACCCGTCAGATGCCCAAGTTGACCTTGGAGAACTTGGAGTCGCGCTGTCATCTCCTCGGCAAATGGGGCAATGTTGCCAATGACTTTACAGATCGAATCAGTTCATTTAACAACCCCAACATGAAACCAACTTGCATGGAGATCAGTTCTTTAAAACCAATTTGGAATCCAAAATGCAACCTTGTTGCAGCAATCATGCCATCCAAATTACCCGGTGGTGGATTGGCCGCCGACTGCATGGCTAAGGTGCCAAGACCTGATTCGAAAGATGTACAAGTCCTGACTTTTGGTTCGCCTGACATGTGCAGGCAACACCTGAGCAGCAACTATTTGAGCAAAATCTGAGGATGGTTAGTCAGAATTATTCAAAATTTTCATTTGCATGGTTGAAGTGAATATCCTCCATGGGCTCTAGATTGCTCCATTACTGCATGAGCAAAACTATAGAGTTGCATTTGTTCTGAATCCATCAAATTTCGGTCCCGTGGGAAAGTCGGTGACACACGGGCAGCTAGGCATTGTTGTCATGCCTGTTCTAGACTTAATTTTTGAGGAGGCCACACTGAAAAGCTCACGTTTTTCCAAATTCTTGAAAAACCCATTTGACCTACTTTTTGGGATTTGTAGGCGTTTGAAGGTTTTTGTAGGCGTTTTGAAGGATTTTGTAGTCGTTTTGAAGGATTTTGTAGATGCGATCTTTTGATGAAAATTGATGAAAAATGTTTGAAAACAATCAAAATCCATCAAGTATCATCACTCGGGAGCCAGTGTGCCTCTCAATAGCAGCTGTCAGCTATTTGCAAAACACATTTGAATTGCATACATTTGAATTGAATCACACCAAGGGCCCAAGGTCCTTCTCTGTGAGCACCTGGGTAGACAGGTGGAAAACTTGCTTTGAAAGCCCTAATTACAACACCGCAATAAAACCCAAAAGCTTGCATCACAATTATAATTGAAGTCTAGCCACATACTGTTCCATATCAGAGCGCATAGCTTCCATGGCAGGCTGCCATTCGGTGGGAATGACAAGGTTCTTGTTGGAATAGAGGTATATGAACATACTTGGGATCTTTGCATCCGTCAGAGGGTCGCCTAAAGGTAGGTCCTGGAAGATTTCCAAATCAGTCTTCCTGGGGTTAATGGTCTCTTTCTGCCTGAAGTCTAGCATTGGCCTCCCCTTCACTGACTGCCAGGCTGTCAGAAGACATTCTCCGAGACCTCGAGGATATTGCCTCAGGTGCGCCATCCCGGGTTTAAGGGTGTATAGATATCTCAAAATGGGAAATGCTGAAATATGCTCAAAAGTACATTGAAACTTTCAGCTTACTCAATGGGTCCCCTTCCAGAAAAAAAATAGTCAGTGGGAAAAGCTAAAGTAGGCATTGGCTGAGTAAGTCGAGCACCACCCATTTTGAAAAATACCAACAAAATGATCAAATCATTGTCATTGGGACCTGGACTGTGTAGATCGCAAGGCATCAGTGCCCTGGAACTTGACTTTGCCATCTTTCTTGCACTTGTACTTACCTTGACATTCAATTTGTTATGCAAAATGAACCATGCAAGGCATTCAAGGTTGATCTCAATAGTATGCACAACCATAGAGTTTGCAAATGCTTCCAAATATTTGCATACTTTAAAAGGTGTCATCAAAATGAAATCTTGTCAACTCAGGCTGCTGCGGGTTGTGGCCACTTCGCTACTTCTCTGGACTGCACGGGGAAGAACTCCACGGTCCTCATGATGCGGGACGTTGGGTGTTTTTAGGCAATTGCAAAGCCAACAGGAAAATCACAAACAGAGGGATGTTTCGGTTAAAAATTCTTATATTTCCTTGCAATGCCAGGTATGAGCACACTTTAGATTTCCCACATGATTTAAATTTAATCTTGGTGGTTGACCAGGATAATGACCCGAAGATCTTACTGAGGCCAAGTTCAATGCCTGCAAGATCTCTTCAGAATTGCTCCAGCAAACCGTTGGCTTTGGAGTTTTACCTCCATGATGCATCATCCAAAAGAAGCCTTTAAATACCTGGGCCATCCAAACCGAGATTGATTCAGCCAAAAGAGCTTGATTCGTGTTTGTCTAAACTGACTGTGGGTTCCATGTTCTCAAAAGTTATCATTGAGATCAGGATACAAAAGAAATCAGATTTGCAAATTCCTCCATCCTCCGATGACGGGGAAGAACTTTTTCACTTCCCCGAGGCTGCTCCATGACGTAGAAGCAACAAAGAGCTAGGCACAGACGAAGTAGAAGGCAGCACCTGGCAGTACATATTGCTTTTTGAAGGGTAAATAACCTCGAATCATGCACTAACGCATGAAATATTACGATTGCATGCAGCAGGTGCAAAGATATAGATGTATATATCATTTAGTTTGCAACCCAATCACCTGGATATCATCAAGTCTGCTCCCTGGACCCAAGCAAGACCCTCTCTACCACGAGGATTGACAACTGACCGCCATGAGGAGCCCCGTGAAATGACAGTCCAGCTGCTGCAGTCTGGGCCAAAAACCAAGAGGCCGAAGGGAATCAGAGAAGCCACCATGACGATGGCAGTCCTGGGCAATGTAAACATCGTGTTTTCAGATTATGTTTTGATTCATCCTTGCTATCCCAGTCGTATTGGCCCACATTGAGCCCGTTCTCCCTGACATGACGTGCACAGATATTGAGTATATACAACACATGCAGAGAAATGTGCATGCAAAAATCACGATGAAATTCTTCAGTATCGGCCTCCAAACTTCCCCAACCTTCCCAGCTCCACTGAACAATTCCACCAGGTGATACTGGGGGTGGACGTCCGCGCTCCAAATGCAAAGCAAGACCACTGCAATGAAGGCCTCCCGAGAACAAGGATAAACTATATTAGCTGGTCTTTTTTATCATATCACATGCAAGTGCTAGCAATTTTCGTTTGGTTTGGTATACCATTTTCCCAGCCTTCGGGCATTTGGTCTGGGCTAAGTTGGCCACCAGAGATTGAATGCCACCATGACGAGGCATGACTAATAGAATGGTACTGAACTTGGTCCGGGTATGGTTGTGAATGAGCCCTCCGTTGCTGCAGGGCCACCATACTTTCCATGGATGTATAGAATTTATCCAGAAAAACTATGTCTAAATTCCGTGTCCCCAAACGTAAAAGTATTTGCAAGCTATGTGCAGGCATAACTTCAAGTTTGGGCTGCATCCACATGTGTAGATGGTAATGAGAGCAGGGATGACCAGTAGATGCTGATCTCGACATCCATCTCTCCATGGAACCTGCCCATGCAGAGGATTCGTAAGCTCAAATTGAGGTGACCCCTGGGGGCTGCACTTGGGTTGGCACCCCAAAAAAGGCCCCCACAAGTCATAAAAATGTTGGTAAAATGTGGGGAAAACGGTGTATTCTTGAGACTTGTGGGGGCCTTTTTCGGTGAACCAACCTAAGTGGAGAATCGCCAGCTCGAGGGAAAGTCAAACAGCTCAAACAAGTAAAACAAGTGAAATATCGGCCACATGTTAAAGCCACTCATGCAGTCATGCAGTGTTTTTTTCCTCGATCCGTTGTTCCAGCTGAAGACTTGATTTGCCCCAATCACAGTTGCAATCGTGATTGCACAATTGACTCTATGACTCTCAGGCTTACCCCAAAGAAGAAAGCTTTGTAAGATGGCAATTTTGAATTGTCAATCGAAAACATGGCAGCTCTGATCTGCCAAGAAACGCACATGCGTTCATAAACGCACTGGCTGACCCCAAACAGAAATCACTGGGCTCCGCAGGTTGAAAAACAAGAATATGACATGTTGTCATTGATCATATACTCAATGTATCTCGATAATAAGTATATAGACTTTGAATTATCACTTGCCACCAGCTAGCGGGAAAAACACTCGGCTTTGAATGTTTCCAGCACACCCGCACTGCCAGGCTGCCACAGATGCAAGACAGGGCCATCTCAGTCACACGCAGCATAAGCCTCAGGCAACTAACTCCGTACCCACCAGGTGTAGTAAGCTGCATATGTTTTTCATAGTATTTACTATAAACACCCAAGGGGGGTTGAAAGTCCTTAAGGTTCATTTTTTGAAGGTGCATGTCATTTTTTTGAAATGTTTTAGGGTCCACAAATGGCAAAAAGGGTAAACAAAGGGTACCACCAAAAAAACAACAGCATTCAACAATTAGTTGAAACAAATGAAAATGTGCTTACAATTTGTTAAGACCGGGTTTAGAAACCTCTCGGGCTGCTTTCTTTGCGTCATCCTCTGAATAGCCTGCCTTGGTTTTCTCAGTGAGCACCTTCTTGTAGGCGCAGCTCTTGCGTGAGTACCTCGCCTTGGTCTCTGCTGAACGTTCCTTCCTAGCTGTGTTGGTTTTGCTTGTCATGGGCTCATCCTTCTTCGATTCCTTTCCTTCCTTGTTCTCATCAATTGGTGCTTCATTGCCTTTGTTCTTCTTTGCCTTCTTTGTTTGGTTAGATCCTTCAGTTTTCGAGTTGGGCTCATCATCTCCTTCGGCCTTTCTCTTTGAACGGGTTCGGCTAGATCCTTCAGTTTTCGGGTTGGGCTCATCATCTCCTTCGGCCTTTCTCTTTGAACGGGTTCGGCTTGCAGCTTTGTTTGGCTCCTTATCCTGCTTGCTGCGGCGTGGCTTCTTGCTTGCATTGCTGGGCTCGGTAGCCTTTGTGTCGGTGGTCCCCAAGGTATGCACATCTGCAGCTGCAGATGCTACAGCATAGGCATCAAAGGCATCTCCTTTGTTGATGTTGATGTTGCCTTCAACCTCAAGTGGCTCATAGGTTTCCGGTGTCTTTGCTCTTTTCTTTGCACCTCTCTTTGCCTTTGCTTTCGGTGCTGCTGCCTGGGCATCGCTGGTGTCCTTCTCAGACTTCTTTTTTCTGCCACGGGGCTTTGGTGGTTGCTGCTGGTCAGCCGTCACAGGTGTATGCTTTCCCCAGTCAGTTGGCTTGGGTGGCAAACTAGCAATGACTGTTGCTTTGCATGACTCCTCTGTTCCATTGCATGTCTCCTCAGTTCCTTCTGCCTTCTTTTTGTTTGCCTTCACTGCCTGGAGGTACTTATACATACGAACACTTGGTGGGTCACTGGCGTCTCCTGAGCTTTTTGTGGCTTCTCCTTTGTTGCACTGATTGTCAAGTGGTGGCTCCAGTTCATCATGTGATTCCAAAAGCATTGCTGTGGTTTGTCCCTCAACGGGTGGTGCCTCTCGAACCTCTGGATTCATTTGCGCTACTGGGAATGGTGTCTCGGGTTCTTCATCTACCTCACCTACTGCTACTTGAATTTCTTTTGGCTCTGGGACCGGTGGCTCTGGAATGTTATCTGATGCATTGTTGGCAGGGCCTCCCTGGAAAGAAGAAGCAGTACACATAGGTGCAATCTTGCGAATCGAAGCCCCAATTGATGCACCCGAGTCCTCACCAGTCGCAGCAGCTGGAACAGCATTTGGCGAACCTGCGCAAGCAAAGGTTGAGATAGAAAGAGTATAGCTAGCAGTTTGTAAGCTTTCCAACTTTGACCCCAGTTTGTAAGCTTTCAAACCTGCCTGGGGTATGAAAGTGGTCGGTCTCCATTGGCAAAGTACCCATGTTGTCCACACCTGGGAGATTTGGATTTGGGTTTTCCGGTCCGAACAACGAGTCGGCAAAAGGCAAAAAATGATACGTAGTAATTGAGACATATGTTTTCTTAAGACATGACACTGACAGCAGGTGGATGGCATACAGTGTAGGGCTCCACATTGACTTTGATATTCTTTTCATCTTCACGAGCTTTCATGTCAATGAGATGCTGCAAATCACGTTGAAGCTGGTTCATTTCTTTCACAAGAGCTAATTGTTTCTGCAAACGCTCCATCTCCTTCAAGGCTTCCTGCGAAGCAGCGCTCTTTGATTCAACCTGGCCAAGGCCGAAAATTGGACCAGGGAATGGGGCTTGGATTGAGAAACACATGAATCTGTTGTCTTTTTAAAAGATTGCAGGCCTCGCGGGATACTTTCGGGGGAGTGACCAAGGCTGGTGTCAAACCTGCAACAGAGATATGGGTGAACTAGAAATTTCATAGAGCCTGCATCAGTCCATAGTATTTTAGAAATTCGGTGAAATGAATTGATTGGCTGGCCTTTGGGACTCGGCGTGTTGATGGTGGCAACCGAAGTAGGTGAAGGTACATCCGAAGTCACATCAGAAAGGGGAAGTTTTTCTGAACCCCCTGATGCTTGCAAAACTGCACGCTCAACTGAAACTGTCAAAGGAAATCTATCAGGAGTAGGAATGGCCACAAGCTTGCCATTGTTCACCTGATGATTTTCCCCAAACTTGTCCACAACTGTGCATGCAGGCCCCGCATGGGCAATGAGATCCCGAAGGTGCTGTCCCCAATTAAGCTTGAACTCCACCATGGAAGCCTGGCAAGAGAGTGGGAGGATTCATGGAAGCAAGGGGTAAGATAATTTTTCAATTTTGAGGCTAGGACTGGCTTGGTTCCATTGGCGCGATGACTGTCATCAAAACCTTTGGAATCTTTTGAACCTGGGATGGATGACAAGTATTTTAAAAATGGGATGCACATCAAATGTACCCACAAAAAAATCTTAAACGTGAATGGCAAAATGTCCTATTAGGGATCAGATACCAGTAGGGGGTTCTTCGCAAAGAGTGGGACAAACTGATTCATCATCATCAAACTCTTCTGACTCCTCATCCTCTTCCATCATATCACATTCTTCATCAGAATCATCACCTGGCGGGTCAGAGCCTGCGGTTGGCCCTGGCTTGGGTGGTGACTCCAACTCCACATCGAAACCTTGCGACTGCAGAATTCTGCGCAATGCCTTTTCCCGAGGGACGTGGGGCCGTCGGGTCACCAGGTTGTACACCGAAGTCATTCGCCGTAAGGCCCAAGCTTGTATGGTGACCACATTACCTTACAACAGGGCCCACCGTTGTTAAAAGAAAAACACTTATATATGGGACACTAGCATATATTTGGACAAAAGGATATCTATCGAGGTCATGTCACGAGGAACAGGGATATTCATCAGGCAGTAGAAGCTTACAATGTGAACCTCCAAAGTTTGAACGCACACCCTTGTCCCAAGATGATTGAGTGTCTGAATGATCAACTTCTCGTTCTGGGTCAGCGAATCTCGGTTGATGCGATCCTCCTGGACAAACTGCACCTTATGTACAATCACACATGAAAAATAAATAAATTGGTGTCAACTGGAGTCTCATTTTGATTTGGAACCGCGGTATCATTTGTTTGATCAATAGGCCTAGGAGCAAGCTTATGCTGGTGCGCAAGACGTCTAAGCTCTGGAATCGACTCCCAAGCGCGCGCCAAGTCAGTGGCAGAACTTGCTTCACTCATGGCTGCACGAGTTTCTGATGTTTCTGTAAAAAAAAATATTACATATATGTGAGTGTGTAGGTATATATACTATATATCCCTAAATACCTTTCCTAGACCATCCTCTGTACTACTTTTTTAACATGCCATGGAAAGCCATGGGAAGTTTTTTGAATGTTTTGGGATTGTGATGCTGCTAACTTCTGCAGACTCATAGTTACTTCTGGAGCCCAGCTGCACCATGGTCCCACAATGGTTTCCAAAACAAATTCAATTTTCCAACAATCCCAACTCGCAAGTAAGTGATGGAACAAAAATCACCGGCCTTCTCCTTCCAGCGGGTGGCTCGGCGCGTCCCACCGAACCAAGCCATCATACAGCTCTAAATTACCCTCTGGTTATTTAACATATAGCCATGGAAAAAATCCTTATAAATTGAGGTTTTAATGGGAAAATAATCTATAAATGGGCCATTTTCCATGGCTATGTTAAATAACCAGAGGGTAAGTAATACAAAAAGTGGTTGAAAAATCTTCGAAAGGCTGGCTGTTGCAATCATTGTGTTGATGTGTTTTGCTCTATATATGCTACATGCATAGTTTAAATTGATTTGTATTGGATATATCCCATATAATTCTAAATTGAATATCCCATAATTATCCCATCATCTTCTTATTCTTTTGTGCCTGTCTTTCACGAGCTGCCCACCGCAACCTGGAACTGAGGACAACAACTCCCTGGGCTACGAGCGGATGGATCGATGGATGGATGGATGGATGAATGATGATGATGATGATGACCAATTCTCAAAACCAGGGGCTTTGCATCTATACCTGGGAAATTTGTGTTCAAACAAGATGTTTGAGGGTGTACTATTGCAAGTGCCTTAAAAGCCTTAAAATATGATAAATTGCTCGTATTGGTTAAGAACTACTTTTTCTGGGCGATATCTCCAAAAGTAGTCGTTGACCTAAAAGATCAAAAAATTATAGTACGATGGAAGGTCTAGGTACGTATATATGCCTACGCGAAACCTACGCACCAAGCAGAATAGCCTACGCATGAATGATGTGAGTTCCTCCGCAATCTAAATTCCATCATCTGGAAAAAAAACGTGGCTCAAATGGATGAGAACTGGGGGTACCCCTATAGGAAACCTCCAAAAATGTGATCTAACATGTAAAATGGGCTGGTTTTTTTAAGCCACAGTTAGGAAAGGAATCTCAGATCTATCCCAACTGCTGACAAGATTCCAATCTCAGGTGACTGCTTGACTGTGATAAGTCCTCCCCTGGTGTTTCCAACTTGTGAATGGGTCATAGGCTTAGTCACCCACCATTGGTAAAAATTGAGATTGTCCTCCAGGACATGCTTGTTTTGCAATCAACTACCACCAGGCACTCCAATTTGAGGGAGGCGTTATCAGAGAATGTTAGCACACAGCTTGGCCTAGTTGGAAGCAGCAATAATCCCGTCCCATCCATAGAAACACACGCTGGTATATGGGATGAAGAGCTCATGTCTGAATCAGGGTTCTGGCATGTTCTGGCTATAGGTATAATATTGATTGGGGAAGGCATAAACTCGTTCTACGTTTCTCGCTATCCACCCTGTTACCGCTTCGCGGGCACCTGGGTGCTTTGCCAGCTTGACTGACTGCAAAGACACCAGCAGTTGGCGCCAGAGCGGCAGCAGTTCAATGGAACTCTCCACGTCAGAATCCACCCAGAAGCTGCAGTACCACTTGTATAACGCAACCACTTTCAGGCGGTCCTCAAGGTACATCTGAAGCCTCTCCCGTAACGTTACAACATAAAACATGGTGCCCAAAACAGCTTAACCATGCTTAACCCAACATCGACCAAACTTGAAATCGTATGGATACAACCAGGGGATGTTTCCAGGGCCTCTGCAAAGCTGCGACTGGCACAGAGTAGTGCCAATGCATCACAACAGCTCAGGGGGCTGGGAGGTACCACCAACTCCCCCAAGACACCCGTGCCGGAGATCGCCATGGGGGCCGCGCATGACCCACGAGGGGAATCCCATCCACCAAAAAAAACATGCGAGTTGGAAGGGAACAGATCAACAGCGAAACCACCTTTTCTTTGGTCACTTAAGATTACTTATGACATTGAACGTTCCGTGAGATGGATGCATGAATCCAAGTAGATAAATATGATGTATATAGTATATATAATATAATATAATCTAATCTAATATAATATAATATAATATATAATATATAATATAATATATATATATATATATATATATATTATGTATGTGTAATGTACATATATGTACATGCAGTCGCAGCATTGTAAGCTTGAATCTCAAGCATGCAGAGACTGTCCATTCCGCTGTCCATTCCGCTGCAGTTCATCGAGCCGTGGCAGCCATGACGGACCTTCCGCGGCTCCAACCATTGCAAGTGTGTGCTGGTTTGATCTCTATTGTTCAAATGATCTATCACTAAACCCCATATTGACCATATATTATTTTATTTTGTATTATATTATAATATATTATATTATATTATATAGTATATATTGTATATAATATACATCCCTACACCAGAATGTATTGAAAATATTATGTATGTACCTCACTTGCAAGCGTAGCCAGGAAACACAATGAAGACTTGTCCCTTGAGATCCAGGGCTGTCAACAAGTCCTGGACCCAGGCGGAAATGAAGTGACATGTGGACATCCTTTAATGATCATATATATATATATATATGTATATATATAGTTATCCATACATTGTTTTTTTTTAAATTATAATTTGAAGTATCCACAAAGTATCAGGTATACTAATAGCTAGAGATATATATATATATATACATAATATGTTGCATTATGGAAATATTAGCTATATTACATTATATTACAGTATATTATATTATCCCTTCCCCATCTACTATTTTGATTATATTATCAGATATTATCCCTTCAAAAGAAAACACCCTTCTGTCAGCCGCAAATCCTGGCAGAAACGTGGGTGTAGATTAAAAAAACACCCAATAAATGGCTTTGCCTGATGCTTTCCGAATTTGGTTGTGCATCAAATTTGGCCAAGAGATTTCGTGGTCAGTGGTTGGGAGTTTGGTTTGACATCCGAGGGTTGGAGGTCGACCTAGAGTCATGTTTTGCTACTTCCCACAAGGAATTCATGTCTGTGCGAGGCTGACTTCAAGGCCAGCTACAATCCTTTTGAGATGTCCATTCTTACGGGCCAGTTGACGGTGATTTTTCATCGGTGCGATATATCTACAAAAGATCCTCTTAATTATATATTATATTATATATATATATATTATATTATATTATATATATATATATATATTCATGCGAAAGAAATCAGAAAAAAAATCGCACAGTGATCTTAAGATATATAAGATATCTTAAGTAAGTTCAAAAAAAAACACTGAGGAACCACGGTTTCTGGGCTTTTTCCGGGCCATTTTTCACCCCTTTGTCCGGCTGGGCATAGTTGGCTTTGTGCATCTCCCAGCCGCTGCTGGTGAAATGTCGCTTGCCATAGAGAAAGAACTGGGACAGGGCCCACGGCTGAAGCTGGAACTACCCATGGCAATGGCAATAAGACCCTGGAGTTCTTCGAGAAATGTCATTTAATATATATAATTTAATGATTGTAATATTTATAATGTCCATTTTAAATAGTTGCTATTCCATAGCTTCAATTTTGAACATTTGATCGAAAAAAGGGAAAACATCATTAATCATTAATTACTATAATCATGAAAATAATTGACATAGGAATATTAGCCTGATAATAGTTACCCACTATCATTAACTATTACCCTCTGGTAAATTAACTTGTTGACCCTGAAAATAAACAATGTTTAATGGAAACTAATCTTCCAACCCCGAAAACTGCCAGGGTCAAACTGTTAATTTACGGAGGGTACCCATTAAAACAACCATTAGCTCAGGGCGACACATCACATTTTCGCCGCGAATTCACACCACGACGGCTGAAAAGGTACCCGCCTGTGTGGTTGCAGCAAACTGCCCGAAACCCATGGCTTGAGACTCGACGTAAAACACCCAGGCAGCGATGCGAAGCGGCTGGCGCCAGACGGTTTGAACCGATAACTGTGGTAATGATACTAATGATATACTACCAAAATGATTGAAATTCAAGTCCAAATTGCATGCCTAGGGCCTTCCCTGCAAAAATGAGTTTTATCAGGGCAATCTATTTGGACCTGTCTGTCTCCAGTTCTGCGAAATGCTCTAGACAAACCTGGAAAATAACATGTTGGAAATGCTCTCAAAATAAGACACACCTAGAAAGAAAACAGTTAGTTCATAGAATTTGTTTTCATGAGTCAAATTCTTGTCTAGATTTGTCTAGTGTGTGTCTGTGGGTTTGTTTCCTTTTTGTTCACCAACAAAAGCAGGGCCCTTTGACGTCACCGTAGATGCCAAACTCGCCTCGAAGTCGCCAGCAACTCGATCTGGAGTTCCCTGGCCATTCATTTCAGCCACTCTGCGTGTTTGGTGCCGAGGTGGGACACGTTTTGCCCAACGTTTTGTCCTTTTTGGTTTAAAAATAGGGGCCGGGAGTCCGGGAGCTGGCAAAACCATCTATCATCATTTACCATCTGGTTATTTAACATAGCCATGGAAAATGGCCCATTTATAGATGGTTTATCTGGGTTTACCTATTAAAAATGGTGATTTTCCATGGATGTTAACCAGATGGTGTTGTCAAAGGGCTTTCTACACACCCGATAAATACATCCAATGGGAAACGTGAAACGCCACCGAAGTTCGGCAGCAGGGCCCCCGAATGGTCCCCACCTGATTCTTGCGAATACGCTGAATGTATTGAATTGGTTCCATGGCGAAGATGTTATTCGGATGGTACCTGGTTGTGTTTTGTCACTGAGTTGGTAAAAAAAGGTCAAATGTACATATTTGTTTTTCAAACATGACTCGTCATTGGTAGTTAGTTCTCCCCACGAAGGTTCAAAGTTTGTTTGGTTTATATATCAGTTTGTTTGTTTGTTTTCAGTTTTAAGATTCATAACTATGCATTCTGGCAGGGTAAAACTATATCACGATACAAAGTTTGTGCACATGGATGTAAGCTTTCCTTGTCATAGCTGTGTCGCATTGTACAGCTGTGAGCCAAGGTGAGAAGGATGACAAGGCGCTTTTCACTATAGTCACTACACACTGAAAATGTTGGAACAATAGCTGGATCTGACCCAAACACAAATATGAAACCCGCTGGTTTGATTTGTATGATTTCATGAATTAGTACCAGGTGCAACCAAACTGGTATCAACTGTCAGCAGCGGCAACGGCAACAACAACAACAACCACAACAACAACAACAGCAGCAACAACAACAACAAGAACAATAACAACAGCAACAGCAAAAACAATAACAAGAACAATAACAAGAACAAGAACAAGAACAACAACAAGAACAACAAGAACAAGAACAAGAACAAGAACAACAACAACAACAACAACATTATCAAAAACAACAACAGCAACAACAGCAACAGGAAAAACAAGAACAATAACAACAACAAGAACAAGAACAACAACATCATCAACAACAACAGCAACAACAGCAACAGCAACCACAACAAAGAAATGAAGCAGGAAAGAATCAACGGCACACACACAGACACAAGGCTGCATTTGGCAACGTCGAAGACTAAATGGGCTTGCATACAACACCAAGTTCGATTTTTTTAGCATGCTTTTCACACAGGGGCAAGAAACCAAAACAGCATCAAAGAATTCCGACTCAAAATTCAAACACGCTGTCTGCTTCTAAAAAATCCAGAGCCCGCTCATGGTTTTGGAATTAACTGAGGATCGAAAATCCGCCGTTGAGATTGCAAGAAGATCTCATTTCCAGAATGAAAAATTATATAACCTACGAACGCCTGTGTCTCATGATATGCGAGTAGATTCAGTAGATTGCGCCCCAAGTTTCCGCCATTGGAAACACCATTATCGAAAAGATGCTGACTGGTGAAACTGTAAAGACTCAGCCAGATTGGTCCATGGTTCACTTATTCATGTTGGAAAGTTTGTCAGGACAGCCATTTTATGCGATGAGGCAGAGCGCTAGACGCTTGAAAGAAAGAAAAATGGCATCCTCAGAGATCAACCGGATCAACTTCATGTTGGCAGACACAAACAGGCAAGACATTGTTTACACAAGTGAGGGGGGTTCCTAAAATAGGGCTATCCCCATTCATCATCCACTTCAATAAGATTTTCCATCATGAACCATCAATTTTGGGACCATTTTAGGAAACCGAAAAAGCAAGGACCACGTGAAAAAAAATTGAAGACAGTGTCCATTGACGCAGCGAAAAAATGACTCAGCTCGGGGGCGTTTGGAAGGTATGGAAAATATATCCTTGAAATGGCGCCATTACAACCTACCGATGCTGATGCAACGATCCGTATGATCGGTTTTAAGTCAGTATCAAGTTTCAGACAGCTTTGCGTATTGAAATCGTCCTTCCTCCAAGCGATACTTCATGGCTGACCGTTCTCCAAATGGGTTCAGGGATGTTCAGGGTACGGTGAGAGGTGTAAAGTCCTAGGACTTTACTCCAATTGCTCGCAGTTCTGGACGTTTTCGCAGGTGCGTGACTTGCAATGCCGAAGCAGCCGGACATTTTTTCAAAAGGTGGGAAAAAGGTGGGAAAAAGGTGGCAAAAGTAGGAGTGACAACCCACAATGGCCTGAAATGGCCTGAAATTAATTCAAGTTGGTTAATTAATATGGGGATGGGTCAAAACCCTATCCCCCTGGTGAACATCAAAATAGCTGGTAAATGGATGTTCATCCCCCTAAAAATGGTATGTATAGGTATTGATCCATAGCCATATATGTATATATATATAATATATATTATGTCATCAAGATCAATGAGGCGAACCATGGCGAAGCCCTGTCATTTTTGCACTGATAATTCTCAGGGTGCCGTGGTCAAAACTTGGGTAATGTGTGGCCAGATTGGATGCATAGTTTTGATCCTGCCGTCCACGTCTCCCACCATCCGTTTAAGAAATAATTAATTATCCAAAATAAGGTTTTGAATAATATATTTAAAATTATTTAAGTTTGCGTTGATATAGTTATTCTATTTAGTTTTGAGTAAAACTTCAAAAACAAAATTTTGATATGTTAAATTTTAATACAACATTATGCATCCGTCCAAATTCAACTATTTTTTACCATTCAATCTTTTAATTTTTGATTATAAAATAAAACCATAAAGTTTAATTAAATTTTAAATCATACAATTCTAGACCCAAAACTGTGAACATTTAACATATTTGTTAAATAGAAGTTTTCCTCAATATCAAAATAAGTGTTGTTTATTCTCATCATTAAAACAAATGTGTTTTTTTCAGTTTTCAACTGTGTTGCTATTGTAATATAATATGCTAAAGAAAATATGTATTCTCAATATATCATTTCAAAATATTGGCCGTTGAAAAAATATACAGGAACGAAAGCATTCAAATACATGATTGTGAAAAAAAACATATTGATTACGTCTATCTATTTAGCGTGAATATGAATAATTCCCATCCTGCAATTGTTGCATTGCCCACTTTGTCTCAAATCTATATTGATTTCTCTTTTTTTAGATTTGTAGTTGGGCAATCTCCTTCTCCAAATCTTCCACCTTGTCACATGTCAATGCGGCTCTTAAACTCTGGCAGTCAACATGTCAATGAAACATGTCCCATTCAGAGGTGATGTTCCCATCTGGAAGCTTCCATTGAATTCGGGGGATTTTCATGGATTTTCCAGCTAGCCACGTTTGATTAGCTGAGAGATGCTGCGGGTAAACCCAAACAGACACCCCCAGCAGCCTCCTTTTGCAGCTCGTCTTTTCGAGAGATCTTCTGCTTTTGTTCCTCTGCCGATCTCCAGCTTTGTCGGAGAATATGGTACCCCAGAATACAGGAGCTGATGATCAGTTTCCTAATTAGATAAAGGATAGTATATTGAAAACCATTTTGGGGGTATACCAAAATTTCAGACACATCCAAATGCCCTGGAAAATGTTCTGGGATTAGGAATGTGTCTATTTTGTTCCATGGAAATTTGTGCTTTCCGTGCCTCTGAGAGATCGCTTGCAGCCCGCTCCTGGCAGATTTTTTAGAGAAACAACTTGAAAAGTCTCGCCTAATATGAACAGAATGATCCACAAACATGATTAGTCGGACAAAAACATAATCATACGCCTTGGAAGCTGACATGGCATTTGGTAGCCTTCATGAGCCATGACACCTGTAGCCACAAATCCATGGGTGGACCCCACCTCCAATGCGTCAATCTCAGCAAGCTTCTTACCTGGGACAAGAAAAACAAGTTTTGATAATGTGCTATGTCCATTGTTTGCGCTACCGGCGCTGTTAACGGACCCGCAGTTTTTGTTGTTTTTTTTTGCTACCGCATCCCATGTCAGTTAGAAGTTGCGCGCGTCAGTTAGAAGTTGTGCACGTCAGTTAGAAGTTGTGCGCGTCAGTTAGAAGTTGTGGACGTCAGTCAGAAGATGTGCACGTCAGTTAGAAGTTGCGCTCGTCAGTTAATAGTTAGAAGTTGTGCACGAAGGATAGTCTGACTTTCTTGGGGGACCGGGTGGGGTGGGGGGTGGGAGGTTGGGGGCACAGGAGCTAGAGCTCCGTAACGCCAGATGCTACACTGTAACACGTATCTTGATGCTACGCTGTAAAATGTCTCCTGTCACTTGCCACATGCACATGGGTGCTGTTGATGCTACGCTATACTACCTGTACATGTCTCTTGTCACTTGCCACACGCGTTTGATGCTACGCTGTAACATGTCTCTTCTCACTTGCCACACCCTTCTTCTCCCTGAGTAGCAAAGACAAGGTGACCAAAACGAATCCAAAAATATGTGTGGTCCTTCGCCTATCGTTGGAACCACAAAGCAGACTTGAAAGGAAGTCTAGCCAAACTGGCAGCCAGAGTTGACAAACGCAAACGCTGAGACCTATGAAGAGAGAAAGAAGAGCACAAAACGCTGTGTGAAAACCCGGCTTTCCAAATCCAGGTTTGCAGAATATTTCGACCAATAGAATTCAATGGTCAATGAATAATTTCCTAGCATAACGTGGGACGAAAACAACATTTCTATTATAAGGCAAAACAACAAAATCGTCACGGCGCCACAGTTTTAAGCACATCAATAAAAGATGACGTATATAAAAACCATTAAAAAAACACGGGTCCGCTATCAGCGCCGGAACCTTGTTTGCTTCTTTGCGTTTTGATCACAGCTCCCCCAGAAAAGGTGTGTCACGGTTTATCTGAAAGTGGAATACCCCAAAAGTTCATTTTCTCATCACCCATAGGATCCATGTATGCTATATATGGTAACATGGATCCCATCAATATACCCCCTTTATGTTAGCATATATACCAGCACCATGGATCCTGTGGGTCATCACAAGTTTCACCAATTTTCACCATCACATTCCCGACTTTTCACACGAACCTGACATAACCTGGCCATTTTCAATGCCAAGTCTCGGAGGTTTCTCAGGCGATTCTCCGGTTTGGCCTTGGTGAAAATTCGGAGGTCCATAGTGATACAGTATCACTCAGTGATACTCATATTATTCTATGGTAATTTATGGTTAGTGTAAATTGGAACTCAACTATATCAGAATATATCTAATCCACATATTTAGAATGTATTTATCTGGCACACCAAATTTACCAAATCAACTCGGAGCTTATTGATCCAGGGTGTTCAGAAATTTGAGATGTGCATTTCCTGCCTGAGGCGCCTGAGGTCGCAGCAGGCTCAGCTTTTGCCTCTGCCTTGGGCGCTGCCTTTGCTTTGACCTCCGCCTTGGGCGCCTGCGGTTTCGGCTCCTTCGGCTCCTTCGGCTTTGCCTTGGGCTTGCCAGCCCCCTTTGGGGTCAAATGGTCAAAGTCTGGGAACCTAAATGAACCTAACCTGGCACCATCTCCCATGACTTAAGTACCTCATTGAGTCAGCATGAAAAACACAGAAAACCCATGAGTTGGGTTTACCACACCCTGAGAATACTTGTCTTGAAATAGATCATACTTGGGATTCACAGGGACATTATTGCTGATCTTTACGCCTTCATTCCTCTCATGGTCGCTCTGCGGTATTGTGCTTCTTGCAAACAAGATGCTTTTGGCTTTGCCTTCGGTTCGCTGTCCGGCGCCTTTGTTTTCAAAGGCTGCTCAGCACCCAATCTTCCAGGCTGCAAAAGTCATAAAAGTGGTGGTTCAATGCTGGCCATTGCAAGGTATTGATGGTAAAACCCCCAAAAGACATGATGTTCAGTGAATGCCACTCATGATCCACTTCCCATCTCAGCTCTCAACCATGCCAGGAATGTGACCACTCCTGCATCATTCCATCATTTGATCAAAGCGTAGGGAAAAGTGATAGAACATCAATCGTATTCTTTATACTGAACTATACTATGAGTTTTCCAATGGGTTCTCCATAGGTTTTCCAAGCTTTTCCATAGGTGTTCGATCAATGTAGACCTTTTCCATATATTACTCCCCGGCCTCGCAGATGGGCGTTGTGTCTCTGGGCCAAGTCCAGGAATTCCCCTGCAAGATTGGGACACCACTGTTGCTTTAAGGGAAAATCTTCATCGGAAACCATGGTTTCTACCCCCAAAATGCTTGGGAATTCTTGCAGAATCTCCCTTCGTCCGCTTCTTGGATGTTTGAATCTACTGACTTTGGAACTGTGATGAACCATCACTCTGTCCTCGTCCAAAAACCTATGCTTGCCCCAATCATTTTCAACTTTTTCCTTGAGACTTGGGCATCACCGGATCTGCTGGCTGCTTGTCCCGTCATGTCAGAACTGTCATGAACTGTCCATTGGACCTTGCTTGTGCTCGCTGCTGCACCTCCCATAGAAAAACAAACATGAATCACAAGAGGAAAAAACAGCACATCTCGGTAGCACCACGTCAGCACGATGTTGATAGCCTAAACTCCAGCGATGGAGCAACGCTTCTGCGCCTCAGGACCTTTGTACAAGTTCTCCTCCAAAGGAGTGTAGCCTGCCCGGACTCGCACGGGCTTTCGATAGGTGCCATCCGGCCGCCGGGTTCCAGCGATCACCTCAGGCAATTCTGAGCAAGTAACATGTTAGAATTGTATAGAATCGTTATAAGTATGTATATGTATATATATATATGTATAGGTATATATATATATTATATTATATATATACACATCTTTATGAATCTGCTGAACCTGTTCTGAATACTTTATAGCAGATCACAAATATTGATAAACATGAAGTTTTAAGTATGTCGTTCATATTCATATTTCCCAGCCAAAGTTATACATATATTTTGTGAATATAGATTCTGTAGCCTACAGCATTGGACCACAGTTGGAATATGATGATAAAATATGATTCCACCATATTAGGCAGCCTAAATGATGGCTAAATCATGGTAACATTTCATACAAGTAATTTAAAAAACATACCCATATGCTCCATGTATAGAACATTTACCTAAATTTGGGCCATAAAAATGGGGTAAATGATGGGATTCATATTCCAGCACCATGGAGCATATGGGATACAACAACTGCATCAGTCGATCATCGATGACATCGGCCTGTTCTTATTTTTGTTGACCCCCGCCTTACTGCCATCCTCCTGGATGTGGTAGGTGGTCCCAGTATTGGTCGTTTCCACCTGGGAAACGGTAAAGGGGTTCCGTGACTTTTCGTTTTGAAACATGGGGGTAGCCCTAAACTCTAAACAATCCATGTCATTTTCGGATGTTCAGAGGATTTTCCATGAAATAAACCATCCAGCTATTGGATGTTCAATGATTTTCATATAAGATTGTCCGTGAAATAAACCCTCCAGCTATTGGGGGAGCCAAATGACGGGACATGACTTAGGTTTCACCCCCATCGAGCCTCTGGCAAACTGCTCAAAAAGACTCACATTGATCTTCCTCGCGTCTGACATCTTCCATCCTCATGCCATCAGTTTGCTGGGTGCCCAACATTGGTGGGTCGCGGGATTTGCCCCGCCATGTTTTACAGAGCTGAGCCGGCAGCAGATCGCTGAAAATGACTAGCCAGGAAGCATGTTTATCATGTTTGACAATAAAGATGCACAATGATTCAAAACAATGCAAAACAATGCAAATGGCATAGGACCTATAGGAAAAAAAATGAGCGGCAGCACTCAGCACCCTTGGCGAGATTTCTTCTTTCGGAGCAAGTGCTGAATTTCTTTTCAGGGCAAGTCTACAGCTCAAATTGTGACTGTCCTACCTTTTTGGCATTTAAAGCCAGACGATTCCTGGCATAACATGCATAAATTCGGTGACATACGGGATCCTGACATCTTCATAACAACTTCAAGTCGTTAAGCTATCTGCTGATTTGTAGGGTCACCTGGTACACAAGCTACCCTGTGGAAGCTGTCAGGGCTCTATCTACAAGGCATGTTCAGCTCTGTCGTAGCGTTAGATCATCTTCAAACAAGTCATGTCAGAATTTCCAGTCCTATGGCTCAAATCTGCAGGAATCTTTGTCACAGGTTTCCACAGGTTTCATGTGTGAACTTTTTACGCCGGGATTGCAAAAAGCTGTCTTGCTTCAGGTCTATGTGCTGATTCAAAAGGATCCATAATGCCATAATTTTCAAAGCTCACAAGCCATTTTGGACACTCTCGTTGAATCGAAACACAAACATTCATGAGCAAACTTGGAAAATCGATGTCCTGTAGCCCCCAACTTTCGCCTGCAGCAGCCCGCGCAGCAGCCCGCAACTGTCACTCGTCGGAAACACAGCAGCCAGACAAACAGTCAGCATCCGGCCTTCAGCCGGCTTCAGTTGACGGCCGGATCCCTGACAACAGAACAAGCAAAAGTCAAAACGCCAGTTGGATGTATCATGATATATATATATATACCTCAGTCACTACAGTTGTTGATGGCATATTACATACATATACATATAATATATATATAATATATATATATATATGTGATCATGTGGGTGTGCGTGTGTATTCGCTTTCTTACAAGTCAAGCTGGTCCTACCAAGCACAGTCTGCACTCGTTTCTCGTCGCGGAATTGACTACAGCAGGTGTGCAGCTTTCACTATGGAAAGTTCAAAGAGATTCTGCTTCGACATGTGAAACGGTCAGCTGAAATGGAAGATGTGCCTGGATCACCGAAAAAGATCGAAAAACACGTAGCTTTGACTTAGGACTACTTTGGACCAGTGCATTCCTATCCTGTTGACGGACGAAATACCCACTTTAACTGATTCATGTTATTTATATATATAATATTTATCATTATCATATGTTATCACATTGTCAATTGTACCATCAAGGGGGCCATATCAAAATACCTCATCTCGCTGGGGTCGTTCGCTGTTTGAGTCATGCTTCCGATGAAGGCACTGCAGCGAGGCTCGTCGAAGCTTGATTGAAATCAGAGGTTGGCGGGCGAAACATGTGGTCGTGCAAACAGAGCAAAACTGTTTGCACAGGAGACATCAGCAGCAAGTAGATCGAGTCGCCGTATGGCTTCGAAGCGAAAGGATTTCCAAAGAGCGCCAGTGCACCCAAAAGGGCACCCAGGATGGTACCGAAAATGGTCGTCACAGCACAGCACGTCTGTTGCTTCTCAGCATCTGTAAAACGCTGGCAAATCAGCAACTTGAACAGCATCTTGGCAGATTTCTGCAGATTTCCGGTGGTCAGTACAGTCATCAAAAAAAGCTTGCTGCCAAGTTCCGAGTTGGGCGAGGGAATAAAGTTCTGGCCCCCATGGAAGCTGCGATGAAGCAAACACTCCACTCATTCCCCTTGGACAAAAGATCTAGAAGTGCACCAGAAAGAGTCAAAACTCCCACTAGCACCGCCCCAACACGGACTGGGCGTCCTTTTAACCAAGCTCCAACACGTACTGGGCCCTTGCATGTGTGGGCCAATGCGCAAAAGCATAGGACACCAGCGAAGTGGCTTATGAGCGTCGCAACGTGAAAAGCAATGGCCTTCAAAAGCTCCGTTTTTGACTCATCTGGCAGGGTGAGTCGATACAAGTCCCTTCCGATCAGAATCATGTTGCCAGTTTGCAAACCTGCGAATTGACTGAAGTGCACCAAGGTCACCAAATCAATGAAGCCTGCTGTGAGGGAGAAACCAAGAACCAGCAAACAAACTCTACGCTGGATCGCCATGGTGGCTGCGAAGCAATGTGTCTGGCCGTTCCCTCTGAAAGTCATAATATCAAAGATATGAGATCAATTTGAGGTAACTTGTTCTAATATTGTCGTCTGAAAGATAAAGTACGTGGAAACAAAGAGATGCACTTTGAACAAGTCATATGGTCGTACATCATTGCGACAAACATCATTAAAAAAAATAAGCTGATGTATGAGGTGTTTCGGCTGCGCACAAGAATGACAAAGTTCCAAACATCAACGCCAGGAACTCTCAAAGCAAGTCTGAGTTCCGTTGCATAGATTGTCACATCTCACATTGTCCCGTCAAAGTGCCTTCTCGGGCATGGCACCAAGATTTCTTGGTCTTCCATCCGTAGCTGCGCGGTTCAGATGTTTTTTGCGCTGTGCCTGCCAAGCACCACATGCTAATGGAGTGCCAAGCACAAATGATTCCGTGCTCTTCTCTCCCTAAGGATGCGACATTTAGTTTGCGCTTCTGTTCGTCCAGCCGTCTGACAAAGTCTCGCTCCTGCAAATCAATCGGCCTTTGAACAGCTCAAATTCAATGATCAGCTCGATTCAAGGGGAAATCAACATTCACCTCAATTTTCAGTATACTTTAAACAGTCGTTTTACATTGGTACCATTGCTTTTACCGCAGATGTTCTTCCAATTCTGGAAATGACACCTGACTGAGAAACCTCTCTGACTCGGTGTCGACCTCGGCTGACTCGGAAGTTCGGCTGACCGCAACGACCAGGCGCCACGTCTCCTGAGGCAGCACTTCGCGACCATCAATCTCCTGTCGGTCGGTCGTCCCAGCGTGGGGTATTCCAAAAATTCCAGCCATGACGGATCCATTCACGGTGCTGCGAAAAAAATGGTGTGCCATGGATCCCATCAAGATTAACCCCAGTCATGTTAGCATTAATCTACCAGCACCAGCCGGATCCGTCATGGGGTATGAAGATATTAGGAAACTCCAATTACTGTTAAGAAATGTGGTGAATATACTGTTAATAATGGCTAATGATGATGGTTATAGATGGTTAATGATGGTTAGTAATAATGACTGGTTGGTGGTTTCAACCTACCCCTCTGAACAATGTGAAAGTCAATGGGAAGGATGACATCCCATATATGAAATGGAACATAAAAAATGTTTGAAACCACCAACCAGTACAGATTTGAATTCGAATTAAATATCATGAAATATCTTCGCTGCACTATGAACTTCGTAGGTGACCGTAGCTGTTTTTTCACATAGCGTACTTTAACCATTCACCCCGGCAGAAACCTTGGAGGATGACCAGAGATTTCCCACACCTTCCGTTCGCCTCTATGGCAGTGCTGCAAAGGACAACAGCGCTACGATAGCGTCGATCATGGAAGGCAAAGGGATTCCTGGCTTCGCTGAAAAACACAGGCCCACAGCTGACAAGCCAGAAATGAGGCATATTATGTTACAGCATCGCAATAGGATATACATTGAGCACTACATATATTATATATTATATATAATTAATTATATACATCATATATTATATTATAAATATATTATAGATCAGAGCACTACAAATATCTATAGACATGTAACTTACCACTATAGGATCATATAGGATCATCATAATTTGACCTTAAAAAAAAAAGCGCATCCGACCCTTGCAGAGTCACGCGGCGCAGGACATCTCCTGGGGAAACGGAAGTTCCCTACGTCATGGCAATCATGGCAGCGTGATCACGCATCATTTGGGATGATCACGTTTCGCATCAACTATAGAAATTCTATGGTGAGGTGAATGTGGGAAATTTGCTAACCATCAACAATAGAATCTATAGCTGACACTATGTGACAATCAACCTGAACGTGGAGATTGAATCGAACGACCCTTACGATCATCACGTGTCGCATCATAAACGCTCTGGAATACTGTCGTCCTGAGATCACTTCTTTGAGCTCACCGACCTGCATATTTCTGTGACAGGAACTGGCAGAAAGTTTGGCCAATGTTGATCAACTTACTGGTGCGTTCTACGCAGGGAATTTTCGGGAATGATCCACTGGCTATCTATCAATAATCATCCCAGCAACCCCCAGCAACCCATCCATTCCCTGCGTTTAGCACCAGACACTCTGGATTTCATCACCGAACGTGAATCGTTTCAATGGTCAGAAAACATCAAATCCCTGTGAAAAAAGAAACACAATCATCATGACCATCCTAAAAACCGGCTATAACCATATCTTTCTGATGATATTCCCCAATAAATATATAATTCTATATTTTCTATATAGATACTATATATATACTATACTATACTATATATATATATGGGGATATGGATACTATTATATATTGGGATATTTGGATACTATATAGATTCTATAATATATACTATATAGATACTATTGGGATATCCAAATTCCCAGATATGTCCAGATATGTCCTGACGGAAGCTTTCCCAGACATGGCCTGACGGATCTTGTTCTCAGACAAGTCCAAGGTCGATAGCCGTAGAGGTGTCAGCTCTTGCAGGTCCTGGGACGGAGAACTGAAAAAAGAAAACCGAATAAGAGTTCTGCAGAAATGGAGGATTGATATCATATATATATATATACATTGAGTACATGTATACATGTATGTATGTTTGTATGTATGTATGCATGTATATATGTATGAATGTCTGTATGTATGTACGTACGTACGTACGCATGCATGCATGCATGCATGCATGTGTGTATGTGTGCATGTATGTATGCGTGCATGTATGTCTGTGTGTGTGTATGTGTGTATGTGTGTATGTATGTCTGTCTGTCTGTCTGTCTGTCTGTATGTATGTATGTATGTATGTATGTATGTATGTATGTCTGTATGTCTGTATGTCTGTATGTCTGTATGTCTGTCTGTATGTCTGTGTATGTATGTATGTATGCATGCATGTATGTGTCTGTGGGTGTATGCTTATTCAGAATATAGATATAGTCTTATATAGTATTAAATATACATATACATGCGGAATGAGTGTATATATGTAGGTATATTTAATATGATGGGTAACGGAGAACATCAGAATCAAACCAGGCACTTTTTAAGGTACCCTGTTTTCAGGGAAAAAAAACATCTACAGCAAAATCTGATGGAGGCAAACTGGCAGACCAACCCGAACAGAATACTGAGAAGAAAAGCGGTCCACAACAAGCAGAGTTCTTTGAGGGTTCACACTGGTTATATTAAATATTCAACATCAATTACTGAAAACTATTGCAAACCATTATAAACTATATTATAACCAAATTAAGAGCTATAATGAAGTATGAAATATATAAACATATACAAACAATATCAATACAGTTACAATGGAGGATACACGATACTACGTGACACAATGGCGTCGCCAAGCCCCCGGGGGTGTCCTCAAGACGGTTCCCAGCAGTGTTGAGGACGTTCAACGTTGAAGAAATTGCTGCAATCGATGTCGGACAGAACTGGCAGAACTGCGTTTTTTCGTGGTCCGACAAAGGGATTCCGGGGATGGGGAAATATGCTGGGACTCCCAGGCTGGGAAATATGGGTATGGGTCAATACCTATTAATACCATTTTTAGTGGGGATGAACATCCATTCACCAGCTATTTTGATGTTCACCAGAGGTACAAGTTTTGACTCACTGCCATATGGAGAAATGAAGAAAAATCTTGGAAAACGATGGGGAACTATGGGGAAATATGTAAACATTTTGGGAAAATTTGTACCAAACAATGCTGTCACATTTCACGCCACAAATATCCCACCTGTAGGGGAGCTTCGACTGGTGGTTGCTGATGCGGCACCATGAGTTCCTCCAAGTTGTGATCATGTTGAAATGCTACCATTGGTCTTTCTGAAGATTGGGGATGTTGATGGATTTTGATATTTTTACCCTCTGGTAATTTAACATAGCTATTGAAAATGGCCATTTATAGTGGATTTTCCCATTAAAAATGGTGATTTTCCATAGCTATGTTAAATTACCAGAGGGTAATACGCGTTAAACATCGCTTTATGTGATTTTCATAGATGAATCCATGATTTTATCCATGACACAACACATCCAACAGATCCTGGAGCACACTATCGTGTCCGGGTGTCCTCCAGTTGAGTGCAGCTTTCTAAGGAGTCGATCCGCGCCAACCTGAGCATCCCCTGATCCTCCCTGATTCCAAATGGATAGTGGAAGTTGGTTCCCTTCCAGGTCCCCAGATTCCCCAGATTCCCCAGTCCCACTTGATGAGTTACACGCCATCTTGATCCATCTTGATGATCTTCCAGGTACTGTACCCGATGAACAACCATGAACAACCCGTTGTTGCATCGTTAAATAGATCGAAGTCAGACGTCTGAAATGGATGAATTGATGAAGGAAAACCCATCCCCAGCCATTGACTCAACATTTTGAAACACCATCCCCTCCCAGCAAAATGCTGCCACATGCTGCCTGTTGTGTCCCAGGTGAAGCTTTTGCAGCAAACTGAGGCCCTGATTTCAGCCGTTTGAGATCCGGGAAGGGAACATGTAAAAAATGACGGAAACTCCTTCAGGACTTCTCTTTCTGAAACCTGCTAATCTTATATTTGCTTGGACTCATCACTTTAAAAACAGGCAATTCAAGTTTACTACGACTCCCGAAAATTCTTGCGTACACTGTCATCAAGTCGCCAAGAGATCACCCGTCGCTGCCCGAAGCAAACACTTTTTGGCTGTGCAACTGGCGAGGTTCGCCCTGAGAGCTGGACACCGGACAAAAGCTGCTGAATCTGACTGCTGTTTTGACCGTTTTGGACCGCTGTTTCAGCCACAGCAAGAGCAAGAAAATACCAACACTTAAATACACTTAAAGACTCCCAGGTCAGTCTTTGAAATTCCGATTGCAATCGGTTCCATCCCAGAGCCCCCCCAAATTATCGATGGGCAGTCCTTCTACTGTCCATCTGGGTGAAACAGCGCGGCATTGCGCTGAGTGCGCTGCGGCTGAGTCCTATCTCTACATCTGCAATCTGCTGCTGCACTGCAGTGGTCTTCTCCAACGGTAGAAAATAGTTCAAGACCCTATATTTAAACATCTGTCATTTCTATCAGATACTCCATCATAGATCACTGATAGTTCCAAAATGTTCCAAACATATTCACCTTTCACCATCTTCAACACTATCAACTGGATCATCATTGTCACCGAGTACCAGTCAGACTTCAGGATTTAATATTATTAATTAAGGAGTTCAGCATACAATCCAAGATGGAGACCTCATAACTCATGCGATTTGGCAGCTTAATTGTACGAGGTGCACCCTCGACAAGCGGTCAGCTTGAGCGCTTATGCACTCGAACGACAAGCGGTCCTGCACCAAGAGCCGCATATTTTGGACATCTTTTGATTGGGTTCTGGAATTGGTTCGTGGGTGGTTGGGATCATCATACCAAGTATGACGGGAAGCATTTTTTGAAACCACCAACCAGAAAATGAGGTGAACCGTGTGATGAAGAATGTTCTCAACAATTCAGCTGCAGCTTCCCTGCACATCCACAAGGGTCAAGTAAACCGAGCCCCGCCACAGCTGTCCTCTTGAATTCACATCCTCAGAAAGAGCCAAGTAGAGCCACGTGGTTTCAGTCGTCATTTTTTCACTTATTTAATTATATATATATATACATATATCACCATATATCAATATTTATCAGAAAATAATAATAAATATATACATTTATTGATATGATCAATGATTATCAACGTTAATATTAATAATATATTATTAATGTATATGAAAAAATCACCCCATCCAGCCTTGTGGAATCCTCAGACCATGAGCATTAGGCCGGGGGTGACCCAGTAGTTGAACTCCTGGCCCAAATTTCACCGGTCACCATGGACGGCACAGCTTCCCAGCAACAGTCCTCCCGGCTCACAATGCCATCACTGGACGGCACAAAGCTCCTTAGCTTGGCGTCCTAACTTGATGTGGGGATGGGTCAAAACCTTGTACCCCTGTAGTTCACATCAAAATAGCTGGGATTTATGGATGTTCATCCCACTAAAAATGGTATTTTCATAGGTATTGATCTGTAACTCGATTTAGTTTGGCACTCCAAAGTGCGTCTTTTCCATTCTTTCCCTCATATTCGCCTCCAAGCCCATTGGTTGAACACACTTGTTACACGCTTCCAAACTTGCTGGATGCTGTATATTTAATGTATGATGCTGGACCTTTGAGAATCAGACAGCGCATTCAAGACGTAGTCAAGATCATCGTCCGAGAACAACTCCTGCCATTCCGACCCGCAACGTGTCTGCAACGTGTCTGCAACGTGTCTCATCATTCTCATCCCTTTGGTCACAGATGCACAGCAATGCACAGCATATATGGCTGCTGGATGCTGTGCTCCTCCTCATTTGTGAGGTTCTTGAGGAGTGCCTTGCATGCCATCAGTCATAGGAAATCTTGAAAATCATTGAATCCCGTGATGCTTTGACATGTTCGACATGTTCCAGCCCTTGGAAACATGCACTCAACCTTGCAGTTAAAGCCACTTGTACAATTGCAGAACGGTCCGCCAAGCGCAATTTTGGGCAGTCAGGCCTTGAACTGAACTTTGTTTAAGCCTGCCGATGAATCCAAATCAAGCCGCAGTCACACACACACACATCTACATACATTATCGTAACACCATTATGATATATTGTATAACGTACCATTTGTAAACCTCTTGTCAGCCCTTGTCAGCCCACGGTTTCATGATGGTCAACCGGAAACTCAAGCCTCGCTAGAAATCTTGCTTTTGGACAACGTATTAATATGGTCCATATATCTGGGTAAATTACAATATTTCACTAATCTGAATTAAGGCCATTTGGGGATGACTTCCCTTATTAACCATGATTCCAGGGCTCGGTCGCAGTGAGGTCGTGATCAAATTTACCCAGATATATGGTCCATATTTCTACATCATAAGTAGTCATCACATGGCAGTGTGTCAAAACCTTGTACCCCTGGTGAACATCAAAATAGCTGGTAAATGGATGTTCATCCCACTAAAAATGGTATCTATAGGTATTGATCCATACCCATTTCTACAGCATAAGTAGTCATCACATGTCATCACAACTCACCGCAACCTCTCGCCTGGTTGGGTTGGAGCAATGTAATGATCCAGGCTTCCACCCGTTTCTGACAGCCACAGTGGCCACATGGAAAACACATGAAACACGATTTGTTGCTGCTTGGTGGTTTCAACCCCTCTGAAAAATATTAGTCAGTTGGGATGATTCTTCCCAATAATTATAGATGGAAAAATAACAAATCTTCCAAACCACCAACCAGGTTGAAATTGTTGAAGGGCACAGGATTGTCATTTTCGCATCGCGCTGGTGGATTTTTCCGATGCTCGTTGACACGTTGACTGGTGGTTTTTCAGCTCGGGTAACCAGGCCTTTCTCTCTGAGGAGGATGTTTCTAGCTTTGTCCAGCTGCATGCTGATCAAGTAACCTGGTGATTTCACCAAATTGCCAAAGAAACCTTTCACAGAGATAGAGCGGCAAAACTGGCAAAACCAAACAATGAAAATCAATGAAAGATGAACATCCACTGAATCCACTGCCAATATCTGCCAATGAGGTGAAGAAAGAAAGTTTATGAAAGTTTCAAGGTCAGCGGTGCCCTTTCAGGCACATCCACCGAGGCCTTTCCACAAAGCAATTGCACCCAACCTTGGAGTTAATAGAACGCGAAAATTGGTCGGAACATCCAGGCGAAACTGCACAAGAAACTGCGGAAGAAAGGCAAACAGAGCTAGGTGTTGAACAGCACCAGGTAAAAGGTAAAGAGTCCTAGTTGAAGTTGAAATCATTTGACAACCAAACTCATGACCATGACCTTTCCAGACTTCTTCTTAAATGTCGTGTGATCAGATTTCTTGAGGTCGCGGTGTCAGCCTGTGGTTCAGTCCTCCAAAAAACCAGCTGATGTTGGTGTCCCACAACGCAGCAAACACCTCAGAAAAAACATCCACTCGGTTTTTATGGCTTTGCTGAGATGGGAGGCTGAACTGGCAGTGTGTCAAAACCTTGTACCCCTGTAGTTCACATCAAAATAGCTGGGTTAAAATGGATGTTCATTCCCCTAAAAATGGTATTTTCAGAGGTATTGATCCATAGCCAACTGGGATCACTACCATGGTGGCCAAGAAAAGATACCACATACCTGACACGTCCGTATCGCTTCGATTCAGCCAGCCATCCAAGAAGGAACCTAGCCTCGTCCCATGAATCGAGTCCTTGGATGCTTGTGACATCTCCCAGTCTTTAAAAGTCGCATCATATGGAGGGATTATGAAGGGTCAAAACATGTCAAAACCTTGTAATCCGGCTAAATATGTTCCTAAACTACCCACCTGCTCCTTGGAAATCTCTTTGCTATGCAACCTCCTTGAAACCAAATTGTTGCCTTTCATCTCCATTGGCAATTGTTCAACAACTGTCTGAGGCATTGGCATGAAAAGGACAAATTTGTAGCAGTGGTCCCTGGTGCTAACCAAGTTCCTGAGCACAGGTGGGTTCTGGTCAGGAGCATCCAGCTGAGCAGCTGGGCAAATGCGCGCATGCGCTAGCCGCTAGCGCTCGTTGAGGTTGAGGCGGCCAATCCCGTTGGGTGGGATTTGGGATCGGAAAGTCCAGCACCTGGGCAAAACACTCCAGAGTTTCCGCGCGATCGAAGTGAACCATGACAGTCACAGCATTCTCTTGACCATGTGGCAAAGTTCAGGCACTTGGGGTCTCAAAGAATTTGATGAAGACTAATTATTCAACGTTTCCATCTTTGATAGCTGCTGATCAATTTTGACCCCAAGTTGATTTCGAACTGCCACTCCTATCCACTCCTTTTGTCCGCAGGCGACGTCTTGCATCATGCGCCAACCAGCTTGTGACTACCAACGCGATCCCTGGGAATCAGCTTCAAATCAGCGCCGTGCTTCAGGAAAACGGCCCCCGCAGTTTGGTTCGGATTCAAACCAACTCCATCGTTGGTGATGACTGCGCTTGTCGATGGGTTCACCTCAGAGAGTAGCGCTCCACATGTCAGCCAAAAAGCATCCTGATGTATCCAGCATCAGAGTGACACTGCGGAAGAATCTCCGGAGGACAAAACAATAGAATATACATATACATATATCATCCTAAAGTAACATGTATATTTTATTTCAAACCTTAGTCTCTTAAATTTGGATTCCTGTTGATTTCAAATGTCCAGGGAAAGAACTATGGAAAGAACTATGTAGCAATCCATGGAAATAAGGGGTGTTTCCAATAAAAATGTCA